>Ga0181468_100145_pt2 | contig 11835 bp, 6 predicted proteins | sample InSIn1SAF170_2_FD_119080 | JGI IMG/M metagenome (GOLD analysis project Ga0181468, IMG submission 119080) | Clean room microbial communities from NASA Spacecraft Assembly Facility at Jet Propulsion Laboratory, Pasadena, California, USA -... ... | reverse complement strand
AATATTTCCTATAAACCGTTTCCTGTACAAATACAGAGAGATAATGCCAAAAGACGTATTACGCTTGGTTTCAATGTTCGTAACCGCGATGTAAAAAGCATTGTGAATGATATACAGGACATCGTTGCAGCCAAAGTAAAAATGCCGGCAGGTTATCATATTACTTACGGCGGACAGTTCAAAAATCTGGAAGAAGCCAATGCAAGACTTGCCGTAGCCTTACCGGTAGCGCTATTGCTTATTTTGCTATTGCTCTATTTTACATTCCGTTCTGTGAAGCAAGGTTTGCTGATTTTTACAGCTATTCCGCTTTCAGCTATAGGTGGTGTATTTGCATTGCTGATAAGAGATATGCCTTTTAGTATTTCTGCTGGTGTAGGATTTATTGCGCTATTTGGGGTGTACTTACAAATAGGTATTGTACTCATTGCAGAATTTAACCGATTGGCAAAAGAAGGCGTTACCGATATTTATGAGCGAGTGCGCATTGGCACAAAAGTGAGGTTAAGACCCGTATTAATGACGGCAATGGTGGCATCATTAGGTTTTCTTCCGATGGCTATTTCTTCCTCATCAGGTGCAGAAGTACAACGTCCTTTAGCAACCGTGGTTATTGGCGGGCTGATAACTGCAACAGCGCTTACCTTACTGGTGCTTCCGGTGCTCTATATCTATTTTACAAAATCAACATTCAAAATGAAAAAGAATAAAACATTACCAACGGCAATATTGCTCTTAGGTTTTTTATGCTTTTCATCTACACTGAAAGCGCAGGTATCTTCTGGAACAAACACAAGAGTATTGACCTTACAGCAATCTATTGATGAAGCCGTAAAAAACAACAACAGCATAAGGATTGCCGAATACAACATCAATGTTCAAAAAGCTTTGAAAAAAGGAAGCGTAACCATTCCAAAAACTGAGCTTTCTTACACACAGGGCGTTGTAAGCAACCCAACCATTAATGATAATCTCATTAACGTGACCCAACGCTTTGACTTTCCTACACTGTACAGCAACCAGTCAAAACTGGCACAAGAAAAGATAATCAGCACAGAAAAATACAAAGCCGTTTCGGAAAATGAATTGATAGAAAATGTGAAGCTGGCGTATTTGCAATACCAGTATGTTCTGGAAAAAGGAAAACTCATTGCAGCGTTAGACAGTATTTACAGCAATCTGAGCAAAGCAAGTGATGCAAGATACAGAACGGGAGAAAGTACCAATCTTGAAAAAATGACCTCTTCCGTTCAGTTAAAACAAATTCAAAATGAACTTGAAAAAAACAATGCCGATGTGAAAATTGCCAAACAACAATTGCAAACTTTACTGAATACCACAGATGATATCAGCATTGCAGAAACCAACCTTACGGCTAAAGAATTACTATTAACTATCGAAAACTTTTCTGCAAATAACAATCCCATTATTGGATACCTGCAACAAGAAGTAAACGTAAGCCAGCAGGAAATACAGGTTGAAAAGAGTAAAATGTTGCCCGAAATTATTTTGGGTTATAGCGCTCAGACTTATAAAGGAATGCAGACCATCAATGGTATTGACAGGACTTATACCGGAAAAGACAGGTTTAGCTTTTTTCAAATTGGTATTGGCATTCCATTGTTTCCGGGAGGTTATAAATCAAAAATTAATGCAGCAAAAATTAACCGGGAAATTGCAGCAACACAGGTGGAGCTGAATAAAACCAACCTCAATGGTCAGTTAAAAGAATTGGAACAGCAATATGCCAAACTTCAGAATGAGCTGAATTATTATCAGCAACAAGCTCTGCCACAAGCCAATTTAATCATCAGCAATTCCGAAAAAAGTTTTAAAAGCGGTGAGGTTTCCTATGCCCAGCATTTGCAAAATTTAACGCTGGCAAATAACATTCGTACCGCTTACGTAGAAAGCCTGTACAATTTCAATAAGGCAATTATCGCCATTGAAACACTTTCCGGCAATAAATAATCATTAAAAAAATTAGAAAAATGAATAGTTCGTTCAAAAAATACATTCCCTTTTTACTAATCGTAGTAATTACGGTGTTATCCTGTAAAGACCAAAAAGAAACAGCTACAGAACAGGCAGTTACAGAGAACAAAACCGATACTGCATCCCAAGTAAAACAAATAACATTTACGCCAGACCAGTACAAATTATCGGATATACAAACGGGTACTATAGAACTGCGAAACCTAAGCAATATCATCAAACTAACGGGTGCAATTGAAGCCGAACCCAACAGTGTAGCCACCGTATCTGCACCTTTAGGCGGTTACATCAAATCAGCAGGTTTATTACCCGGGCAATTTGTAAAAAAAGGGCAACAATTAGCCACACTCGAAAACCCTGAATTTATTTCCATACAACAGGAGTATTTAGAAAGCATTGGCAGGTTAGAATACCTATCGCAGGAATACAAAAGACAACAGGATTTAAGAAATGAGGATATAAATGCAGCAAAAACCTACCAGCAGGTAAGTTCCGACTTCAAAGTAATGAAAGCCCGCATCTCAGGATTAGAGCAGCAAATGGCTTTGATTGGCATCAGTACTGCTTCTCTTAAAAGGAGCAATAAAATTTCGAGAACAGCGGGCATTTATGCACCCATATCAGGTTACATAAAAAACAGCAATACCAATATCGGAAAATACGCATCGCCTACCGATATCCTATTTGAAATTACAGGTACCAATGACCTACATCTTGCTTTAAATGCCTTTGAGAAAGATTTAGGCAAAATTCAGGTAGGGCAAACCGTTAGGTTTTCACTATCCAATGAAAATGATTACAAGCACACCGGAAAAGTATTTTTGGTTGGGCAGGCTGCAGACGATAAAAAGATGATACCCGTACATTGCCATTTTACTAAAGATGTAAAACTACTGCCGGGAATGTATGTAAAAGCGTGGGTAGAAACCGGAACAGATGAAAAAAATGCAGTGCCGAATGATGCACTTGTACAGTTAGAAGGAGTGGATTATATTATTGCGCAGACCAATGAAGGCAAAAACGGTTATACTTTTCAATTAATACAAGTTGCCAAAGGCATAGAACAAGAAGGTTACACGGGCATAGAATTACCATCAACAGCAAATCCTCAACAAATAAAAATAGTTACCAAAAATGCGTACACTATTTTATCAGCGATTAAAAATGCCGAAGAAGAGGAATAGTTAAGATTTGCCCCAAATAGAAGTTAAAATATGTCCCTATTTATATTACAAAACATTATCCACTATACGCTGCATTTTTTCTTTCCAGGGTTAGTTGCTTTTGTATTTTTTAAAAAGGAATGGAAAACGGTTTGGATAATTTTATTATCAACGATGCTTGTTGACATTGACCATCTGTTTGCCGAACCAATATTTGATCCAAACAGATGCAGTGTAGGATTTCACTTTCTGCATTCATATTACGCTATAGTGCTGTATGTTTTGTTGTTCCTATTTGGAAACAAAATAATAAGAATTATTGCCCTTGGTTTATTGCTGCATATGGTAGCCGATTTTCAGGACTGTTTGTGGTAGTGAACGATTAATAACAAAAATTTTAAGAAATGCTTTTAAACAAAAAAATATCTATTTCATACTTTGTTAAGCAAGTAAAATGGCAAATATTCTTTGTAGTTACCTTTGCTCTAACCATTGGTTTTCTGCATTTAACCCCTGTACTGGCAGATATTGCAATACCATTTAGCATATTGGCTCTTTTAGGAACTATTGTTTCTATTTTACTTGCCTTTAGAACCTCACAGTCTTATGAAAGATGGTGGGAGGCGAGGATTGTTTGGGGAGCTATCGTTAATGACTCTCGAATACTTACAAGGCAATTGAACCAATTTCTATCGACTAAAGAAAAAGAAGAAATTAAAATCTTTGCTCAACGGCAAATTGTATGGGTGTATGCTCTGGGCGAAACCTTGAGGAAAGTAGGATTTTCTTCAAAAGTCGAAGCGTATATTAATTTTCATAAAATTAGTGCTGTCAATATTCCAAACGCTATTCTTGATGAGCATTCTAAACAAATGGGTTTTTTAGCAGAACAAAGAAAAATTTCGGAGTTTCAGCAACTGCAACTAAACGAAACAATTACTAAGCTATGTGATAGTATGGGGAAATGTGAACGCATAAAAAACACGGTATTCCCAAGAGCGTACAGCCTGCTATTACATACATTAATCTACGTTTTTACCATCTTGGTGCCATTCGGATTAGAGCATTCGCAGTTTACTATACAAATTATACTGTCAATACTTATTCCTATAATGTTTATTGCCATAGAAAAAACCGCCATAATGATGCAAGACCCATTTGAGAATACACCTGTTGATACTCCGATGACATCGCTGGCTTTAACCATAGAAATCAATATCAAGCAAATGATTGGTGAAGACGAAATACCCCAAAAGAAAGACAATGAGCTTTATTTTGAAATGTAGTGGTACTTAAGTTTTTATTATCAAACCTGTGTATCTGTCGTACAGAAATCAAAATTAAATAGACAATGAATAAAATAATTAAACCAATTATAGAACCCTTCAAATCTCTGAGGAATGCTACTTTTGCAAAGCTATATTTCGCCCAAATCGCAAGCCTTTTGGGTGATGCTTTTACTTGGCTCGGTTTGGCTTTGCTTACCTACCAAATGAGCCCTAAAAACGCAGCGGCAATATTAGCATCAGCCCTTACTTTAAGGGTAACAGCCTATATTCTCTTTTCGCCTTTTGCAGGTGTTGTATCAGAAAGATTTCAACGAAAGCAGATACTGCTCGTTACACAGGTGGCAAGAATGACAATCGTATGTGCGTTACCATTCGTTAATGCCGAATGGCAATTATATGGGTTGATATTTGCCTTGAATGTATTTGCAGCATTTTTTACACCAACTTATAGGGCAATTATTCCACAGATAGTTGAAAAAGAAATTTACAGAGAAGCCAATGGTTTATCAATGGCAACATTTCAGTTATTGAGTGTTTTCGGACCCGCACTGGCAGGGATTTTCGCGGTATGGATGGGTGCTACACAAATATTTTTCATAAATGGTGCAACTCTTTTCGTTGCTATACTTATAATACTTACTATTCCCAAAGGAACATTGCAAAAAGGTGTAAATAATGAGAATACAGCATCTAAAAATACGTGGAATGAAGTATTAAAAGGCATTCGATTACTATTCGGTAACAAAATTGTTCGTTTCGCTTTAAGCATCGAGTTTATATCAGCTATTGCAGGAGCTATCATCTTAGTAAATACAATAGGTTTGGTTAAAAATTCCTTGAAATTGGATGACCAACATTACGGTTGGATAATGTCAATTTTTGGCGTGGGTGCAGCTATTACCGCATTCTTATTGGGAAGTTTAGACAAATCGAAAAGTAGAAGTGTATCCCTAATAAGCGGTGCAATGTTACTAGGTATAGCCATTAGTTTTGCTAATTTTTTACCATACAACGGAGTAATGTTTTTATGGGTTTTGGCAGGTATCGGTCAAACATTAGCAGATATGCCGTCCGAAACCCTAATCGGCGAAAATATTGAAGCCAAAGACCACGGCAAAGTATATGGTGCTCATTTCGCATTTTCCCATTTATGGTGGGCAATAGCCTATCCCATTGCAGGATTTTTAGGTACACAGTTTCCCGGTCGGGAGTTTTTGTATGGCGGTATTGCCACAATTATTTTAGCGATTGCAGCTATTCTGCTGATTAGAAAACCACAGGTAAAACAATAAAAATGGCTTAATGAAAATAATTAGGACATTTATTAATTAGCCCAGATATTAATCCCAAAAGATAAATATATGACTAAATTCTTCAATGAAACGTTGCATAAACTAGAAACTGAAATCACAGAAATTGAAGCGGAAAGCTGTTTTCAAAAAGTTGAAGCAATCATCAACCTTATTGTAAATTCTTTGTCCGAATTAAAGGAGTATGTCCTGAAAAATGAATTCCAAGATAAAGAGGAAGAAATCCGCTTTTTCAAATATCAGAAACCTGTAATTGTTGCCAAGCTTATTTTTTACAACGCCATCTATAAAATCGAAACCAAAAGACCCTACGGTGCAAAACTCATTAAAAAATACTTAAATATAGAATTAAGGAAATTGAAAAGATTTTTTGAAAGTAATCTTGAATTTTATAAATACTATCGAACCAACAATACCTACATTGATGAAAAAATTTTTGTACGTGGCAAATATGATATTAAGCTAAGTTTAGATACTTTTTATTTTCAGGCAGACCATACCTTTTCGACTTCTCACGATTATAAAGTTGCAAAAATTATTGCCAATGACCAGCTTCAAATTTACATCGAAAACCAACTTCATAAAGCAACAAACGAAGAAAAATCAACCGATTTGCCCACACTAAATTGGACTGCCAGTAAAACGGCGTTGATAGAACTAATTTATGCTTTGCATTCCCAAGCTGTTTTTGAAGGTGGAAACATAGATCTAAAAGTGATAGCCAAAACATTTGGACAAACTTTTAATATAGATTTAGGCGATTTTTACCACACTTACATCGAACTGAAAAGCCGCAAAATCAACCGTACAAAATTCCTTGATAACCTTAAAGAAAGTCTTCTGAAAAAAATGGACGAACAAGACGAAATGTAAACGGTTTGATATTTTTAAACACCTCTTGAAAGATGAATGCTTTTATTCTTTAAAGCACTTTCGGGATTGGCTGTTTTTAGCGTTTGTTTTTCAATTTTTTCTTTCTCTTCGCCTTTATTTTCGGGGTTTATTGATAATTGTATCTTCCGTTCAACCGAAGCCAATTCAGTTTTCAGTTCACTCAATCTGTCTTCTTTTGCCCAAGTCCCATTTATCACTTCCTGAAGCACAGGTAAATCTTTTTGTATTTCTACGATTTTCTTTTTCTCTTGGTCGATGTAGCTTGGTAATTTTTCCAATGCGTTTAGGAAATTCATTGCAGCCAGCTTTTCATCTTTAGCAATTAAACCGTTGTTGTAGGTATATTTAATGTTTCCTTCGCCCTGAACCAAAAATCGGTTTACCCGAATATCCAAACCTTCTTTTTCAGACATTTCGGTTTTTACCAACAACGTAAATCCGTACAAATTTCCAATCTCTTCGTACTGACCGCCAGTTCGGGATTTATCTGCAAGTTGATTGAGCTTGATGCCGATTTGTTTTATATCTGCATTAAGTGGTAAACCGTCTAACTGTACAGGATTTGCAATAGTTCCATCCGAATGTTTTTGAATGCGTTGTTTTAAATTTCCCCAATCGAGGTTCATTCTGTTGAAACGAGATTGTGCGCTTTCCAATAACACTGTATAATCTTGCAATTTGTATTTGGCACTAGATTTAGAACGGTTGAAAGCTTGTTTTTCGCTTTCCAAACCTGCAATTTGTTTTTCTAATTTGGCTTTATCCAACAGGTCTGTATTTCCTGAAAGTATCGCCACATATTCCGAAAAATTCATTCCCGATTTTTCATCCATACTTCCTTCGTCAATCGTTCGTTTGCCCAGGTTATTGTTTTTTAATTGGTCAATAAAAAGTTGTTTGTTGTAAAGCAGATTGAACTTATAACTATCCAATGATTTTTCTACTGCATAGATAATTACATCCACTTTGTTGTTGGCAAAGAACTTGGCGATTTCATTGCCTTTGCGAACAGCTCTGCCATCACGTTGAGCAAGGTCGCTTGGTCGCCACGGCGTATCAAGATGATGAACAGCAACGGCTCTTTTCTGCGCATTCACGCCTGTTCCAAGCATACTTGTAGAACCGAAAAGTACACGAATTTTGCCTTCGTTCATTCCTTTAATAAGTTCCTTACGTTGCTTATCATTTTTGGCTTCTTGTATAAAACGGATTTCGTGAGCAGGGATATTGTGGTCTTCCACGAGCTTACGTTTGATTTCGGAGTACACATTCCATTCATTCGGTTTGTAAGTGCCTAAATCCGAGAAAACGAATTGCGTTCCTTTCTGTGCGTTGAATTTGTTGTAATATTTCGCAATATTATTGGCACAGTGAGAGGCTTTGTTATCAGGGTGGTCTTCGTAGATACCGCTTACCATTCGCATATCCAAAGACATCTTACGGGCATAGTCCGTAGCGATGAGCATCTTTGCTTTTTCCTCTGATTTTGATAGCGGTGCTCTGCCGAGTAATTCCCCTTTGCCTGTTTTGGCAAACTCCATTAGGTTTTGAATAAACTCCTCTTGGTCTGGCGTAGGCGGAATGTTATACAGGATTTCGTTTTTTTCAGGTCGGTCAATGCCTATATCCTTTGCAGTACGGTAGTCCGTGATTTCCGAATAGAATTGAGCCAATTCCGGTACTTTGATGAAGTAACGGAAACGCTCTTTTGCCACGATATTATTAGCCACCGAAAATTCGTAATCGGTCGTCTTTCTTGCGTAGATAGCCGCCCAAGCATCAAAACAGTTGATACCCTGTTTTTCCAATGCTCTTGGGCGTAGATACTTAAACAGCAGGTACAGCTCCGTTAAGGAGTTGCTTATCGTTGTTCCCGAAAGAAAGGTTGCCCCCATATCCGCATCAATACGCTCCTGAATGGTACGGATAGCAAAAAGCAGGTTTAACGCTTTTTGGCTACCGTCCACGTTGCCCAATCCGGCAACCCGGCTATGACGGGTATTGAACATTAGATTTTTAAATTGGTGGCTTTCGTCGATAAATAAATGGTCTATGCCCATCATCTTAAAATCGACAATATCATCTTTGCGGTTCTCAATATCGTGCTGTAACGTTTTTAGTTTGACTTCAAGATTGTCTTTCCGTTTGATAGCTCCGGCAAGCATACCCCTTGTTACTTCCGCACCGTCTGCCTCCATTGCATAGAGGTTTCGCTCTACGTTATCCAAATTCTATTTCGAGGATTTCCTTTTGGATTTCGGGCGATTGGGGTATCATTTCGAATTGGTCGTGCGTGAGTATCACACAATCCCATTCGTTGTTTTTTATATCGCCAAAAATCCGCAGGCGTTTTTCAGGTGTAAAATCATCAATGCCCGGATAGAGGATTTTGGCGTGAGGATAAGCGGTGCGGTAGGCTTCAGCTATTTCAGGAATATTGGCTTTCAATCCGATAATCATCGGTTTATGAGCCATTCCCAAACGCTTCATTTCCTGTGCTGCCGTACACATAATCAACGTCTTTCCTGCACCTACTTCGTGGTCGCAGATAGCACCGTTATTCAGCTTAATCATCCAAACGGTGTCCTTTTGGCTGTCGTACAGGTCTTCGATGCCTAACGCTTTGCGGTCTAATCCCGCAAAGTCCTGATGTGTTCCGTCATAGTTTGGGCGGACGAAACAGTTAAACGTATCGTTATATTGGTCGGTCAGTCGGGTTTTAAATTCATCGGATTGTGCAAATAGCCAATCGGTAAAAGCGGTACGGATTTCGTCAATTTTGGTATTAGCTATTTGTATAGCCTCCATATCCTTGACCTTGACTTCCTGCCCGTCTATTTCTACTTTCTTGGTTATATCAGGTGTTGTATTGACAAGAGCGTGCTTCATCAAAGCCACGCCGTCAAACGTCCGGCTTTCAGCCTTGACCGCATATTTTACCCAAATGTTTTGGTTTCCCTGATTACAGATGACGGAAAAATCATCGGAGCTGTCCGAATAGTGGATTTTTACATCGGCATCAAACAGGTGCGAGGCAAATTTGGCATAAACGTCTGTGGGTATCCAGCGTTCGCCGAGGTTGAAGTCCAGCTCCTCAAATTCGATACGTCTTGGTCGGGCTTCCTCTAATACCGTAAGGCTTTGTTTAGCTTCCTTATCTTCGGGGTTTTGTTCAACGTAGGCTCTGATTTCTTGTGCTTTTTCAACTACGTTACCAGCTATCCAGCGTTCGGCTATTTCGTACTCCCTTTCCAACGGATTATAGAAAATACGACCGTGTAAATGCTCTTTCAGGGCATCGGTGGTCATATTGCTGATTTCGGACATATAGTCCAAGTCCACACTTCCGTATTTGTTCAGCGAGGAGGCTAATGCTTCCTGTGGATTATCGGTTGCTATGGTTGCGGTAGAAAAACTTACAGGACGGCTGAATATATCCGATTTGTGTACCACACCACCAACGACACGCTCCAAATAGGGCATTTCTTTACCTGCACTATCCGTTTTGATGAGCTTGATATTGTCTGCACTGTTGAGGTTTCCGTACTTTTTGACGAACGCATTGTAAAGAAGATTAAGGGTTTCCCTTTCTTCTTTATGTTCGGTCTGAAGTTCAGCTTCTTTGATATAGAGCTGTTGGTAAACATTACGCACCCCGATATACGCTTCGGCTCTTGCTTTTTGTAAGGACGGTAGTTGCAAGGCGTGGAAAACAGCCGTACCGTTTGCGGTATCTACCTCTTGTAGATGACCGACCCAGCCGTTGTCTATGACAAGACAGTCGTTACGGTGGAACGGTTGCAGCTCGCCACTGTACGCAGCAGGTTCGGGAATGGTGTTGACGACGAGGTTGGGAACGGCTGGCTTATCAGATTGATCATTCCCAACCAAATCCGAAAACAAGTCGCCGATAGTTTCCTGTTTTTTACCTTTTATTTGTGGTGTGCCATTAGTAGTTCCGTTAGACTTTGGCGGTGTATAAGGCTGTTGCATAGCACCCCTGAACAGGTCAGTTTGGCGACCTATTGAACGGTTGCTTTTTTTAGTGCTTTGCCTTTTGGTTGTTGTCGTTCTTTTGGATAGAGCAATCACCATTACAGGTTCATTCGCATTTTCAAACAGGTCAAAAATGCTCAACTGTTTCAGTTCCTTCGGACTTTCCCGATGGATTACCGGGGTTGGTGCGGATTGTAGCTTTTGCTGAACGACTACAGGGGCTACATCTACGACCGGAGGTGTAACTGCTGGCGTTGGCGTTACAGGAATTTGTACCAATGTCTCATGGTTACGTTCACCTTTGTATAAGTTCAAGTCTAAATGGTTTCCAAAATCTTCGGAAAGCATTTGCTTCAAATCTTTGGCAATGCCAGCAACGCCGTCTTTATGTGAATAAATGATTGCAGGTTGCCCGTATGGGTCGGTATCTATTTTACGGTCGGTATGTATAACCCTCGTGCCATTCTGAAAGTATGCATTGCTTGGCGTACCGTATTTGGTCTGTTTACTTTGGCAAAACAGCTCTTCCGTTTCAGTCAGATTTTGTTTTGGCGTATTCTTTTGCAGGATTATCAGGTCGCTTCCAACTTCTGTACCTGCGTATTCCGTAAACAGGTTGTTTGGTAATCGGACAACCGATACCAGATTATTATTTTCCATTAACGCCCTGCGTATCGGTTCATTCTTCGGACTGTTCAAAACGCCTTGTGAGGTAATGAAAGCCTGTAAACCGCCCTCACGGAGCATATCATTTCCTTTCAAAAAGAAATAGTTATGAATACTTCGAGCTGCCTGTACTTTTGCGGTGTCCTTGCTTCGGGAATACGAAAGGTCGAATACCGAAGTATCTCCGAAAGGAATATTACTTGCAACAACATCATAGCTGTTTTGTTTCTTTTCGGGTATTTCCTCAAAACCGCTTATACGGATATTGCTTTCGGGATAAAGCTGTTTTAGGATTTTGCCTGTCAGCAAATCCTTTTCATAAGCAGTAACACTGGGTTTTTGATTTTCCGAAAATGATTGTATGAATGAGCCGATACCTGCGGAGGGTTCGAGAAATTTATCAATGTGCAGACCGCTATCACGCAAGGTTTCCGAAATAGCATCAATGACCTGCGATGGTGTATAAAAAGCGGTCAATACCGAGCTTTTCATACTATCCACGTATCGGCGGTAGTGTTTTTC
>Ga0181468_100153_pt1 | contig 11865 bp, 10 predicted proteins | sample InSIn1SAF170_2_FD_119080 | JGI IMG/M metagenome (GOLD analysis project Ga0181468, IMG submission 119080) | Clean room microbial communities from NASA Spacecraft Assembly Facility at Jet Propulsion Laboratory, Pasadena, California, USA -... ... | reverse complement strand
GATGGCATCTTCGCCCGGCATTGCACCGATAGGTGAACTTGTGCCTTTTAATAAATACTGGAACGATGGATTTGGTCGCCCTACAAAGCAGCTTTTATTAATGCCGTAGAACTTGATGATCTTCACAATTTGATCGGCTTCTGCCTTGTTTGGAGCTGAAAAAGCTGAATGGTTACCGTCAACAACCAGCCAGATGTTACCAGACTGTTGAACCTTTACATTAAGGGGATTGATCGGTACACAATCTTCTTTGCAAGGGCCGGGGCTATACAGGGAATTAACTGCCTGTATGTCTTTTGTGCTTAAAGCTGTACGCTGCCCGATTACTGTTGAAGCGGTTCCGGGCGGAATTTTGATGTTGATAGTATTGCCTGAATTTTTTGAAAAAGCGTCTTTAGGGTAGTGCATGATGGAACCATAATCGTAAGTTCCGATGTCGGTTGCATCCGATACATGCTTGTCGAAATTGTGTGATTTACCATCCTCGATATTTGCCCAGTTAATGGTGATATAATTATCCCTGTCTTCACGGCTTTGCTCATGAAAGAGGCCTGCAGAGTGTAGTATCTCATGTGCGATGCTTCCGCGGGAGCAGCTTCCGATGGTGATATCCTGCCTGCCACCCTGTTTTCCAAACATAGGAAGCACAACCGCTTCCGCTCACAAACTGGATGTAGTTTGCTTCGTTGGTTCTTGGCACGAGGCATATATTGGTTGTTGAGCTGACGTGCTGGATGGCCCATTCGATATCTGTTTTTTTCGGATGTCCGGCTGAGATCACGTATGGTATGATTGAATTTGTCCAGCGGTAACTGGCACCGTCAATCGCAACTGCGTTGCTGCCTTCAAATTCAACTACGTTGCCCAGAATAATATCACCGTCCATAATCACGAGGTTGTCTTTGATCTCGGTTGTTACTTTTTGTGGCCGGGAACTTAATGGCAGCGTAAGTGTAAATTCGCGGTTGATTCCTTGTACATCGGGCCGGTATAATTCCTGTTCAACAACAGAATTGCCGGCGTTAAAAGAAGCTACTTCATGTTGATTCTTCTGACATGCAGTAACAAGAAAGATTGTGGCGAGAATAAAAATGGCAAGCGAACTGTAAGTTTTTTTCATTTGTTTTAGTTTTAAGTGTGATAATGATTTAGTCGCAGCATTAGAACCGAGGGAACAAGCAGAGAGAAAAATATTTGAGATTGCGTCTGTGTGTGGCTGTCAGCTATCAGCTTTCGGAGAAAAAAGGTTAACGTGCATTAATGTGTTGGTTGCTGATTTTGATCTTTACCTTAACACGTGGAAATAACAGTGTATATAAAATGAAAAAGAAGATTCTTTTAATTGCAGCATCTTGTTTTATGCTGCTCGGAGTTGCAGCGCAAAAAAATAATGACAGGTCCACATTCAGGATTGTTGGGTATTATTCATTGAAATCAGCGATGACGGCAGATTTGTCTGCTGTGCCGTTCGACAAGCTAACGCACATCAACCTGTATTTTTTAAATCCGGATTCGCTGGGAAATTTCCAGAAGGATCTGGCGCTGCTTCGGCCCTTCATCCAGGCGGCTCATGCCAAAAATGTAAAGGTGCTTCCGTCGATTGCTGGTGGCGGCAAACATCCCTATTATCATCACCTGTTAAAAAGCGACAAACGAGATAAATTAATCAGCGACTTGTTAGCGATCGTTCTCGAAAATGAATTCGACGGAATAGACGTAGACATTGAAGGCAGCGATATTGATGAGAATTACGAAAATTTTGCAGTTGGACTTGCAAAGGTTTTTAAGCCACACAAAAAACTGGTTACTTCCGCCATTGCCGTATTTTATAAAGACGTGCTAAGCGACAAGGCACTGGCGCAATATGATTTTGTGAATGTGATGAGTTACGACCATACCGGGCCATGGACGCCTGCGAAACCCGGTCCGCATTCTACCTATGAACACGCCCTTGCAGACCTCGATTATTTTGCTACGGTTAGAAAAATACCGAAAAACAAGTTGGTGCTTGGAGTAGGTTTTTATGGTTACGCCTTCGGTCCCAGGCTGGATTCACCCGCCTCCGATATGACCTACGGAGAGATACTGGCTGCTTTCCCTGGTTCGGAAAACGCCGACGAATGGCCGATGCCGGGCGGCGCCACCATATATTACAATGGAATGTCAACCATTAAAAAGAAAACAGCATTGGCCAAAGAAAAAGCTTCCGGCATTATGATCTGGCAACTCCAGGGCGATGCACCCGGCGAGAAATCTTTGCTGAAGCTGATCCATGCCGAAGCGTATTCGAAGTGAGGAATTGGGGTCGTTGTGTAGACATTATTGTTTCCCAAGTAGAGGCTTGTCCTTCGCCCTATTCCGCTACACTGCTGGAATTTTATGGGGGAACTTCTGCAAATGCACCGGAAGGTGGTACTGCTTTTCCGCACCGGCAACCGAAGGTTGACCTCGTAATTGTTTCCCACTGGCAAGACCGGCAGGAAGACGACAAAAATATTTTCTGGACCCGGCAAATTTGGGAGGCCATGCAGTCATTCCTCAACCCTGACGTTTACGTGAACGCCTTGGGCGTAGAAGGAGATGACCGTGTAAGACATGCCTATGGGGAAAACTATAAACGCCTTGCACTTCTAAAATCCAGATATGATCCCGGTAATTTCTTCCGGATGAATCAAAATATCAAACCTGCAGAAAGCTAAATTGCTCAAAGAAAAGTTTCTCCATAGGATATTAGAATAGAAATAATGTGAAACGCATTTTTGACACACGCCATACTACTGCTAAGTGACGTTCGATGCCATTTGACAGGGCTGACTCAATATTCATTGGCGTTACTTATAACCACTTTGTGTTTTTCTCCGCTCCCGGTAGGGAGCGCAGGTGGGTAGAACTGTTTTGGGTACTATTATGGCTCCCGGTTAGGGAGCCTTGGCGGGTGCTTCGGAGCTTTAAAAGGATCCTGTAAATACAAAAAATACGTTCTGGAAATATACAATTGGCGCAGTTGTGCCCCTCGCCGCACCAACGCTCCCTAACCGGGAGCGAATAATAAGACCATGTTTTTCTACCCACCAACGCTCCCTAACCGGGAGCGAATAATAAAACCATGTTTTTCTACCCACCGGCGCTCCCTGACCGGGAGCGAATAATAAGACCATGTTTTTCTACCCACCAACGCTCCCTAACCGGGAGCAGGAAGAATGACCCTGCCGCTGACTGACATCTATCTCTACACTAGTTTGTAGAACATTTGTTTGGTTCATAGGGCTGACCAAAAAGTATGAAAAAGAGGAACGACCTGTTAGGTCTCTCAAGACCTAACAGGTCTGAAAGCCGCATCCAACAATCCTGGAATCCGAGGAAATATAATTGTCAGACTGTCTCCGGCTGTTTCACGTAAGAAGTTACATGTTTTGCACTCATCCTCAAAAACCGGATGATTAGAAATGCCGACGCAAGTGTTAGGCCAATGATAAACCCGAGCCACATGCCGGCGGCGCCCATTTTAAAAACAAAAGCAAGCGCGTACCCGGCCGGCAGTCCAACCACCCAGTATGCGATTGCAATTAACAAAGTGGGCACTTTAACGTCTTTAATGCCGCGAAGCAGGCCCGCGCCTATTGCCTGGGTGCTGTCGGATATTTGAAATACGGCCGCAAATAACAATAACAGCCCGGCAAGTTGTAACACGTCAGCGTTTTTATTGAAAGCCGTTGGCAGTTCGTTACGCAACACGATGAAAGCTACCGCGCAAAATACGCCGTAACTCAAGGCTGTAAGCAGGGTACTTTTCCCAATCAGTGAAATTTTACTCCAGTCGCCACGGCCGAATGCATTACTTACCCTGATAGAACCGGCCTGGGCAAGTCCCAATGAAACCATAAAAGTGAATGAGGCGCAACTAAGAGCTATTTGATGTGCAGCCTGCGCTACGGCGCCTATGGTGCCGATGATGATTCCGGATACAGCAAACGCACCGGCTTCCATGCCGATTTGCAGGCTGCTTGGGATGCCTATATGCAGCAGCTCGGCGATGGTGCGCCATCTTAACTTCCACTGCCTGCTGCTTACAACAATGTACTTCCTGAACGCGGAATGTTTCAGGATCACAATACCAAGAACAATAAAAATGATCGACCTGGTGATCAGCGTAGCCCACCCAGCACCCGCAAGCTCCAGCCGGGGAAAGCCCCAGTTACCATAAATCAGCAGCCAGTTCAAAAGTATGTTTACGGGCATGCCGGCAAGCGAAAGGATCATCGCGGTGCGGGTAAATTCCAGGCCGTCGGCAAATTGTTTCAATGTCATGAATAACAACATGGGGATCATTGAAAATCCCATCAATTCCATAAAAGGCAGGGCTAGTTCCACCACTTCCGGATCTTGTCCCAGGTGATGCAAAATGTTCTTGCCAAAAACCAAACCTGAAGAAATTAAAACGGCGGTGATTGCGCAGAGGCAAAATCCATTAAAAAGGTAGTGAGAAACCAGCTGAGCGTCGCGCCTGCCATGTGCCATGGACACCATTTGCGACACAGAAATTGTCATCCCGATGCCAAGCACAAATGGTATATTAATGGAATTGATAACCAGAGAGGCGGCGGCGAGTTGTTTGTAACTAATCGCCCCTACCATGGCCGTATCAATGATGTGCAACACCATCTGTGCCAATTCCCCGATAATTATTGGAACCGCCAAGCGGATGGTCCTGGAAGCTTCTGCACGCATCACGCGAATATCTGTAAAGTTTCGGCAATTCAGAAGAAAGTACCGTTCAACCCGCCATACCGCTGGTTGTGTATTTGCTTAAGTTTACCAGGAATAATTTTTAATCAGCAGCCCCAACAATGCGCCGGCAAGTATAATATAAGGCTCCTGCATCTTTTTGAAAAAGATTAATATGGCAATGGCGGCCAGGGCAAGTAGCGAGGTGTATACGTCGTTAATTGTGCGGCTTGCAATGACGATTACAGCCCCTGCGAGTGCACCCATTACGGCGGCAGTGATTCCATCAACAAAAGCTTTGATTCGTTGGTTTTTTGCAATCTTTTTAAAATAGGGTGCTGGAAGAACGGTAAGCAGGTAACAAGGCAGGAAAGTACACATTGCGGCAACCACCGCGCCTGGAAAACCCGCTACCAGGTATCCGATAAAACCCACCGTGATTACCACCGGCCCCGGTGTGATCATGGCGACGGCAACCGCATCTACAAACTGCTGTTCGGTGAGCCATCCATATTCTTTTACAACCCCTCCATGCAAAAAGGGCACAATCGCCAGGCCGCTTCCAAAAACAAATGCGCCGGCCTCGGTAAAAAACCATGCGATTTTTTTAAGGGTTGGCGTGTCGAAGTGCCAGAAGCCGGTATCCGCAAGAAAAATAAAACCGGCCGCCCGGGCTTTGCCCATCGGAGGCGGTGCTTTTACAAACATATATATGAATCCGGCAGACAGAAAAAGCAAAACCTCTTCTCTTTCGGTTACAAACGTTATAACAGCGGCAGCAAGATAAAACACCCATAACAGCCAGTTTTTCTTAATTGCACCCATATTAAACTTGCTGATGGATTTAGTAGTGAGTTTATAAACACTCATGATAATGATGCCGATGACTACAGCCCCTACGCCGTAAAAAACAGACTGCATCCAGGAAAGCCCTCCATATAACTTGTAAGCAATCCCGAGCATCACTACCATAACAAATGAGGGAAGTACGAATGCCAAACCGGTTAAGGTTGCGCCTGCTATGCCATAGTGTACGTAACCTATATAAATCCCGAGTTGAGCCGCCAGCGGTCCCGGCATCAGCTGTGCAAGCGTTAAGCCTTCCCTGTACTCCTCTTCGCTTATCCATTTTCGGTTTTCCACCAGGTCGCGGTGCATGTAACTTATCAGCGCAACTGGCCCGCCAAACCCTATGCTACCAAGCTTCAGGAAATATAGTGTAATTGCCTGCAAGGAATATGATGGCTTAAAAAGCAGCATTTTATCATCCATAAATATGGGGTTTGTTTCTAACTTCCTTCAAATGTAAAAAGAAAACAATGATGTTTTTACCCGTTTTTCGGAGCAAAACTAACGGGTAAGAATCGGGTCAAGGATGCAAGGGAAACTACCGGTATTGAATATGCGCTATTGTCCGCAACGCTTTTTATGTTGCATGTATCCACCGCACGATTTCATCTTATCCCAGGTGTTTGATAAATCACCGTTTTCGGTGACCATGTTTCATGGTTTTGGGTATCGTTTCCATGACGCTATTGATTTTGTTTTGCGGAACAAAAATCAAATACAATGTTTGCAAAAAAATTCTCCCTCAGCCTGCTCCTGCTGGCAATTCTCGGTATCATTTCCTGTTCTAAACTGGGCCCGTCTATGGGGCCGGTTAGCAGCCAACCCGCGGATAACATTCTGTTTTGGAACAAAATTGCATATAATGCATTCGGAGGACCTGAATACCAACATTCACTGATGGCTTCACGCATTAATGCCATGGTTCACCTGGCAATGCACGACGCACTGAATGGCATCGAAGAAAAATACAGCCGTTATGCATTTACAGGAAAGGATAACAAGGCAGACGCTAATGCCGCGGCGGCCACTGCCGCCCACGTGATCCTGCTGAATGAAATTCCCGATAGAAAAGTTTACCTCGATTCGGCATTGTCGCAGTCGCTTGCCGCGATAAAAAACGACGAAGCTAAAACCAGGGGTATAGAACTAGGCAAATCAGCCGCGCAGGCGGTGTTGAACAAAAGAATCAACGATGGCTCTGTTGGCGAAGTATTTGGACAGATACCCCCATCCGACCAGCCGGCAGTTTATCAGCCGGTGCCTCCCTTCAACATTATGTTTGCGCCGTTCTGGGAAAATGTAAAGTTGTTCTCCCTTGAAAAGAAAGACCAGTTCCGCAGTGCGCCGCAGCCGCAACTGACCAGCAAGGCGTACGCTGCTGCCTTTAACGAGGTAAAAGAAGTTGGCAGGTTAAACAGCACAACGCGCACCCCTGACCAGACAGCTTCTGCTAAATTCTGGTACGAATTTTCTGAAGCCGGCTGGAACCGGGTAACCAGCACAGTGGTTACATCAAAGAAGCTGAATATGCTGGAAGCTGCAAGGTTGTTTGCACTGGTGGACATGGCGATGGCTGATGCCTATACGGCCGGATGGGATTCTAAAATACACTACAATTTCTGGAGGCCCTATACCGCTATTCGCAGGGCTGATATCGATGGAAATAATGAAACATCACCGGATGTGGCCTGGGAACCATCAGAACCGACACCACCTGTACAGGACTATCCCTCTACCCACAGCGCATTGGGCAACGCCGCTGCAACCGTACTGGCGGGGGTTCTGGGAGATAAAACATCATTTACCATGACCTCTCCAACAGCATTGCCGGCAGGCAGTACAAGAAGTTTTACAAGCTTTAGCCAGGCCGCCAAAGAAAATGCAGACTCAAGAGTAATGGCGGGCATTCACTTTCGTTTTGCCTGCGAAGCCGGTCTTGAACTGGGAAAAAATGTTGGAAAATGGACGCTTGATAATCATTTGAAACGTATTAATTAATCAGCAGAAATAATAGAATCGAGCAGAATTTACAGAATGAAAATGCCATGGGCTTCAATCTGTAATTCTGCTCAATTCTGTGAATTCTGCTTCAAACACCTTTTCCAATAAAAAAACCCGCGTTTTACTACACTTTAAAATCTTTACATATTAAATTTGGCTACCAATTTTTAGCGTTGTTTAATATTTACGATAAAATTGAAAGCCACACGGATTATTACCGGCAATTCCGTTGCCGGGAGTCGCTGATCACACTATTTAATTGCCCCATCAAAAACAAGTATGAAGATGCCTGGAGCCATTACAATTATTTCATTTATGTAATGGAAGGACGCAAGATCTGGCACACGGCTCATGGTTCGTACGACCTGCGCAAAGGGCGTTGTGTATTCGTGAGAAGCGGTGCGTGTATCGTTGAACAGTTTTTTGAAACGGTGTCGTGTTTTATTTTCTTTTTCATGCCGGATGATTTTATATGCGAGGTGCTGCAAAGCAAGGTGACACCGGTTGCCAATACCGGTAAACGGTTCGACCCGATCATAGCGATAGACGACAATGCTTTGGTGCAGGCTTTTTTTCTTTCCATGTTACCCTACTTCGGCAGCAACCGTGAGCCTGACAGCGCTTTGCTGGAACTTAAATTCAAAGAACTCGTACTAACCCTTGCCGACGATGTGGCCAACGGCAATTTGCGTTCATATTTCTGTTCTTTGTTGCAACAGCCGCAATCAGTAACCCTGCAACAGGTAATGGACGATAATTTCTGTTTCAATCTCAAGCTTGAAGAATTTGCGCGCCTGAGCATGCGTAGCCTCTCGGCTTTTAAACGCGATTTCCAGCAGGTATACCAGACATCCCCTGGTAAATGGCTACTTGAAAAACGCCTGAACCATGCCCTGCACCTGCTCACCAATATGGGCAAAACCGTAAGCGAAGCTGCCTTTGAAAGCGGCTTTGAAAGCGCCTCCCATTTTAGCCGTGCGTTCCGTGAACGTTTTGGGGCAGCCCCGTTAGCCCTGAAACAGCAGGCAAGTTTTTGAGCTTTCCAGTCAAGTCTCTGGACCTTTCAGCAACGTCATCCGTGTAATCACGATCTAGTTTTGTGCTTCATCAAACAAAAAATTTCTTTTATGAGCACAAAAACAATTCAAGGCAGGTTGTGGAGCGTTGCCCCTGCTTACTGGACACAACATTTCGAGCCCTGGTTTTTGCCCATGTACAAAAAGGTATTGGAGCAACTAAAACCTACAGAGCGGCACCTGCTCCTGGATGCCGGTTGCGGTTCCGGACTTTTCAGCCACATGGCCATCAAAACCGGCGCACAAGTTATCGGTATAGATGCCGCTCCAGGATTATTGGAAGTGGCTCGTAGGCGGAACCCCGAAAACAACTTTTTGGAAGAAGACCTGGAAGCCCTGCCTTTTGCAGACGACAGTTTTCATTTTGTTGTTGGTTTTAATTCTTTTCAATACGCCGGAAGCTTCCACAAAGCTTTACAGGAAGCGGCGCGGGTACTGAAACCCGGTGGTAAACTGGTCATCAGTATTTGGGACAAACCCGACATGAGTGATGCCACGGAAATACTCAAGGCGATCAGCGTTTTGTTGCCACCGCCGCCACCAGGAACCCCGGGTCCCTTCGCACTTTCAGAGGACGGCAAAATTGAAGCCGCTTGTGAACAAACCGGTTTGAAGGTTACCTACAAAACGATGGTTCCCTGCTCTTTTATTTATGCAAGCCTCGATGAAGCAGTGAAGAGTTTCATGGGTACAGGGCCTGCCGCAGCAGCCATAAAAAACAGCAGCAAAGACGCCGTAGAACATGCCATTGCCACTGCCATGAAAATGTTCAGGTTAGCTGACGACATTCATTTTCTGCTGAACCAGTTCCTGGTCTTCATCGCTACAAAATAAACTGCAACAGTTATTTTTTTTCGAATGCACTTCCGTAGTCCTGACCCTTCATCAACAACCAATTAATCTACTCAAAACAACCAAACAAAACAATGGCAATTGTACATGGCATGTTGCCGTGAGCCAACCAACCCCAACACATCTAAAAACAAAAACATGTTTAACCCCTCAAATCGTAACCGAAAACTCTTAACTGCCGCTTTTCTATCGGCAGCTTTCTTAAGCTGCTCAAGGGAGCATATGGTGCCAAACACCGGCAATGACCCCAAGTTTGCCGACGTTTCAGAATTCCATAAAAACAAGCATACCCCGGCAGCGTTTATTGCTGCCAGTGAGAAGCTGGCCATCCCTGTTGCAGTGGACCTTCCTGAGAACCTGCCTTACGGAAACAACCGCGTTGCAACATACTATGCAGTGGGTGTTCAAAAGTATAAGGCAAGGGAAAAAGCCGGAAGTTACCCGCTTGCTTACGAGTGGGTATTTGTAGCACCACAGGCTGACTTGTACGATGCCCGCAATGCAAAAGTGGGCACGCATGGTGCAGGACCCTTTTGGCAATTGTCGGCAAGGGACAGCATTTTCGGCCAACAGTTTAGCCCCGCAAAGACGTCACCAGGTGAACCTGGCAGTATCGACTGGCTGTTATTAATGCCAAAAGCCGGCACAACACCAACCGGCATTTTTGCAGGCGTGGATTATATACAGCGAATTGCCACCAAAGGCGGGATAGCCCCGGCCAAGCCGCCAAAAAAAGCAACAGACATGGTTGAAGTAAAGTATCAAGCCGTGTATCGTTTTACAAAAAAGAATGACAGCACTCCCTGATTCAAGAATTTTCCATAAACAAGTTCGCGCTGTTGCAGCTATCCGGGGCTGCCAGTCAGCGTTCAATTCAAACAAACATAACTAAACCCGTTTGTATCACTAATTAACATCTCACCCAAATTTTAACCCCAACAAACACTAACATGACATCAACAACTTTCAAAACCCAGAGGCTTTCTATTGCTACTATTTTTCTGATTACCGCTTTCAGCATTGTATCTCTTGTATCCTGTAAAAAAGATGATATAAAACATCATCCAAACAAACCCGCTTCATACAGCGCCGACGTGTTAGATAAATGGATGACCTTACAACTTCGGCTGATGCGTAATGCCACCGGTATTCCTAACCAGGGGTTTGCAAGGCATTTTGCCTATTCTGGTGTAGCTGCGCTTGAATCCCTGGCGCCCGGCTTGCAGTCGTATACATCCATCACGAAAAAATGGAACGGGCTAACCGGCCTGCCACAAGCCACGCCAGGTAAGAAATACTACTACCCGGCCAATGTAAATGCAGCCATGGCTTCTATCAACAAAGCGATGTTTCCCAATGCAAGCAGCACGGATAAAGCAGCTATCGACTCTTTAGAAGAAGCTTTGAACCAGTCATTTTCAAATACACAGCCTGCTTCGGTGTTATCTTCCTCTGCGGGCTTTGGAAAAGCAGTAGCCGACGCCATTGCCAAGTGGGCAGACACCGATGGTTATAATGTTTCAAAGCCTTATACCCCGCCCGTTGGCCCGGGTTTGTGGGTGCCAACGGCACCGGCTTTTGCAGCTGCCGCCACGCCTTACTGGGGTGATAACCGCACGATAGTTTCGGGAAGTATCGCAGGAACTGAACCTGCGGCGCCGCCGGCTTACTCTACCGACCCGTCTTCGCCGTTTTATAAAATGGTAAAGCAGGTGTACGATGTTTCGCAAACGCTTACCGACGAGCAAAAGGCTATGGCAATTTTTTGGAGAGATGTACCAGGTGCCACTTCACCAGGCCACTGGCTCAGCATAGTGCAACAAGTGGTGCGGCAAAAGGGTTCCCCGCTTGATAAGGCAGCACTGGCCTATGCAGTTAGTGGCGTTGCTATTAACGATGCATTGATTAGTTGCTTTAAATACAAGTACCAGCACAACCTGGTACGCCCGATTACTTATATCCGGGACGTGATGGGGCACAGCGCGTGGTCGCCCTACATTGGCACACCGGCACATCCTGAATACGTTTCTGCCCACTCTAATCTTTCCGCAGCTGCAGCGAGTGTTTTGGAAAAGGTGTTTGGCAACCTGGGTTCGTTCACAGATCACACTTACGATTACCTCGGCTTTGCGCCAAGAACATTTACCTCATTTACAGCTATCGCTGAAGATGCAGGACAGTCAAGGCTGTACGCAGGCATTCATTACCAACAAAGTATTGATGCGGGCCTTCTGCAAGGCAAAAAGGTGGCTGCAAACATACTTTCAAATAACAACGGACAGTGAAATGGCTATCGGCCTTCAGCTATCAGCTATCAGCACATCACTCCAGCTTAGCTTTTCTCCTGATAGCCGATAGCTGG
>Ga0181468_100171_pt1 | contig 11903 bp, 10 predicted proteins | sample InSIn1SAF170_2_FD_119080 | JGI IMG/M metagenome (GOLD analysis project Ga0181468, IMG submission 119080) | Clean room microbial communities from NASA Spacecraft Assembly Facility at Jet Propulsion Laboratory, Pasadena, California, USA -... ... | reverse complement strand
TTTCGACCAGCTCTCGGGTGATAGGTTTCTACCAGCTCTCGGTTAGTTGCCCCCACTTGCTTAATGAATGAATGCTTAGGAGGTAGGCACTTTGACCTTGATTATGAACCCTTTACCCTACCTTGCCTTGTTACCACCCAACCCACCTGCTTCACCAACAACCTCTCTATACTCCCTCACTTAACCTACTTAGTTAGTTATATAAAACCTATTGCTTGAGGCAAGAATTGTGGGGACACTATTTCGGGCCGGGATGAATGAACCCTGATACGCTTTTATTAATGAAGACAGATATCAATTATATGCCTTTAAGTGGTAATTGTTTGAGTGGGAAGGTGGCATCTAGTGGCTACCCCGCCCATGTCTCAGTTGATAACCCAAGTGGTAATTTCAATTATGAAAGGCCTATAGGGAGAGTAATTCTACGCGCCTTGGGACCTGGTCATTTTGATAGTGCGAACATGGCAAGAGATGGTAAATTGTAGAGTGGAGGGCGGCGTATTGGAAATTGCCTTAACACTGGTATTTTCACGGGTGAAAGGGTGGCCTAGCTTGGATTGCTAGCTTATCTTGCTTTGGAACGACGGGCTCTGGCCATAGTAGGGTCTTTCTATTTTATATATTTTCGCAATTCACAATAGTTTCTTATATATTGAATAATACAGGCCCGGGCGAGGACACAAGGCTTTAATTCCTTTATGGGCCAGTAAGGAAAATCTGTTACACTATGGATAAGATAATATATAATGCACGTTACCGCACCTATACCTCCTTAGGGACCTTAATTGAATGGATCCACTACTTATGCTACCATCTTAAGCACCACCTACCAGGTTGGGAGCAGGCACCCAGTTGGGTTTGTCCGGGAATGACTCAAACCCCATCAAATGCGGTTTTGGATAAAGCCAACCCTCGTTTGGAGTGGGTCGGAGGCATCATTACTGGGGGACATAACTCTCTTTTTTCTGTAGCACACTTGAGGATGCGCAAGCAGGCTCGACCATAAGGGAGAGGATGCCCCCGGCAGGGCTCGACTAACAGGAGAGGATGCCCCCGGCAGGGCTCGACTGTTAAGGACCTTTAGGTGCTCGACCAACGCCTTTTAGTTACTTATTTGAGAACCCAATAAGTAAATTGAAGAGGAAACGCCATTTTGAACCTGATTTGAGCCCAACTTACATTTGAAAGTGAATTTTCTTATTTCGGAAGAATGCCATTTCACAACGTTCACATCCATGGGGCTAGGAGGGATGGCAAAGCTAGCATTGCTGGGATTGATGCTTGCTGGCTAGACCTGACAAACCGAGGCTAGATAAACCGAGGCTCTCTGCTTGCTGGTCGAGGAACCAAGCAAGGTGCGAGAATGAAGGAGCCAATCGATACACCCGATTGATTATCGATTGATCACTGACTGATTGCTTCGATCTAGAACCGATCGAGTCTCGAGACCCATCTCACGAGCCATCCCACCAAGATATACACGAAACACCCCACCCATTGCACTCATCGTGAAGCAGACAAACCGTCGACAGCGAGTACACCGATGATTGATTGAGATATTTATTGAAATATTGAAATATTTTCTTTATTGATTGATTGACGACAGAAAGCAGCCTAGTTGGGACGGAACCCGACAGGAAGGGACGAGGCTGGCAGGGCTGGTCGATAGAAATCGAGGGCTAGTTGATTAACCGAGAGCTGGTAGAAACCTATCACCCGAGAGCTGGTCGAAATCGCTCGAAGCTGGTCCGAGGCTTGACGAACGAAACCGCCCGACAAAGCTTGGTGCGAGGGCTAGTTAACCCGTGAATATAGAACCGGTGGTGGCTAAACGTTAGGCTTGATGAACTAAACCCGAGCGAGGCTGGTCCATCGGCTGGGAGAAGAAAGAGGCGAGGGCTTGCTTGCGAACTGGCTTTACAAAACTTACCCACCACACGACGAGAGAGATGATGATGTTTACCTATGTTGCCACCCATACGCGAGAGATGGATGATGTTATCCAAGTTGCCGCCGAACGGGAGAGATGATGGCGTTACCCAAGTTGTAACCATATGAGATATCGATTTTTTCGCTTCTGGTCCTGCTGGCTGGAATCATGAATAGGTTCACTCTTATCCAATCCGAAGAATATTTGAAAAATCATTAAGGCTATCGCTAAACAAAGCGAATCAAAAAGTGATCGGAGCTACCAAGGCAAGGGAAAGTACTTGGTCGGATATTTGTGTTATTATATACGTAATGACGTAATTCATTATATATGTAATTACGCTTTAGCATCGTATTTTCCCGTTACGTCTTGAAGGTTAGGAAGGCAAGCTTTATTGGCTGGCTTTACAGGTAATGCTGAAAGCTATCGAGTCATGCTGGCTGAGAGAAAGCTTGAGCAGATAAGGCTGCTAGGCATTCCTCCCTTGATAGCACAGGGAGCTTTATCTACTTTCCTTCCTTAGCTAATTCATAGGATCCATAAGCTAATTTCAATTGATAGGAATGCTGTTATCCTTTCTCTTTATTATACGTTCGTTATTATAAGGCGTACAATACTTTGAAAAGGACTTATAATAAAGAAGGCTTTCCATTCTTTATAGGTATGCCTGGTATGAGGAGCTATCCTCTATAATTACCTAGGGGAGGGGCCCTGTATGCCATGCCCAGGCATCCTATTTACGTGTATAAGGAAGGAAGTCACAACCTGGCCTCCTTGTACGAAGGTCTGCCTAGCCTCCTTTAGGTAGGTAGTTGGTATCCCTTCCTTCCTCGGGCATCATGTCGAAGGCCTAGCCCGCACGAAGGACTGCCTGGCCTGCACAGCTGTACGAAACCCTTCGCTGGGGCAGGACCCTAATAATAACTGGGTAAAAGAGAGTCTAAAAGAAACCTTTATCCATAACCTACCTCCCTTTAGCCTTCAAGCCAAGCTTTCTCCTTCAAGCAAGTCCACACTGCCACGCCCAGCAAGTATCACTGAACTGATAAGCCATACTTCCTTGCACTAGGAAGCGCAAGCCCCTCCGGGACCTTTAGAAATATTCCTTTCCCGTTGGTCAAGCCTGCTTACGCATCCTTTCTAAATTCTGATAAAACGTAAATAATACAGATCTAAGAATCCATAGCCTTACCATCCTTTCTATGTGGTAGCCTGGACTTCCCTTCCTTTATCTATAAATCAATCCTTTCTCAATCCATCTGTGAGTGATTCTTTCGGTAAAAGCCCAGTATCGGTAGGACCTTAGAGAAGTATTGGTAAGAGAGAGTCAAGGTTGACCGGGAAAGCGAAAAGCTATCGGTAAGCATTAGTCCCCCTTCAAGCAGTATCGGTAGGCAAGCAGTATCGGCGGTAAGAGATAGTAGGAGAGGGAGCATATCGCTCTCTCTATGGATCTATCTATAGGCATATGGATCGGCCCACAATAATGATGAGAGAATGAGCGTTTGAGTGCATACCAACCAGAGATCAAGGCTAGCACGTGTGAACCTCCTCAACGTGGTCTCCAAGGTGTAACCACTCCTCAATCAATGTGCAAACGGTTAGGTGTAATGAAGAAGAGGTAAACCCACTCAACCAATAGTTTTTACCATCGATTTACGGAAGACACATCAATTTGCCCATTGCCTATCAATGAGAGAGATGGGATAATAAGCGGAGCAGATATATCAAAAAGAATCGATACATAGTTTTTTTCATTGACATGCACCCCGAATCCCCAACAAACCTGCACCAAGCTTCCCATACACTATCGATTTATCAAGAGGAATTCAAGGGCAATGACAAGGAGAAAAAGGCGAGGCCCGGTAGGCCCGGTAGGGACTCACTATTCATATGGTGAGGGTGAGGGTGAGCCTGCCGAACTCTCGACAATAGGCCGCCATCGACGTGTGAGGATAGGACCCGGTAGGACCCGGTAGGGGGCTCGACTAAAAGGCCGCCATCGGGCTCGACCAAAAGGCCCGTAGGGACGGAGTCACTCACTATTCATATGGTGAGGGTGCGTTAGCACACTCGACTGCCTTTAGTTACTTATTTGAGAGGGGGGCCGCCATCGTGCGTTAGCACACTCACTATTCATATGGTGAGGGTGCGTTAGCACACTCGACTGCCTTTAGTTACTTATTTGAGAGGGGGGCCGCCATCGATTTATTGCTCACCTTCCCTAAAAAGGTGAGGGACTCGGCCGAGGAGGTCGAGGAGAGGTAGCGAACTCTCGACTAAAGGCCGCCATCGACTCACTATTCATATGGTGAGGGAGAGGAACAACTCTCTTTTGGGGGAGGGGCCCCAAAAGCCGCCATCATGCTACAGCATGACTCGACCACCGCCATCAACTTGAAGAACTAAAGGACCGATAGGTACTCACTATTCAGATGGTGAGGAGAGGGGAACAAACAGATAAGTACGGTGATTGGATTCGAGAAAGCGTAATTACATATATAATATATGCATTCACGCTCTATCGATCGAATAATGAATTCGATAGCATAATGACATATATAATATATGCACTGTGTCTGCTCGAGAAAGTGTCGAAATGACGCGTAGATCTAAGAAGAGCGACAATGACGTAATTACGTATATAATGGCGGAGATCCCGCCAACCAAATAGAATCTCGTCATCTCGCGCGGTGCATTTCTCGAACCATGTATCCACACATTTAGGAATAGCCAAAAGCGAACGCCGGCACGAAGATCTGAGATGTCTTCCCGGGCGGGCATCATTGTCAGACGGGAAACACACCCGATCCCATACCGACCTCGATATGTGAAATCGTCTTACGCCATATGTACTGATCTTTCTCGGGAGACATGGTCAAAGCCCGCTCTGAGATCTGAAACTCAAAGGATGCGTAAGCAGGCTCGACTGATAAGGCCGCCATCACCCTTTAGGGGGCTCGACTGATAAGGATGCGCAAGCAGGCTCGACTGATAAGGCCGCCATCACCCTTTAGGGGGCTCGACTGATAAGGAGAGGAGAGGAGAGGACCTTTAGGTGCTCGACTGATAAGGCCGCCATCGAGAGGCCGCCATCACCCTTTAGGGGGCTCGACTGATAAGGACCCTTTAGGGGGCTCGACCATAAGCCCCCCCACCCAATAAGTAAATTGAAGAGGAGAGGATGCGGAGCACGCTCGACCAACGGGAGAGGATGCCCCCGGCAGGGCTCGACCACCGGGAGAGGAATTGAAAGGTATAAATAGGCAAAGGAATGACCTCAAGGCATAAGTGAATGAAAAAAGAACTGCTAGAGAGAGAGACATGTATTACAAAGTCAAACAATGAGGTTTTACCTCATACCGTGAATTTCTAAGGTCATACCACAGGTTTGGACCCTAAAACAGGCTCTCTATTTCGTGAGCCACAAAACACAGTTACACTACAGCCAGGAAATCTATGGTTCACTTAATACCTTGAGATCAGGAAAGGTTAATAAATATTTGAATCATTTTCCCATAAATAGAAAATCCAAATGGATTTGGGCCATTGTGGATATGTAATGGAGAATCCTAAGTCACTATGGACCCAATCAGGTGTTTGCACCCCAAACTGGACCCATAGAGTGAGGAAATACCTCAAACGAGTGCCTCAAGAGTCGAAGTGAACCAAATCGGTGACAGAGGGCCAAAGACGAAGAGAGGGAAGGAGGCAAAGGACCCTACCTAAGCATTAGACATCCCTAAGAGGTCATACATCTAGGTTAAGGTAGGGGAACTCAAGTAAGGTGATCTAGCACAGAAGGACGGTAGAGAGATATAATTTTCTCACTGGGTGGGTCACGCATGAACACGACACAGAAGAGGGTCACAACGCGACCTCCCTAGTGGGTAGGCATATGTGAGTTATAAAATGCAAAATCCATATGCTACATATTGCATCCCCTGCAGGAGATGCTATCCATAAGATGGGAATAGTAGCGAGTTGAAAGGAAGGAGAGAAGCGAGGATGCCCCCGGCAGCTAGTTACTTATTTGAGAGGGGCACCCAATAAGTAAATTGAAAGCGAACTCTCGACTAAAAGGCCGCCATCGCTCCGGGAGAGGAGCATTTTGGAGAGTTGTGACATGCATAGAGGTGCTATGCCATGCTAATGAGTGAGCATCTTGAGTCGCTTGAAGTGAGTGAGCTTGATCGAGGAGTGCATGCAAGAGGTGCTATGCCTTGAGTCGCTTGAAGCTCAAGTGGGCTTGATCGAGTAAGTCGAGTGAGCTTGCTTGAAGTGAGCGAGCTTTAGTTTCATCCTGCTTGAAGCGAGCTTGAGTGGGCATCTTAGCGAGTTAGCTTGCTGAGTGGGCGTAAATCTTACTAAGCTGTTGGAACAAGAGTGCTGATCGGGAATTGGACTAAGATTGGGTTCAAGACTAAGCTGTTGGATGGGAACTAAGATTGGGAATTGGAATCTCTGTTCGCCGCCTACTTTCTATTATTCAAAAGGGCCAATGCCTATATAGAATGCAATAGGTAGTACGGACCATTGCAAGATCGATCGTAAGTCTTAGCTAGTACTACCAAAGAATGAGTAGTAGCCGGCCTATTGAGTGAAGTGACCGGAAGCCAAAGGATGGGATAGAGGGGCCACCAATGCCGCAGGGGGCGATTGGCCGGACACCAATGAACCCTAAAAAAAGGGCCAAAAGGGGGATTAAGGAACACAACTTTGCTTCAATGACTCAACCATATGGTTTAGCAACTTGACAGGGGCTCGACTTATCAGTTGGTCGATGGGGAGAGAGCTCGACCAGATAGAGAGGGCCTTTACCGGCGTTAGAATGAATTGACTGCTTGGCCGGAGTGAACGGTTTCAATTCTTATATAAGGGGCTCCGCCAATTCTTACTTTCTTCTAATCACGGGTAGAGAGCTGAAATGCCCGGAAGAATTAGTCGCTCTACCGCCCCTCCCCATGACCCTATCGATCGAGTGAATCAGCTGCACTCGAATCTCTTTGAATCAGAAGGGCCTGCTGGTAGGGCAATCGAAGGAGGAAAGAAATGTTCCTCCCCTATCCACTCCACGCACCTTTCCTACTATATATCAATCTCGAAGCTGGTTCTGGCGTCTGGCTTCGGGACATTGCTATCTTACTGCAGGTTCGGCTCGGTTCCGCTACTGGCTATCCGCTACTTGTGAATCGGGAACCAGAACATGGACTACGAATTCCCTTTATCTTCAATATCAAAGTGGTTTCCCCTTCTATATATGTCAAATGCGCTATGAATCGGCTCCGCTACAAGCCTTATCTGAATCGGGGAGCAAGAACCGCCCTATTCTTATTTAAGGGTAAGCTACTTCAAAATGCTCGATGAACTACGAATTGCCCTTCTCCGCCTCCCGGAAGGGAGTGCTTGCTCCTCCTAACTAAAAGAAATATTTCTCTGCTTCGATGGACGAGAATAATAGGTATGGCAACTTGCTGTCTCAACTGAAGGTGTGGAACCCACTTTTGACCCTTTCTTACTCCTACTCACTTCCTGTCCCTCCGGCAGCCCTGCCCTTTTGTTCTCCTCCAAACCATTCGGGTTGAACAGGAGCTATGATAGAAGTCTTCCTCAGTAGACAGAGGTGGGGCTTATAGATAGATCGAAGGCTAAGCCCCTTAAATCATAATAATAGGGCCATTATAGAGGTGATTTTAGGGCTAAGCTCCGCCACCAAGTTTCGGGCTAAAGGAGACTTATAAACGTAATAACAACCGGGATTCACTACTATTCCTCTGTTTCAACCTAACTATTTTTTATATGTTCCCACCCGCATACCCTTAAAAGTAGTAAATTGAATGCCGCCTTCGGTATTTTGGGTACCGAGTCAGCGGGTGGTCGCGGAATTTGTCAAGGGCCATTGGATAAGGGAGGGTCCGCCTTCTTTTCGGTAGCAGTTAGTTCAGGTGGCATCTCATATTGGTGCCGTCGAGTTTGAAGGTGGACATCCGCGGCGGTCATGAATACAGTCTGAAATGAAGGATCTTCGGATGAATTAGATGATGAAGGTTTCTTTCTTAGGTGGGGGTGCAGGTTGTTGGGCCGCGACAAACCCTTGCGATGGGAAAGAATTTTGCAACACTTGAGGATTGGACCTGGGTTTATAAACAATGGGAGCTTGGCCTCTCAAGGCTTGGGCTGCTTTAAGTTTATTCGCTTCAATGGCTTGGCGCACCTTCGGTAAAAGTGGACAATGATGAGTATAATATCCATATTCACCACAAATGGAACAAGGTTGGTTTGTTCTCAGTTTCCCTTGCTTGGGAGGGTTATTTGGTCCTGAGTTCTGATTAGGATTGCCCCCAGCATTTGCCGATGCATTTTGTTGGTTGCCCCCAGCCCCTTTATCCTGATTATTGGCTTTTTTCTTCCCCTCATTCTTCTTCTTTTTTTTTTTGCTGCATATTCTGAGGATTGGGCGCATTCTGCTGGGCATATACTTGCCCTTGTTGGGGAGGATTTTGCCAGATTCTGTTGTGGCTGAGGTGCTTGCATCGGTGGTGCGGAGGGTGCTTGAGGAGGCCCAGGAAAAGGATAATACGGGTTTGCGATGGCGCTACCACAGGCAGTCCCACTACAAGAAGGACCATGAACATGATGGTGAGTGGTCGAACTGGCACTTGCGTGCGAGGCAGCGCGCGAAGGATCGTGAGTTTGAACAGGCATGGAAGGCTGCCCATAAGAAGGATGGCCAACATTATAACCTCCCCCACCATAGGGATTCCCATATGTATTATGACTGGTAGGGAAGTAAGGTTTACCAGAAGCGACTGAACCAATGACCCCATCCGCAGCGTGGGATGCCCTCGGTGGATCTGAACGAGCAGAATTAGACCGAGGGGTGTCAGGAAGGATTGTGTAAAGGTATCCCGACTGGGCATAGATGAAATCTAACCGTTGGGATTCAAAAAGAGCTTGTTCTTCGGTCCGAGGCCTTGTCGATGCAACGTCCTTGGCTATGACGGGGAGAAGGGACGGAGTCACTCACTATTCATATGGTGAGGGATTTCAGAAACCAATCGAGAAGATAGGAATTTGCACTCTTGGCCTTGCACAGGCTCCGTCGTCTACGCCACTAATGGATATGATCGGATATGTGGGTGGCAGTATTTTGACGGCACGACATTAAGATTTCGATCCCCTCGTCATATCTGACGGGTAACTGGAAGAAGGATCAAAATGTTTCGCCAGGAACTGGAAGTCACGGAATGACCTAGCGGGTTGTTCAATATACCACTTCGCAGCAGCTCCTGTGAGAGTGTGTTGAAGCAAACGTAGCCTCATAGTGTTATCGACAATGCTACTGGAAGAACACCATAAGTGAAACGACATGATGTGCTTGCTTACAAGGATCCTCTCCGGACACGGCCTTCAAATTTTGGAAGATCAGAAGGTAACTTAGTTGGCATAGCGGGCCAACCGGGGTCATGATGGAAAAGTCACCTAACGTAATATAGTGGGCTAAAATAGTACAAGCAAGCCATAACTCCATAAATCTACTCCGCTACTATTGAACCCACTGTATTAAGTAAAGTCGTTGCATAATTACATATATAATATATGCTGCCTTGTAAGCTCTGCGATTGAGGGAAAGAAAGATGGGCGGAATCATATTTGAGGGGAAGAAATAGAAGTGGAATAGACAAAGATATCTGTCTTGCGCCCACTTATTTCCCGGGCACGCTAACTCATATATAACGTATTAACCCATATCATTTCGGTCACTAGCCAGGGTCAAGCCAAGGAGATAAGTAAGTGCCTCCATAACCCGATACCCCAAAAGACGCCCACTCCATAACACTAATCCACCACTGCTTACGCATCCTTATCAGTCGAGCCCCCTAAAGGGTGATGGCGGCCTCTCGATGGCGGCCTTATCAGTCGAGCACCTAAAGGTCCTTTTGGTCGAGCACCTAAAGGTCCTTATCAGTCGAGCCTGCTTACGCATCCTTATCAGTCGAGCGATTTTCATTCATTTGACTTATTGGGTGGCCCCTCTCAAATAAGTAACTAAAAAGCCTGCTTCGCATCCTTTCCCTCCCTAAAGCAAGCGGGATAACCTCCTTGCACTAGGAAGCGCAAGCCCCTCCGGGACCTTCATTCATTTCCATTCAATAGGACTGACTCTCCCTAGTCGCAGTATTCTCGCTGGCGTCCCCGCCCACATACATGATGGTGATAACCACCTACGGCCGGCGGCGGGGCAGCGTGTTGCTCCCGTGCGTGCAACTGCAACAATGATGTGATGCTCCTACGATACTACGAGGAGATGGGTCATGCATGCATTCGAGCAAGAGCCTTTTTCATTCTTCCTTCCAATCAATATAGGGCCGCCTTTCAATAGGAATAGATAGAGAAACAGCCCGAAATAAAGGCGAGAGAGTGTCACCGAGATAAATGAGCGAATGGTTTATATATTGCTTATACCGCTTCGCACTATTTTGTCTCTTCTCTCTCACTCATTCCCTCCCCCGGTGCTCATTCATCTCGCTCATAAATAAAGTAAGTTATTGTTCGATCCGCAAAAAACTAACTAACTAACTGTTATGTAGGAATCTATTTCACCACAATATTCGTTCTTTTGGGGTTAATGTTCTCAATGGTGGATTGGTCATTCGCTATCCTTTTGGTTCTGAGAGGACTCCCTGGAGGGAGAGTTGTAAAACCTGCGATTGCTGCTGGATAACCTCCTTTTACTTTATAAGTAATAGACCCTTTCACCCTCCTATTCGTTCGCCAAATCTTGTTCGGTTCCATCCAAGCTCGGGTTTGTCTGAATATTCGCGGATAAAGAATCAGTGGTTCACCGGCCACTACATCTGCGGATCCCGCCAAATCATTCAACCTGGCGGCTGCTCGCTCTTTGATCGGTGATTCACAAGCCACTGGATCTATAGATAATCTCTCCGAAATCTTCAACCCGGCTGCTCGCTCTTTGATCGGTGATTCACCGGCCACTTTCACATCCGTGGATCCCACCTTATTCAAGGCGGCTGCTCGCTCTTTGATCGGTGATTCACAAGCCACTACATCCGGGGATCCCACCTTATTCTCAAACCTGGCGGCGTTGATTGGCACTCTTGTAAGCTCATCCTGCATACGAATTATTGGGGTCCCAGGTCCTGCATCCACCGGGAACATTTTTTCCCTTGAGCGTAAAACTGGGGATTGCAAAGCGTTTCCACATGATAGGGGAGAACTGGGATTAGATCTTGGAAATAATCGACTCAAATAGATACTCATCATAAGCTAGCTTCTTTCTTGCTCCTTCCCCCCTCCCTATTGATTGATTGATCAGAAGAAGCATCTTCGGGCAGCCAGCCATTGTATTTAGATAGGTAGGGAAAACCAATTGGTTGGATTTCTTTCCGAATGAATCGATCGAGAAAGCTCGAAAGAGCATGGGGGAGCTCAGGAGGGATCGGATGTTCTCAGTTTCAAGTGCTCGCTGATTGAGATTCACGATGATGCTCCTCGAAATGAATGATTGGTATTCAAATGCATGGGGGATGGATGAAAGAGCATGTTGCTGGCTGGCATAAGCAATAAATAAGTGCCTTTCATTCATAAGCAATAAGTGCTCGCCTTTCAATAGACCGAACCCGCCCGGCCGGCGCAGGACCAGCGCAGGACCAAACAAATAAGGCGCAGGACCTTACTGGCTGGGTTGACCCAGGACCTTAACCTTTAAGGCCCAGAATCAAATTGGGGGGCCTTACTCTTCAAGTAGGTTCGCCTATAACGTGACAGGACCTTGCCTTATGTTTAGAAGTATACACCGAACGCCTTTTCTTGATGGGCTCAAGTAGTGGTGGATTAGTGTTATGGAGTGGGCGTCTTTTGGGGTATCGGGTTATGGAGGCACTTACTTATCTCCTTGGCTTGACCCTGGCTAGTGACCGAAATGATATGGGTTAATACGTTATATATGAGT
>Ga0181468_100168_pt1 | contig 11943 bp, 7 predicted proteins | sample InSIn1SAF170_2_FD_119080 | JGI IMG/M metagenome (GOLD analysis project Ga0181468, IMG submission 119080) | Clean room microbial communities from NASA Spacecraft Assembly Facility at Jet Propulsion Laboratory, Pasadena, California, USA -... ... | reverse complement strand
CTGTTAAGTCATTGGGTGATTTTCTTTTGAAGGAGGTGAAGAAAGACTCCCTTTTCTTTCTGCTGGGTTGATGATGCTGGATTAGACCGCTTCTGGTTGTATTGTCCCCGGAACCCTGTTACTCTTTATCAATAAAGCTTTCGAATTTCTTCTATATGCATGTGTAGTAATGTCGTCTTATTATACTTGCATGTTTGATTTATGCTAATCCTTAGATCGTTTATGAATGCATGCGTCTCGTAGTTTCTCTCTCTCATATTTTGTAGGGACTCGGTGTAGCTGGGTCGGTTGAAGAGCAAGTAGCTGGGAGCGAGCAGCGAGGAGCAAGATCGGATCAACGAATTAGCGAAGGATACAGGTTGGTTAAGCCTCTTTCCTTCCTTTTCATTCCATAAAGAAGAATAGTAGAATAGCTTTGTCTTTTCCTGTTGCTGAGGCACTGTCACACCTCAGAGCCGGGATAGGGTCATTCCGTATTGGATACTTTTCCCTACAACAAAGCCAAACCTCATGTCCTCCCTTTGTACATACCTGATAAACTGTTAGCGAGGGAGGTAGCATATCAGATTACATCCGAAGGAGTTACACAAACTCTAAAGAACAAAAAGAAGTAGGTTTGGCCCTCTTTTCCTCTAAGATGCGGTGTTTATGCTCTACATGATTTTAAACATGCAGAGAAAGAAGCTAAAAAAATAAAGGTACTAAGTCTAGCAACTCTTCCTAATAGGCGGTTTGATCCAAACAAAGTCGCCTACAATGCACTTGAACAGGGAAAATTGACTAAGTTTGATCATAAAGAAGAAATGTTCGATGACCTGTTCTCCTTAGCCAAGTCAATGTCCCAAGTTATGTCGAGGGCCAAAATGGAATATAAGGATGACAAGTTAATTGAATTTAACAGACTTAGAGAACATAGGTTGCAAACTTTGCCTCTGGATCTGTTAGCAACAACCCCAACGACAGAATCAAGCGAGCCTGAGCAGTGACTCATTAAGGAACCTCTCGCTACATCAAAAGAGCAGGAAGAAGTGCATAAAAAAAAGCAAGAGGAAACCAAGACAAGGGAGCAGGAACAAAGCAACATAGAGATGAATATTGATGCCCAGATTGACCCGAAATTACTCCAGGAATGGCAGCAATTCGACTCAATCATCAACAATCTTGAATGTCCGAAAGAAGCCGAAACATCAAAAGTGGCTAGCACACAGGAGATAGCGTCAAAACAGGTTCTAAGTGGAACTAGCGGCCTACCCAGTTCTAAAGAAATAGAGATAATTCCTAAGGATCCCTTCGATTAAATTATTTTGAAAATAGTAGAAATTCCTCCACTAGATGTCTTTTACAGCCCAAAACACAAAGCTGTAGTAAAATGACAGCGGAAAAGGAGAAGGACTGATCAATCTTCCCTATTCCCTGAACAACCAGTGACTGGCATTGTGGTTTGGAAGGAGGAATTTGACCCCTCTGATGACCTAACAAAACTGTCCCAATATGTTGGAGCCTATTCAACAGCTACCATAGAAAAGGCATCGGAGGTGAGTAATTTATTAAAAGGAAAAGACCAGGAGATCTTCTCGCTACAAACACAACTATTGGAGGCGCAGCAGAAGGCATAACAAGCAGAACTGCAATTGTTTACACAGCAACAAATAAATAAACAATTGAATAAACAATTGCAGGAGGAGAAACAGAGGATTGATTACAGTGCAATTCAAAATAAGAAAGAACTGTCCGAAGCATTGGCACAACTAAAAGAAATGAATGAACAAATGCTAAAGTCGAAAGATGAGCAAATTTCTCAACTATCAGCCCAGCTAGAGAAAACCAAGAATCTTTCACAGCTAGCTGAATTCAGAGCAGAGGCATTACAGATAAACAAGGCATTGGTAACACAGATAAAACTATTATGTCAACAAATCGCCCAGGCAAAACCTTTATGTGACTTAACAGCATCTCTAAGTGATAAATCAGCTGATGCCAGAATAGATTTGGAGCAGATTGATGAAACCTTGACTAATTTTTTTGAGTGGAAAGACACTGATGAGGGACAAGCAACTAATTTCCCAAAGATCTGAGAATCGGATAAAGAAATATTATTTATGGAATGGCAGTCCCATTTAATGAATGCAGCGAGAGCAGTTTCCAGATGTAAATCAACCACAAGTAATTTGGTTGAATTAATTAATAATACTCTCTACTTATCTAACATGATTTCTCAATGTACCCCAGGAAAATTGACATCGGCTAAAACATTGGAGCAGTCATGTTATCCAGAGCTGGAGAAAAATGGGAGATTAATCGCAGGAATTAACAGTTTGACATGCGACACCTATTGGTTGTTCTTAGTCAAACCATATAGCTAGAGAGCCGCCCTCAAATGCCTCATAGATGCAATCGGGTGTATCATTCCCAATATACAGGATGCCACCTATGCTACCCAACTCAATTCTCGTCTTAACCAACCATCAGAAGTGGAACCAATGCTTGCAATATGCCAGCTCAGGTATAAAGGCAAACAGCCTAAGTGATGATTCATGCTGCCGACTGCCAGATTGCCATGAAGAGGATATTCCAGATGAAATGTACCAATTTGATAGCATTTTAATTTTGTAGTTTGTTAACTTAATTTAGTATTTATAGACCCTTTCATGTATTTAGAAAGGGTCATTAAGTTTTTGTATATGACTGAAACCTGAAGTTACACTATTGTACTTCAAGCATATTTTTTTATAAAGACTGGGCCGATTATTCTTATTCTGATAAGGAAGCTTTTATGTGAATGAGTACTATTGCCGTCGTTTAAAGTGTTTCTGAATTGGAGGAAGAATTCCAAATAGCAATTGATATTGGGAGTGACTAGCAACTCATATGGTACTATTATCTATGTCTGATTTCATTCTTTTTATATAAATTGTTGTTTGATTACTTTTGCTATTCATATGCATGTGTTGTTAACATCATTATTTATTCTTTCCACTATTGTATGTTTATAGCATGCTTTCCTTTTAATTATGTATGTATCGATAATATAAATAATAAGTGTAGCAATATTGTGTTAATCGATTTGTTTAACTATTTAATCAAAGCAATAATTGAACGAATTAATGTCTTTGTTTATTAGATAGAGTCATCTTTATTCCTGTTAAAAAACCGAGATTATCAAGCGCTACACTTTAATTACTATAGCTCCCAGGATTAATAGTAGTCTTATATATTTTTGCTGATAGATTTATTTATCGACCTATCATTAGATTAGATAATCAATCCTTCATCCACCCCTTTTATTAATTATTGGGAAACTGGTCCCATTATATCCAGTCGGAGCCACCATCCCAAATGGAAAAGGAGTTGTATTAAGGTCCGGACCGGGTGGTTATCCCCAAATGTTGATGCAACGATTTTTTGAGCATCAACATTTTTGGCGCTAGAAGGAGGGCATGAACTATGAATGGCAAGCAAATCCAAATCTATAGACCATTCTAAGAGTAAATCTCCCTCCACATCACCTTGTACTTCCCAATTGCATGTTGGTTCTCCAGTATCCAAGCAAGAAGAAGAGGAATCGACTACCACTGCTCAAGCCCATGATACTCCGGAACAATTCAGTCTTGAATCTCCTGAGGTTCAGTCTCTCATTCATAAACTTCAGAGCTTTTCGATATCACCATAGAAATCTGAGGTATCTCAAAGCAATGAGACTTCGCAATTCAATCTACCTCATCCGCTAACCAGACTTCAGAGTGGAAAGCTTGGTATTGAACCAACTGAGCTACCCCTACCTAAAAGGAAAAGGGAAAAAAAGAAAATTGAAGGATCTAATAGTGAAGTATTCTCATCAACATCTTCCTTTTCATCTTCACCCGTGCGAAGTCAACCATCTACCCGCTCATTACATATTGTTTGATAAGGAACTTCGACATCCCCGCCTGTTCAATCCTCAATATTAACTCCTTCCCAAACATATGGAATTTCAACAGTGGTATTATCTACTACTGGTATCACAATGGCAGATCCATGGACCAAACCTGGTGCGGTCAATATGCCTGCACCATTACATGCATTACCTGATGCACCTGAAAAATGGTTACCCAAATTTAACCCAGATGATGGAATACAAGAAGAGGAGCATATCAATAACTTCATGTTATCGGTTAATCTTAAGGGAGTGACAGAACAAGATGTTGTTGTTAGGCTATTCCCTTATACTTTGCAAGGATCAACAGGATCCTAGTATTTTTCCTTGCCCTCTGGATCTATTACCAGTTGGGCCACTTTCCAAGAATAGTTTCTCACTAAGTATGGAGATGATAGATCTTTAGCCACATTAATTAATGATCTCTCCAATCTTAGAATAGAGCATAGGGAACCAATTAAAGAATTCAATGTGCAATTCAATAAACTCCTGAATAAAATCCCAACGGACTCCAAACCAAGAGAGCAAATCAGAAGCGAATGGTATATAACTACTCTACCTTCCAATATAGCTATCTTCGTAGACCAGGCCGGAAAACCAACTTTAGCTGAAAACATGAAAGAGGCACTTGCTGTAGAGAAACATGTTAATGCTCTAGAAAAGAAAGCTGCTCTTGAAGAACGAAAATCCAAAAAAGTTTCCTTTAAAGATGATTCAAAGAAGAAAACCCCCAAAGGTCCATATGATATGGAAGGCTTAAAAAAAGTCCTCAAGACCATGTCAAACGAAATGGTTGAAATAAAAAAACAGGTAGCTGAAACCTCAGCAAAAAGGCCATTTAGGAATTTCAAGAAAACTAAGTCTAAACCACCAAATGTCATATCTAATGCAGATTCAGATCCTGAAGAAGAAGAAGAAGATGAAAAAATATTACCAATTGATGAAGAAGAAGAAGTGGTTGAATTTCATGGAATGTAGGATTTCATATTACCTAACTCTGATATAGAAAATGAGCAAGAAGCTTTTCCTGTTACTACTAGGAGTAAAAGCACCCGTGAACCACCTCAGGCTTCAAAGAAAAGAGCTGCAGGTGCTACTACTACAAAGGAAAACATGCCCACAAGGAAACCAGTTGCAGCGACACCACAAAACCAACCATCATCCTCTACTATACCTTTTACATCCTTCCTCAGCTACTCTATGCAGTAGCATTTTGGCTCTCTCTGCTTCTGCCTTCTGCTCTGTGTTTCAACTTCCTCTGCTCAAATGAGCTCTCTGGGCTCCTTTGAGGCATTTTCCCAGCTTTTCGGCTTCCCCAGCCATTTCCCTACATTCAGTCATTCCGCTGCGGATTTGTGGCTTCTCTACACTATCTGTTTGACTTTGGCTCTATGGATCTGTGGATTCTCTATGCTGTCTATTCGACTAGCCATCTGGATCTGTGGCTCTGTGCCTTCTTTGCACTGTCTGTTTGACTAACCATCTGGCTCTGCGGCTATATGGCTTTCAAACACCTCATCCTCTACCAAAAACACTCGCTTGTAGCATGAAATGATGATTAGGAGCTGTTATAAGGGATCAGGGCTGTTTTCCAGGCAATAAGGTGAAAATAGAGAAAATTCCATTACATAGAGATTTATGGAAAAATACACTATAGGGCGTGATTTTCGGACCTGAAATCCCATTCAATCACCCCTAAAATCCCTATCGGGTCCACCATTAGGTGTTAAATCACATAACACAGGTATATTGGGCAAAATCCTAAATACATGTGAAAAAGTTGAAAGAACCGACAAAATCCTTTTATCGGACTTGAAAACTAATTGTATCCATCCTATAATCATATCGGGTCCACCTTTGGCCGCTATCACACTCTCCACCATCAATCTACGGGATCTCTGATCCAACAATCGTTATGAAATTTTGGGTGGCTTAAGGGTACAGAGGTTACCCGCCTGAAAAGGAAGTTTTCGTCTCTCCTCTGACAGCCACGTGTCGACCAGTCTATGGGATCGAGCGGAGCCATACCAAGACCATTTACCACTTGAGGCCTGCTCAAAATCCACCCTTTTGGAACTCAAATTCTATGCAATCGGGCTTATAATTCCCCTTCAGGTCTGTTTTACTGCTTCGGGCATCGTTCCTTTATATTTCGGTTTTTTTTACACCAAAAAATGTTAATACACAGAATTTCCCTTTTACCGGATTTCAAATTGTATGAATTGCACTTATGAAATCCATTGAGTCCAACAATTGCCGATCGTCGATTTAACCTGGCCATCCGTTCCTTTCACATTCTGATGACTAAGATTCCCCGATGCGATCGCTATCACATATCGCATCGCATATGGCCCATGGATTTTGTGCATCGTCGATATCAATTCGCTGATCTGATTAGCGGAAATCAGCATATTGCATGATCGCAATCACCGAGTCCAGGGTCCCGATATCGTATGTGGGCCTATCTCTGACCTGATTGATCAAATTGGTAGATCAGAGTTTCTTCCGCCTCCACTTAAGTCTGGCCTTTGCCTTTTTCCGATGCGTTTTCCCTTTTTAAGAGTTTTTTTGCCATTTTTAGGGGATTTTTCCTCTTTTTCCAAAGAACAAAGGGCATCTTCTTTATGTGATAACTTCTGCATCCTAAGTCCATTTTAGCCCATTCAAGTTGTAGTAGATTCAGAAAAAAAGATCTCTGCAATGGGGCTATTTCCAAGAACTTCCTTGGACTTTCATTTTCCTCTGTGAGGAACACTTAGACTTAGGAGTCTATCCAAAATCCATTTGGGATCACTAAGGTATCTATGAAGTTTTGTTTTCCTGTGTCACGAACTCGTCAAGCTTTTTGTCCCACCCACTCTTCAATTTCTTCCTTCGTATGGTTCCAGTGGCACAACATCAGACATCCCTTAGGCGGATCTCAGTCCTAGCAAAGGAACCATTTGTTGGCTTGTTGGGGCTTGACCTAGGTTCAGAAGTGATTTAGCCAAATAAATCTCAAAACTACCGACCCTTTCGAAAATAGCCCGTGGTGTGCGGACTGAGGTCTCACCCGAGGTAGTATGGGAAGGTGCTGGAACTAGGTTTCCACACCCTAGGGATGCCTTGATGAGGTCTAGGAAGTTCGCGAACCCAACCTGCATGCTTGCACTGCTTCGCACAATCGTCTGACCTTCGCAACTTGTGCGATTGCTTCCACATAGCTCTGTAAAGAGTGTGAAGAGGTGCTATCTAGATCCTTTATCCTTACTATGCTAGTATTATAGATCTTGAATTGTTTGCGTGTACCCAATTTTCCTATTAACCATTCAACATTCATAACAAGTGCGTGCCATCATGAAACTGTAAAGAGATGCATAAATACAACAAAAGTATAAACACACAAGTCTATGAGTAGATGCATAATATTTCAGAATCACTTATCTTTTATTAATCCTCTATTCAGATACAATCCCAACTCCGCCTTGTGCACTCGGCTACAGGGGTCCGTGCACATAGCTGCAGACTCCATCAAGCCTCTGTGCACATAACTGCAGAGCCTCTTCCTACTACTACAACCCAAGGCTCAGACTCACAGACTCGGAGTGAATTCCTCATTCAAAACCCATATTTTACTTCTCAAAGCTAAAAACTACCTTTTACACTTAGAGCCTCGCTCTATTTATACAATCCCGTATGCCAACACATTCTATATTAAATTACATTATTTTAGGGCAGAAGACCCTACACTCTCATGCTCCGCACCCGCATTTTGCGGGGTCTTTACATTACGTTGACCAAAACTTGGGCTTTAAGCCCCAAAAACTGGCTATGGGGGGATCCGTTGCCTAACATTGAGACCCTTGTTTTTGTTGACCCACCTCTTCATGAAGGGGGAGTGGTTAAATATTCCTTCTTCTCCCATTTTTCAAATGTCTTATTGGAGTAGAACCCTTATTTAGCTGATGTCATACCCTCTCAGAAGTCCTTTTCTCCAACTAGAGAGGCTTACTTTTATTTCGATTCTTGGGTTTTAGACTTCTCAATTGTTTCCGCTCTGAAAGTTATGGCTATCCCTTCTTTTACTCCCTCCCAGGTTTCCCCTTCCCCTAGGGACACTCCTATTCCTTATTTTCAACTCTTCCCTTCTTGGAAGATCGTTGAATCTGACAATCTCCTTTAGAACAACCTTCTCACTAATATCCCTATATTCATGTAATACTTGAGGGTGCTCAGAGTTCAAAATACCTCCTACAAGGGCCTTAAATGATCATTATGTCCTTAAAAATTAGGGGAGTCAGGGGCCCTCCAAAATTTTGCGCCCTCTGTAGATTGATTTCTATACAACATCTCTCTATCATTTTTATCTAGGAAACCATAGTTTATGTTGTTAAACCTAGAGAACCTTTGTCAAAAATATGTCTTGATTAACATCTTTGTGCGGTGGACACAGATGGTTGATATTGCAGTTATTTGGAACCTTACTAAAGTTATTCTTTGAACTTATTCATCTATTGTAGGTATAATTTTCGTTGCATATTTCAAAGTTTTTAATGGAAATGTTGTTTTGGTGAACTATCATGAACCCTATCAAGACCGCAAGCATTTATGGCATAAAATTTCTTGTAGTGGGTTGCTCAAAACTTCAGATTCTATTTTCATAGGCAACCTTGATTTTACAATGTTGGTTTTGGAGATATGGGGTCATTCAACTTGTCCTGATACCTTTTCATATTTTATTTCCTAGAATATTTTGGATGCTAGTCTTATTGATCCTAAACATGTTCCTTTGGGTGTGACTTGGTGTAATGGAAGATATGGTTCTTGTGGGGTAAATAAGAGTATTGATACGTTTATCATTTCTGAATCTTTGACTTCCAGTATGGGAAAATATCATTCTTGGATTTGTTCAGAGGTTATATCTGATCATTGTCCCATTTGTCTCCAGCTTGATTTTGGTGGTTTCAGACCTTGACCTCCTTTTAAGCGTTGTCATTCCTGGTTAAATGGGGCTTCCCTCCATGCTTTGGTTAGATTGATTTAGGTTGGTTTCCATCCCCAAACCTCATCTACAATGGATTGTTAACAATTTAAGTTTTCTCTTTTAAAGTCACATGTCAAGAGATGGGCTGACAACCTCCTCCATGAACATAAGCTAAAACTAGAGACTATTGAGGCTGCAATTAATCTTTGTCAATTTAAATTCTTCTCTACAAGTTTTCCTAAAGACCTCAAAATAATTTGTGCTCTTTGGATAAAAGGAGGGCTCTTTAAATAAAGTGAAGAGGAAAGGTGGCGTTTTAAAATGTCGTGCTATTTGGGTTTGTGAAGGTGATGGAAACAAGAAGTTTTTGCACAAGTATGCTTCACATAGGTGAAACAAAAATGCTATTTAGGATTTATAGGATTGCAATGGTACTAGAATATGCTTGCAATAGGACCTTGGGAAGGCTATTTATGCACATTTCTTTGATGTTTTAGAGACCGGGGTGAATATTCATTGCTAGAATAACTCAAGGTATTGTATTATATTCTTAGAATTTTCACAGATGAGGACTCGGCTAGGATTGGGGAACCTATTACTATGGAGGAATTTAAGCAAGTCCTAGAGTCTTTTGCTAAAGATAAGAGCCCCAGACTAGATAGGTGGCTTGTGGAGTTCTATTTAGATTTTTTTTTTATCTCATTGGTCAGGACCATGCTTGAGGTTATTAAAGAAGCTCACACTTCTGGTAAGGTTAATGGGGTTATAAATGCAACTTTTCTTGCTTTAATTTTGAAGTGCTCCAAACCATTGTCCTTTGAAGAATTTCATCCTATCTCTCTCTGTAATTTGATCTACAAGGTGATCACTAAAGTTGTGGCTAACAAACTTCAACATGTCCTCTCCATTTTTTCACTTTTCAACAATTTAGTTTCATACCAAATAGACTTATTCATGAGGCAGTGGGGGTGGTTCACGAAGCCATTCATACTATAAAATTAAAAAATCATAGAGCCATGATAGTCCAGATGAATTTGATTCAGGCTAATGATCAGGTTAATTGTGATTTCTTGAGGCTTTTAATACTTCACTCAGGTCTTGATTAACAAGTGACAAATTAGATTATGCGTTGTGTCAATTCTATAAACTTTGCAATACTCATCAATGGTACACCCACAAATTTCTTCCATGTATCTCATGGTCCATGACAGGGGTGTCCCTGTCCCCTCTCTTATTCTTTTGATTATTAAGGGATTAAGTAAAATGATTGCAGGGGATAAAACTTGTGGTGATATCAAAGGTATCAAAGTTACAAAGAATAGTTTTTACTCACATTTACTTTTCATTGATGATGTATTAATCTTTGGGGATGGAACAATAGAGGAATGGAGGGCCTACAACTATTTTTTCTATGTTTTTTAATGCGTCTAGTATGTTAATTAACCTTGTCAAATCCTCCTTTTATAAAGACGATGCTTCTATTATTTTTTGTGAGTCCATTACAATGCTCCTTCCTTACAAAGTGGCCTAGTTAGAGTTGGGTTTACCTATCTTGGCTTTCACCTAATGCCCAGTTGCTACCAGGTGGGGATTGGAATTGGATTCTGGATCATATTGAGGCATGTCAAACTTTGGTGCAATAAGTGGCTTTCCATTGGTGGGAGGATGACCTTGGTGAAGCTAGTTTTGGAAGGTATGCATGTATATTGGTTTTCTCTTTCAAAGGTTGCAAAATATATCTTGAGGAGGATTAGGCAAACTTTTTAAAAAAAATTGTGGGTTGAACAGAAGAAAAATGGCAGGTTCCACCTGGTGAAATGGGAGGTGATTTCAAGGCCTAAAGTTTGTGGTGGTTGGGCTTTTAAGAACCTTCATCACTTTGGTCTTGCCCTTGCTAGTAAAAGACTTTGGAGGATATTTAATGGCACTAGTCTATGGAGAAATATCATTATGGATAAATATCTAAAATACAAATATTTGGCTAACTGGTTGTGGTCTAGTAGGTAATCAAACTTTAAGGGAGGGTCTTACTTCTAGAGGGGTCTATTGGGTTCTTTGAAGTGGATCAAGAGATTATATGCTTGGAAAATTGGTTGTGGTGAGGATATTTGTCCAGGGACTGATCCCTTCATTGGTGGGGAATCCTATTTCAAATTATCATTGGACCTCATCACAAATTTAAATGCTCGTCAAATTTATAAGCTATTCCATGTTTATTTACATGATGAACATGATTGACATTTTGGTAGATGGGTGCTCCTCAGCTGACTTGGGTCTCCGGGGTACTTTGGCATTCAAATGGGAGGGTTTTGTCTCTAAATTATCTCGTTGTGGTATTTTTCTAGACAATTAGTTGGACATGAATGTTTGGCATGCGAATGTTACTACGAGCCAGGTCATAACTCGGCTGGCTTACAAGTTCATTATTGAGCATACTATTTATTCAGGTGTTAGGTGGTAGATGAAGGTTATTTGGGATTGACCTACATCGTCCAAACCTAAGTGTTTCTTATGGCCGACTAGTTAAATTTGACAATTTATTGTTGTTGATGCAAAGTTTGATCTTATTCATCTCATAGTATTTTTGGTATCTTAGTAGCTTTTTCAAATGCCGGCCTTTATAGTTGCTTGAAGATCAATTTATGTTGTATGTACTCCTTTTGTTTTAATAATAAAATTAGCTCAAGGGTTAGCTTAAGTGGTCTAGTGCTAGACTTGAAGTTTTCATATTATTGTTCGGCTCTCTTTGATTCCCTTAGAGTAAGACATGTTGATAGTTTACTTGGTTTATTATCCACAAAATGTAGAGAAATACTCCAAAATTTCAAATATTTTTATTTCATATTTAATAATAATAATAGATAATAAAAAATCTGTATAATTTTTTTTTTTAATTTTTGAAATAATAAAAACTTTATATTTACCTCACAACTACACTATTAATAAATCTAATAAAATCAAATAATAAATTATGTTATTAACTTATTGACATGGAATTAAAATATTAATAAATAGATAGAAAATAATGAAAACCACCCTTAGCAAATAAGACGAAGCATTACCTTCC
>Ga0181468_100163_pt1 | contig 11987 bp, 11 predicted proteins | sample InSIn1SAF170_2_FD_119080 | JGI IMG/M metagenome (GOLD analysis project Ga0181468, IMG submission 119080) | Clean room microbial communities from NASA Spacecraft Assembly Facility at Jet Propulsion Laboratory, Pasadena, California, USA -... ... | reverse complement strand
CGACACTCGCTCCGTGGGCGGCGGCATAGTCTAGACCCTGGCCGATAAAGTTTATGGTAGTATTCGGTAGGCGTTCAGGCACGCCTAAATTTTTGTTGCGGTTGACGACTCGAATAGGCATGATTCTAGTCCGCCAGGTCACGCCCGTGCCACCTAGATTGTTGTCCCCGGTGGCGGCGATGGCTCCAGCAATCGCTGTACCATAGGTGTCTGTCCAGTTGTTGGCTGATGGCGCGCCCTCCTCTAGGACGTTGTAGGGGCTGTCCCAGCGCCCTTGGAGGTCGGGGTGGTCGAGGTCGAAGCCCGAATCGAGCACGGCGATGACGACATTACCACCGGTCGTCATAGTCCAGGCGTCGGTGGCGTGAATACCGTTGGCTGAACCGAGGGCCCATTGTTGATTTAAGAGGGGGTCATTGGGGAGAGAAGACTGGCGAGGCGCGGCCAGGGCGGCCCAGGCTCCGAGAAGGGCGGTCATCGCAGCGATGATGACCGGCCAGACGAGACGACGTCGCATGAGCAGACTCCAGCATTAGTTTTTACCCGGCGGGATGAGGTTTAACAAGCCCTCCGCCGCCGGGGTCTTGAGCGCCGGGCGGGGCGGAGCGACCTCAATGGTGGGGAAGAAGACCGAGAACGGCGAAGGTCCGCACTGGGGCAAGTATACTCGCACCAGGATGTCTTGCCCAGGCCCAGCCTTATTGAGCATGGTGCTCTCAGCCTGGATATAGCTGGCCCGCGTGCCACATTCGCCAGGACTGGGTGGCGTGACGCTCACCGAGGCGATGGACGGCGTCGAGCCGACGGGAGCCGCGCTGGCGGGTGGGGTCACCATCAGCCAGGGAACGGTGGCATGGGTGGTCCACGTCAGCGCGCCGGTGTTGGTGTTCGACAGCGATTGAAACGGTTGGCGATAGGCGTGAGAGATTTCATCCCACTCGAAGGTGAGCATGTCGGAGGGCGAAACCATCAGGCGGTGCGGGGTACGCTGGACGGCGTGAGTCGCATCGATTAACCCGGCGCCGAACACCGTATCGGGACCGACGGTGCCGAGGTCGTCGGCCGATTGGCGCAGGATGGTGATAATCTCTTGGGGGGTGAGGTTAGGGTTGATGGAGCGCATGAGGAGCGCCACGCCGCTGGCATGGGCGGCGGCCAGGATGGTCCCTGTACCGCGCCGGGCCCCGATCTCATCTAGGGTCAGCGGAACGGTGGTGGCGACATCCACCCCCGGCGCCGCTAAGGCGACATAATTGCCGGTGTTGGAGTGCTCCCAGGCGGTGTAATCTTCGGTGTTCGCGCCGACGCCAATGACAAGACGCTGGTAGGCGGCAGGGTACTCGGTGGGGTTACCGTATTGCCGCTCGTCACCGACCGGGGTGACAATCACGGCGCCCTGGTCGTCGGCGTAGGTGAGGGCGCGATACATGGCGGTCGGCGCGCTCAAGGTGCGGTGATAGGCGCTGACGTGGATAACACGGGCGCCTTTCTCCACGGCGTGGCAGATACCGGCGACGACATGGCTCCAGTAGAAGATGTCATTGCCGCTAGCGTTGGTGCCGATGACCTTGATAGGGATGATCGCTGGGTTCCAGGCGATACCGGCAATGCCGACACCGTTGTTGGCGGTGGCGCCGATTATGCCGGCCACCATGGTGCCGCTACCCGCCCGGCTGATGTCTTGAACGTTGTCATTGTCGTCAAAGAAGTTCCAGGCGGCGCTGGCATAGACGTTGGCGGCCAGGTCGGGGTTATCGAGGTCGATCCCGGTGTCTAGGATCGCAACCGTTGTGAGGGCATCCGCCGCGCCTGTGGTGTAGTCCCAGGCGTCCAGCGCGCCAATTTGACGCAAGTTCCATTGCGCGCCCAGGAACTCATCATCCGGTTCATCGGCTGTCCGGGCTAGCTTGGCTTTGGTGCCGGGCGCCAAGGGGCGGGAGGTGACATGTGGCGCGGGGACGGGATCGTCGGGCTCGACGCTGACGACGTCGGCTAGAGCCTCCAGCTTAGCGGCCGATGTTCCCGCTTCGTTGGCGTTGGTGACGACGGCGGAACCAGCGCAATCTAGAGTGCGCTCGACATGGTAGCCCGCGTCGATGAGGCGCGTCTTGGCCGTCGCCAGGTTCATCGTAGGCCAGAAAGACACGATGACACGGTGAGAGGCGGGGCCGGGGATCGGCGAAGCGGCGACCGGCACGAAGCTGCTCGCCAACGCTAGGGTTAGGAAAGCCAGTAACAGGGGGGGACGAGGCACCGAGAGTCCTTCTTGCCCATTTGAGGAACCGTTAACACTTATCGCCTATTTAGACGCCGGATGACGGTCGCTAGGTACGCGGATAACGTAAATTTTACCGCCAAATGTTACGAAGTGTAAAGGTGTTTGGCTTTAGTCTAGGTGAATTGACCGAGCAAGAGCGCGCCACACTTCAGGCCGCCATTACCCGTAACCAGGACCCTACTCGCGGCACGCCGATGGTTATCATCGCCCCTGTAGGCGAGCGACCGCCCAGTAACGACATCACGCCCTACCCCGCCGCGGCCGACGGCGTGATTGGCGTCACTGGTACCACCACCGACAGCCTGGCGCTCCAGATACGCACTACCGGTCAACTTATCGTCCCCACTGGCAGCTTTGTCGACGTGGCCGCCCCCGGCGAGAACATCCTAACCACCACCTACGACCCTAATAACAGCAATCCTCACACCTACTCCAGCGTACCGCCCGGCGCAGAGTATGCCGCAGCCCTAGTCGGTGGCGCAGCGGCGCTCATTCGATCCGTCGACCCGACACTCGGCCAGGATCAAGTGGAGGCCATTCTCCGCTCGACCGCCCGCGACCTGGGTGATGCCGGCCGCGACGATGTGTATGGCGCGGGGCTTATTGACGCCACCGCTGCCGTGCGGGCCACACGGCACTTCCTGAGCGTTCAGCCCAACACGATCACTTTGCCCTCAACCATCGGCGCGAATGTGACTCTCACGAACTCCTATACCTTGGCCGCCACCTGGCGTATCGCCAGTGCACCGGGTTGGGTAAATATCGCCCCGCTGTCGGATAACGTTTCGTCGTCGTCTACGCAGATCACGCTCTCCCGCTTGCCTTCGTGTGACGAACTGAACCAAGATCACACCATCGAGATTGAGAGCCAAATGCCCCTGTCGTATGGTGCTATCGAGGTACCAATCCAGGTCGCTGACATCTGTCAAAGCGTCGGGCCAACGCCGACACCCTCCCAACTCACCCCCGTGCCAACCTTGACGCCGGCGGCTGGCACCCCGACACCCGAACCGCGCAGTCGGCTCTTTCTCCCGCTGCTCGAACGTTACTGTAACTCCGCTGGCGACTGCCCTGAGCCCCGCTAGCCTTTCACCTGTCATGCTGAGGCTCTGCGAAGCATCCCGTCTGCCAAGCCCCAGCACGACATGTCGCAAACTTGAGGATTCCAAAAGTTCGACTATACTCAATGTCTATCACCCTGACTACAGTGCAGCGCCTTCTTGGCTGGGCAATCTCGTACCACTCAGCATGACAGGCCACACAGGATAATTTTGGAGGGATTATGGCCCGTGTCGAACTAAAAGGGATCTACCCGGCGTGTGTCACACCCTTTACCGCCGACGGCGCTGTCGACGAGAAGGCTATCCGTCACAATGTTGGCCGCTGGCTCGCCGCCGGCTGCCACGGTCTGCTCGTCCTCGGCTCGACGGGCGAATTTGTCCACCTGGATGAGTACGAGCGCGATGTCGCCATCGTCGCCGCGCGCGACGCCTGCCCCAAGGACCGCGTCCTGTCCATCGGCGTCGGTCACCTCGGCACGGCCCAGACCATCCGCCAAACCCGCCGCGCCGCCGAGCTAGGCGCGGATGTCGCCCTGGTCGTCACGCCCTTCTTCTACAAGGCCATGATGACCCACGCGGCCCTCGTCGCCCACTACACCGCCGTCGCCGACGCCTCCCCCATCCCCGTCCTCATCTACAACGTCCCGCCCTTCACGGGCATCAACATCGAGGCCCAGACGGTAGGCGCGCTCTCCAAGCACCCCAACATCATCGGCATGAAGGACAGCGCTGGCGATGTCGCTCAGCTCTCCGCCGAGATGGATGCGGCGGAGCCAGGCTTCCCCATCTTCACCGGTGGCGCCCGTATCCTCTATGCTGCCATGATGGTCGGCGCGGTCGGCGGCAACCTGGCCGTCGCCAACGTCGCCCCCGAACTGTGCGTCGCCATCTACAACGCCGCGCTCGCCAATCGCCGCGAAGAGGCCCTCCGCTTGCAGACTGCGCTCGCCGCTGTCGAGGCTGCCGTCGCTCGCCCCTACGGTGTCGCGGGCTACAAGGTCGCCCTAAGCATGCTGGGTTACGAGGGTGGCTACCCCCGTGCTCCCCTGATGCAGCCCGACGACGCCACCCGCGCCAAGATCGCCAACGCCGTCAAAACCCTCGAAGCCATCCCCGCATAATCGTTAACATTCGACTGGGGCAGGAGTACAATGACCGTCAAAGCACAGCGAGCAAACCCATCAGCCCTTGAGCCTGAGCCAGCCTGGGAAATTGCCACCCTCTTCCCGCCACAAGGCGCGTGGAGCGAGGGCGACTATCTGACGCTGGACACCAATCGACTGGTAGAGCTTGGGAATGGCAGGTATCCCTGAGTATTGGATTGTCGACCCAGAAACCGAAGTCATCACCGTCCTACGTTTAGACGACATGACCTACGCCGAACACGGCGTCTTTGGCCGAGGCATGGTTGCCACCTCAGCCCTGCTGCCAGGCCTAGAAGTTCCAACCGATAATGTGTTTGATACCCCTCAATAAGAGGTTAAATGCGAGTCTTCATCTCTGCTGACATGGAAGGCATCGCGGGCATCACCGACAACGAGTTTACGACGCCGGGCGCGCCAGATTATGAGCGCGCCCGGCGTCTCATGACCGACGATGTCAACGCCGCCATCGAGGGCGCACTGGCCGGTGGCGCAACGACCATCCTGGTCAACGACAGCCACGGCCCCATGCGCAACATCCTCATCGAGCATCTCCACCCCGCCGCCCGTCTCCTCAGTGGCTCCCCTAAGCCCTTGTCCATGATGGAAGGCATACAAACACCCCCTTCCTTTGAAGGGAAGGGGGCCGGGGGGTTAGGTCCAGCCTGGGACGTAGCCTTCTTCGTGGGCTACCACGCCCGCGCTGGCACCGCCGACGCCATCATCGACCATACCTGGACCGGCGCGATCTTGGAAGTTCATCTCAACGGCGTCGAAGTAGGTGAGATTGGGCTAAACGCCGCCCTGGCTGGCGCGCAGGGTGTCCCGGTGACCCTAGTGACGGGCGACGATAAGGCCGCTGCCGAGGTTACCGCGCTGCTGGGCGACGGCGTCCACACCGCCGTCGTTAAACGTGCTGTAGGTCGCTACGCCGCCGATCTGATGAGCCTCAACGAGGCCCGTGCCCTCATCCGCGACCGCGCCCAAGCCGCCGTTACCGCCCCCTACGCTGCCCCTTACGCCCCAACCCCGCCCTACCATCTTGTCGTCGGCTGGGGCAAGTCTATGTACGCCGAGATGGCAGCCATTGTCCCTGGCGCCCGCCGCGTCGACGGACGCCACGTCGAGATCACCCTGGACAACATGGTGGACGTCTACCGCGCCTGGCGCGCCTTTAATAGCTTGGCGGGAACAGTCTCCTGAAGCCCTTTGACGCTCCTGGCATATACAAATAGACTATAACAATGTGAACTGACAAGGGGATGGCTAAGATCGCTAGAAGCAAGAGGCAGACATGTTTACAGGCCAGGGCAAACCAGAGCCGCTTAAGCACGAGTTACAGGGCCTGTGGTCCCGACGGATTACTGATGAACATCGCTTAGTCTATCGAGTGACGGATGAGGAGATCGTCATCGTCGCTTGCCGGTTCCATTATTAGCACAACTTACGCAGTCGGGTTCACATCGATGCTAAGCGCCAGCGAAGTAGCCGTTATCCTGCCTGAGCTTGAGGTCTGGCTCAGGCAGCACTATGGCTCCGTGGCCTCGGTACATATTGGCGAGGCCATTCCCTTGAGTGGCGGGGCTCTCGCGACAAGCGTCCAGCGCTTTCCGGTCATAGCGCAACTCCCTCATCGTGCAGTACACCTCGATCTTGTCTGGAAGCGCCCACCATCTTGGTCCGCCGAGGCCAGGGCGCTTCAACTTCTCCAAGCCGTCAATCTCCCCAACCGTGTCCCCAATATCATCGCCCACGGCCAGGACAGCGTTGGCTCCTGGGTAGTCTACCCGTATTACGAAGGGACCAATCCAACATCAGACGCTGTCCCCGATGAGGTCTTGGACACCCTGGCTCGCATCCATAGCCACTATGCCGTCAGACAAGAGGCGCTTACCGACCTCCCTGTGCTTGATATGGACTGGTGGCGACGGCTCATGCTCGACTTTATGATCCCCGCCTTTGCGCGAGCCAGGTCCAGCGCCAGCCGACCGGCGGACCTGACGCTGCTCATGCAAACCCTACAGCGCTGGGCGCAGGATACACGCATCGACGAGGTGCTCGCCATCCTGCCCCGCACCCTCATCCACCGCGACATGCACACGGGCAACATCATTGTCGGCGCACACAACAGCACAATTATCGACTGGGGCAACGCCTTCGCTGGTCCAGCCTACGTCGATCTCCCCAATATCGTCACCCGGCCCCGCGCCTCGACCTACTTTCGCACGCGGGCTGCGCTTATGGCGGCTCCGCCAGACCCCTGGTTAGATGACATCGGTTGGGCGTGGGCGACAGTGCAGGTCCAGGGACAACACATTGGCTGGGCGCTATCACAAGGTGACATAGATTGGTGCCTGAGGATGGCAGCCCAGGGCGACCAAGCGCTGGAAGCGTTAGGCCAGGCGTTGGCGCGACCAAGTCACAAGTAAAGCGGGGTGACTGCATAAGCTCAGTCACCCCGCGTCCGTTTTTGTGTCGCTCGATCAAGCCGCGACAATGTGGTTGCGTAGCACACCGATCTGGTCAATCTCGGCTTCCATGATATCGCCCACCTTCAGATAGCTAGGCGGCTGCAGCCCCATCCCTACGCCGCTGGGCGTCCCCGTCGCCACGATGTCCCCCGCCTCGATCGTCTGCCCCAACGATAATATCTCAATGATCGTGGGAATATCGAAGATCAGGTCAGCCACGGTGCTGTCCTGCCGCGTCTCCCCGTTGAGCCGCAAGCGCAAGCCCAGCGCGGCGGGATCGGGGATCTCGTCCGCCGTGACAATCCACGGCCCCATGGGACACGAACCATCGAGGCTCTTGCCCTTGAAGAACTGCTGGTGGCGGTTTTGCAGGTCACGCGCCGAGACGTCGTTGACAATCGTATAGCCCCACACGTGCGACATCGCCTCCTCGCGGGCGATGTTCTTGCCGCCGGGACCAATGATAAACGCCAACTCCACCTCATAATCCAGGCTCTGCGTCACGTGGGGGTCAAGCACAATCGCGCCATCGGGGTCGTTGACCGTCGTCACCGCTTTGGTAAAAATGACCGGATGCTCCGGCAGCTTCTCCGGCAAACCGCGCGCCCGCATCGACTCGCGTGCGTGGGCAGCGTAGTTCTGGCCCAGACAGAAAATATTCTTGCGTGGGCGCGGGATCGGCGCTAACAGCCGCACACGCTCTAGCGGCATGCGGTCAGCCGCCGCTGTCTCAGCGACTACTCGCCTGGCGTCCTCTAGCCCCACTGCCCCCATCGCAATCAGTCCCAGCATATCCGGCGCGACCCCCGCCAGGCTCACCACCTGCTCATCAACGACCACGCCGATCGTGGCAATCGTGGCGTTAAGATCTGTAAAAGTGACCAGTTTCATAAAGCAGCTCCTCCGCTGTCTTCGCGTTGTTCATCGGCTGCGGCGTTTTTCAACACCGGGCATCCCCTCTATTATACCAAAGCTTGACTTACATTGCTCACCCGCGTAGACTGCTCCAACCACTGACGACTTGAAGGGGGCGACCATGAGCGCGGCGATGTCACTACGGACCGGGGTATGAGCGCACCGCACGCATCGGACCAGCCCGCCATCTCCCCTGTCCTGGGTATCCTCATTGGTATCGTCGCCGTCTCCTTTGCCTCCATCTTTATCCGCTTCGCCAGCGCGGGCGGCGCGTCGGGCCTCGCCATCGCCGCCTGGCGCCTCTCCCTCGCCAGCCTCCTCCTCGCCGTCCCCGCCTGGTTCCGCGTCCGCGACGAACTCGCCAGTCTGGGTCGGCGCGACCTCGCGTTGGCCTTGCTGTCGGGCACCTTCCTGGCGGGTCACTTCGCCACCTGGATCACCTCGCTCGAACTCACCTCGGTGGCCTCCTCGGTGGCCCTGGTCACCATGTATCCCCTCTTTGCCGCTGTCGTCTCCACCTTCCTCCTGGGCGAGCGACCACACTCCCTAGCCTGGGCAGGTGTCCTGTTAAGTGTCTTGGGCAGCGTCACGGTCGCCTTCACCGATGTCAGCGGCGGCACCGGGCCCGCTCCCCTCGTGGGCGACGCGCTGGCCCTGGCCGGTGCAGTCACCGGCGCGGGCTACTTCCTCGTCGGGCGCACGCTGCGCCGCAAGCTCTCGCTTATTGCTTATGTCACCCTCACCTACGGGACAGCGGCGGTGGTGCTCATTCTCGTCGCCCTCATCGCCCGCGTCCAGTTGATCGGCTTTGGCCCCCCAGTCTACCTGATGCTCATTTTGCTGGCCGTCGTACCCCAGCTTATCGGTCACTCGTCCTTTAATTGGGCGCTCCGCTATCTATCGGCAACCTTCGTCACGGTCACCATTGTGGGTGAGCCACTCGGCGCAACCCTCCTAGCCTTCCTGGTCTTTGGCGAGCGCCCCGGCTGGCTCAAGGCCCTCGGCGGCCTGCTCATCCTCCTCGGCATCCTCCTCGTCTCCCGCGCCGAAACCATGAAGCCTGGTGACTGAGCTGTATCTTCTGCTTGTGGAGTAATTGTCTAATGACCCCTTCGTCCAATACGGATTTAGCTGATCCTCCATCCTCTATCCTCCATCCCCCATCCTCCATCCTCCGCTTCGCCCTCGCCGCCGCCTGGTTCGGCGTCGTCTTTTTGCTGACCCGTTGGGCCGCACCAGGCATACCCGTCAGCGGCGACGTCGCCGTTCTGGGCACAACGCTACTCCTGATTATCGCTACCGCCCCGCTAGAGTACGTCGGCGGCAAGCTCGCCTTGCTCTCCACCTGGCACTGGGTCGCGCTGGGCGTTGTCGGCGCGTTGGCCTTTGGCGCCAACCTCCTGTTTACCCGCCTCGCCGTTCCTGGCCCAGCCAGCCTGGGCTTGTTCATCTTCGCTATCGCCGCGGGCGTCCTGCTGGGCCGCTACGCCCTGCTAGACCGCGACCTCCTCCTCCTTGTTGTCGTCCTCTATATCATCATCGACGCCTACTCCGTCTTCTTCGGCCCCACCCAGGTCATCATCCGCCAGGGTGGGCCACTGCTGACCATCCTAACCATCCGCTTCCCCATCCTCGGCACCGCGCGGGTCGCCTCTCTTGTGGGTGCGACCGACTTCTTGGTGTGGGCCGCGTGCCTCCAGGCCGCCTACCGCTTTGGCTTCCCCTATCGCCCCTCGTTCGCCGCCCTGACCCTCGGCCTGCTCGCCAGCGGCGTCGTGAGCCTTGTCAGCGACCGCGCCGTCCCCGCCCTACCCCTGATGATGCTGTTCTACATCCTCGTCAACCGCCGCTCCTTCAGTTGGCGCAACCGCCAACTCTGGGCGCTCGCCGTTGGCTTGCTCATTGTCGTCCTGGGTATCGGCGCCCTCACCCGTTGGTGGCTCTTGCGATAAAAGCGTGCAAGTAATAGGGTTGGAGTCGAGCCTTTAGGCGGTCTTGGGCCTCAGCCACCGTCTAAAGGCTCGACTCCAGTTATGGCTGCGTCAGTTCTGGCAATGCAAGGAGGCGGGCAACTGGCGCGTATACAGTAAACATTCATACGCCGCCCAGAGAAAGGGTGCCCTGTTGCCTAGCCCGAAGCCCCCGCGTCCGCTCGGACTGATGCTCTTCATCGCGCTCCTCCTCTCGATGGTGGGCGTGCTCGCCCACCACGAGACAAGCGCTGCCCAGTACATCGACCCGCCGATGCTCATTGTCGACCAACCCCTGGACGACCAAGTGTGGCTCACCTGGGAACCCGTCGCTGGCGTCGACAGCTACACCCTCTGGCGCAGCCAGACGCCCAGCTTTGACAAGCCCGAGGCCGTCTACAGCGGCGCGGTCGATACCGTCTATCAAAACCTGGCCGTCGGCACGTGGTACTATCGCTTGCAAGCCGGCAGCGCCTGGAGCAATACCACCACGGTCGTCGTTCACCCCCTGCTCCCCGACCCCACTCTCGCCTCGTCGGACAAAACCGACGTTGACGTCTGCGCCGCCATCCCTGGCCAGAGCTATCACACGCTGAGTGTCAACGGAGCGCGTACCGACCGCCCCGCCGAAGTCCACGCCGACCTCAACCTGGCCCTGCGCGGCTACTGGCCGACCACCGCGACCTACGGCCTGATGAATTACAACGGCGCGAGCGATTCGCGATCGCCACAGTTACCCGCCCTCTTCACCGACAACCGCACCCCACGCATTATCGGCCTCTACCGCGTCTCCAACTGGAACTGGTCCACCAATACCCGTGGCGGCTTTATCACCGATTGGCCCGTCACCCTGCTAGGTGTCGGCACCGGCGTCGGCGAGATCATCCGTTCCCCCGACTCCGGTTACAACATCGGCGACGGCTACGAGGCCCTGGTCCTCTACGCCACCGAGACGCGCCTCACCCTCAAGTACACCCGCGAGGACAACGTCGTGCGCGGCTACACCGTCCACCTGGAAAACGTCTGCACCGAGCCCAGCCTACTCAGCCTCTATCGCTCGTCAAACGCGAGTGGCCGCAGCAAGCTCCCCGCCCTCAAGGGTGCGCAGCCCCTCGGTCGTGCCCGTAGCGGCCAGATCAACGTCGCCGTCCGCGACACCGGCCGCTTCATGGACCCCCGCTCCCGCAAAGACTGGTGGCGCGGTCGCTAAGGAAGGTTTCTGTCACTCTGAGCTTAGCAAAGAATCCCATCTGCCCCGCCGGTACGTCGCTTTGCCTCACTACTTAGCGCCCTGGCTGTCACTCTTCGCTACGCTCAGAGTCCCGTCTGCCCTTGCCCAGCGCGCCGCTTCGTCTCACTGCACACCGCCTCGCCTGTCACCCCGAGGCTTGGCGAGGGGGCTGGACCGCCAATATGACGCAATCCAGCCCCCTCGTAGCCGCTCAGCATCTTGGCGGCTGGAGTCGAGCCTTTAGGCGGATGTTGACGCCAGCGATGAGGCCGCTGTGTAAGCAAGACACCGGCTAAAGCCTTGACCCCAGGTTCTCACCCTGCGGCATACTGTAGAAAGTATGGAGTTCTCGGCATGACAGTCGAGACTCTTATGGCTAAACTAATTGCATCACTTCACCGGAAGCTAATGTCATGCTACCCCGCTTGCCGCCCCTCCCATCACGTCTTTTAATCCTCACCGCGTTGCTCATCTCGACCACCAGCTTTGTCCTGGCACAATCCGGGGCCAAGATGCTCCCCGCCCACGCCGCGCCCCCCCGCGCCCAGCGCCAACGACAGCCTTGCTCCAACCCAGGGCGACTACCTTCTCTACCTGCCCACCATTGGCCGCATCGTGGCAGGCTATCCCAGCGCGCCGTTAACGTTGATGCTACTGTAGCTGCCGCCCGCAATGGGGGCGCAGACGTCAACGGTGGGCAGTGGGGTTGGGGAGGGGAGAGGCATGGACGTTGGGGTAGGCGTTGGTGGCTGGAGGTCCAGGGTGACCACGTCGCTCGGTGTCGCCCCCCAGGCGTTGCTCGCTTGGACGCGGAAATACCATGTACCCGGCGCGAGCGTTTGGCTGAGGTGGTGACGCCGCCGCTGTAGATGGCCTCGGCGGCGCCAAAGTTGGGTGATTGGCTGCGCCACAGGGTATA
>Ga0181468_100162_pt1 | contig 12010 bp, 15 predicted proteins | sample InSIn1SAF170_2_FD_119080 | JGI IMG/M metagenome (GOLD analysis project Ga0181468, IMG submission 119080) | Clean room microbial communities from NASA Spacecraft Assembly Facility at Jet Propulsion Laboratory, Pasadena, California, USA -... ... | reverse complement strand
GTCTTACCTAACCGGCACATAACCCGCAGTCACCCCTGGGCCCTCGGAATGCCCGCTACTAAGCGGAAGCCGACTAGCCGCTTTGCGCCGTTCCTGATGCAAAACTTTTGATTTTTGCATCAGGAATGACCGGGTTGGGAGGAAAGTGGACTTTTACTCCTGCGCTACCAACCTACTCAGCCAGCAGCTTTCCGGGATGCGAGCGGGAGCGGTCCAAAGGTCGCACCCCCGGCGCACGCAATAACCAAGGCGGCAACCATTAGCGGGCTGGGATAGTCGCCGCTGCGCGCCGTCTCGATCAAACCGGTCGTCGCGAGCCAAGCTACAACGACAATCGACAGCCGCGTGACAAACATACGCACTCGAGGCGGCAGCCAGTTCGTTAGTCGCGCTGTTAACATCGCCATACATGCCTCCCTGTTCGGTGAGACATGTCACGATCCTCTTATGTCCGCAATTGGGCGGATTCCGTCATTGCTACATCGCGCCCTTACCCAAACACCTCGCTATGCGATCCCAAACGGGCCAAGCGCAGGACCCCCTCCGGTTTCTCATAGATAAGCACCAAATCCGGCTTAATGTGACAATCCCGAAACCCTTTCCATGTCCCGCTCAGGCCGTGATCTGCCAACCGTTCAGGCAAAAGCGCATCGATGGCGAGAAGTTCGAAAATCGGTTGCAGGACCTCGGCAAGATCAGGATCGGTGCGCTTCTCGCGCTTGTAGTCCCGTTTGAATTTGCCGGTGTATTCGATTTCACGCATCGGAAGCCTCCCCAGCCGGATTGACCGAAGGCGGGGGCGGCACATGCGCAGGAGGGGCCTGCGGCACCGGCGGGGTAGGAACCTGCGGCACTGGTGGAACAACCTGTGGCGGCGGAACGACCGCGGGAGGCTCGGTCATATCTTTCGCACCAATGTCGAGCGCCCATTCCATCAACGAATTGTAGCTCGCCTCTGTCAGGCCGGGGGTCTTCTGTTGGTGATGCCACCGGATAGCGAGATGTGGATTCCAAATGATCGCATTGCTCATGGGACCGGATTTGCCCGGCTTGATATCGATGAAGTGCAGTTCCTTGAGCTTCTTCATGCGGGTCGCCCACGTATGCTCACCACGCTGCCCGCCGAACCCGGCAGCGTTCGCCATATCGCCGTGCTTGTTCAACACCACGAACGAGTTGTCCCACGTCGAGCACCAAAGGGTCAGGTAGGTCGACGATACCGGCGCACCCTTCGTCATCTCGTCCATGATCTTGAGGATCATGGGCATCGTTTTCGGTATCGTCGTAAAGCCCTTGTTCGCGGTGCGATGCCACAAACTAGGGCCCGCTCCCGGCCAGTGCAGATCCCGCAATGCGAGCTGCTTTTTTGTTATCGCCCCTGCCTCCCTAGTCGTCGCCATCTTCAAAAACTCCCTTCACCCACCGGATAATCCCGGTTTTTCTAGTTTTACCAAGATACGACTTTTATTGTTGTTTTTCAATAACTTAGGTATTTACTCACAGGCAGCGAGTTACGCTCTTATCGTAACTTACTAGTGTGTGATTTTATCATATGTCACTACTCATGCATGTTTCTGCAATATATGTTTCAAGAATTATGATATTACTCCATGTTTTCAACGCCTTGCTGTCGATAACGCTGTTCTGCAATGTGCTATATGTCCTGACACGTGCTACATGTGCTTCATGTGCTCACGGATGGTGCAGGAAGGGTGGGGGGGGATTGATCCCGCTCCGTCAAACCTTCATTTAGAGTTTGTAGCTACAACGTAGCCACAGTGTTTGAAAGGTACTCCCTATGGCCGCTGCTGAAATCGTGCGCGCCCGGATCGATTCCGACCTCAAGAAGGAAGCCAGCACGGTTCTGTCCGGCATGGGCCTGTCGGTGTCCGATGCCATTCGATTGTTGTTCGTGCGGGTGGTTGCGGAGAAGGCGATGCCCTTCGATCTGCGCGTACCCAATGCCGAAACCCAGGCTGCAATGCGTGATGCCCGCGAGGGAAGAGTGACCCGCGTCAGCAACGTGTCCGCGCTGATGGCCGATTTGGACGCCGACGACTGATCGGCAGCGAACCAACGGCGATCATCGCCTGACGCTACCGCCCGAAGCCGATATCCGGCTCGTGCCCGCGCTGTCGTTCCCGCTCCTGCTGCCGCTGCCGATCGCGCCCGCCTTGCCCCGGCTGGTCCAGCTCGATCGCCGGCGTCTGCTCGTGACGGGGTGACTGATCGAGCGCCGGCAGTGCGTCGAACCCCTCACCGCTACTGACGTGCAACCCCGACCGCATCGCGCGCGCCGCGCCCTGCACAAAGCTCGACATGCTCTGCGCCGCCAGTTCAGCCCGCTCGCGTAGCTGGTCGCTCCATTCGTGAATCCGCTCCCGACCGCGCTGGATGTAGTACCCCAGCCCTCGGGCTTCTTGGATTGCCTCGTTTATCTGTCCGCGCGGCGTGACGGCGTGCGGCTCCTCGCCGGCAGCGATCTGCTCGCGCTCGGCCCGCCGCTCGATCGCGGCCGAGGCATGCCCCATCTTTACGGTCGGCTCCATCTCGACGCCCTGGCGCGCATAGCTGCGATGATCGACCCGCTCGGCAACTTGCGCCAGTTCCAGCGCATCGTTGACCTGCGCCGCCCAGCTCGCCCGGATCTCCTCCACCTCGATCGACGCCGACGATCGCACGTCGAGCTGGCGCGTCTTCGCCCCCAGCCCGTCCGCGTCCACAATCCGCGTCGTCGTCATGACGTGCGCGTGGTGGTTGCGATCGTCGCCGTAATCATGGGGGGCGTGAATCGCTGCATCTACCGCCACCCCGTAACGGTCGCGGATATCTTCCGCGAAAGCACGAACCAGGTCGCGGCGCTGTCCGGTGTCCAACTCGGACGGGAGCGCCAACTCGTACTCCCGCGCCACCTTGGCGTCCTTGCGCTTCTCCGCTGCCTCCGCTGCGTTCCACAGCGCGGAGCGGTTCTGAGCCCACTCCGCGCCTTCCGGCGCGACGATGAACGTGTCCTCGACACCACCCCGTCGCGTGTAGTCGTGCACCAGGCCGTCACGCTCGTTTTCGAGGCAGACGCCGGCACGATACGCAACCGCCGCGACCGCGCTGCGCCCGGTCGAGCGCGATACTGATTTCACCGCAAGATGGTAGATCGCCATCGTCCGCGCGCGCCTTCTCAAACGTAGTCCAGCGGCATGACGCTGGTCGGGGTGTGGGGCTGAGGCCCCGCTGTCGCTGGCGACAAGGGTGCAGGGTGTCCCTGCCGCACGCATTACGTAGTAATGCTAAAGTGCGCCCTTGTCTCCTATTGTCGGCTCGGGTGGCTTCGTTCGTTGGTTTACGCTATGCTCGCTTGTAGTCGAGATTTGACGCAGAAAAGGTTATGCCGACTCCCACTCCCCAAGCGATCGAACAAGCCCGTAAAAAGGTCGCCCAGGCCAAGGCTCGTCTCGATGCGCTCAACGCTCGTGTCGCTACCGAAGGTCGCCGCCTCGACACCCGCCGCAAGATCATCCTGGGTGGCCTGCTTCTCGATGCCGCCACCAAGGACAAGCGGTTCGCCGGCATCGTCTCCGAGCTGACCCACCGCATCAGCCGGGATCAGGATCGCAAACCGTTCGAGGGATGGACGCTGCCCGAGGAGGATGGCTGATGGATCGTGATCGGGATGAGCCGTTACTGGATCGCGGAAAGGGGCGTGGCCTCCTGGGGTCCGGTCGCGACGATCCCTCAGCCGGCAAATTTGATCCGGCCGAGTTCGACATGTCCCCCTACCCGCCGGCCTCTGCCGCTGGTCGAGCACGCGGTGCAGCCGATGCCGCCCAGGCGCACAGCTTCTTCTCCCATCTCGATACCAACATCCAACGGGTGCTTGCCGGTTTCGGAACGATCCGCGACCTGGTGACCGACGTACGTGCCAGCCTCGCTGATGCCGCTGCCAGGGATGCACAGCGCGCAGAGGATGAGGAAGCCCGCGACAAGGCCATAGCGGCCCGCCTGATCGATCCTGCGGCCCTGGAGGCCCGTGCGGAGGCTGGAGGGCGCCAAGGGGCCAGAGAAGCCCTCTCCGGGGTCGCCAGGGAGCTAAAACACCAGATTGAGACTGACACGGCCGCACGCGCCGCCCTTGGCGACCGTTTCGCCAACGACGCGGCCGATCGCCGCGCTCATGAAATGCGCCGGCGCCGGCAGGATGGATGGTGGAACGGTGCGCTTGCTGGCTTCGCCCTGCTCGTGCCGCTCTCGCTGGGGTACGGGTATCATTTGGGTAACGAGGCCGGTGATGCATCCGGCTATGCCCGCGCTCGTGATGAGGTTGCCGCCGCGAGCTGGGCCAACACCCCCAACGGCAAGCTCGCCCGTCAGCTCGACCAGGCCAGCACCATGACCATCCCGGATATCGCCGGCTGTCCCAAGGGCAACGGTTGGCACAGCGAGAAGCGGCAGGGGGTGCGCTACTGCTTTGCCACCAACGCCAACGCCAAATCCATCACCGGGTGGCCGATGCCATGACTTACACAACCGCGATCGAACAGCGAGATGACCGCGCCCACACTTGGCAGCTCGTGATGATTGGCAACGGCCTGCACCGCATCACGCCACAAGCCCAAGCTGACATGGTGCGCCTGCTCGACCTCGATCCCTCGATCTCGCACCTTACCGTCGAGATTGGCAGCGAGAGCATCCATGTGGCTCGCGACTGGTCCAGTGACCGGCTAGAGGAAGCTGATCGCCTAATCGATCGTATTGCCGCCTCGGGCGTGTCGGCGATCGTTATTCATGATCGAAAGGGCAAACCCACACGACGCGTAACGACCGGCGAATAAGGACGTGCTGCCCTCGATCCGACTTCTTCCTCGCCGAGCTTGCGGCCGATAGGCCGCCCCTGTGACGGCGTAGCCGGCACGCATGATTAGCGCATCGGCCAAAGGCCGATTCCATCTAAATCTTCTCCGTTTCGCGCGCGGTGATTCACGATTCTACGATTCTATGATTCAGGGTGCTGTATCTCACTGATTTGAAAGGCTGATTCCGGTCTATCATGAGGAATGGGGTGGGGTATCATGAGTTTTGGGGTGGGGTATCATGAGGAATGGGGTGGGGTATCGTGAGGAATGGGGTGCGTGAAGTGAGGAGCTAGCGGCTCTCATCTCATGATACTTGACCGCGTTGTCGCATCGAACGATTGTGCTGCCATGAGCGGGGCAGCTGACGATAAGCCTAGGCGCACGATGGAAGTTGCGCGGATCGAGAAGGAGCGGGGTTCCGACACGATCGTGCAACCGCGCGAACTGGTCGAGGTCCGCTACGCGCGTGGTGTTTCGCTTACCCTCTCGGCTCGCAAGATTCTCGCCTTGATGATGCACCAGGCCGCTGGCGACGCATGGCGCGACCAGGAACATTGGATCGCCAAGCGCATGCTGCGCGGCTCCCACAATTCCAATGATCGGCTTACCGATACGATCGACGAACTAATGGGTATCTTTTTTGCCATGCCCGATCAGGTCGAGGGCGACCAAGGGCGTCGCACCTTCCAAATGATCGAGGAGACATTTGAGGGGGGAGAGCAGGGGTGGCTGATCTACCGGTTCACTCGCCGCGCCCGCGATCTACTGAAAGACAGCGAAGCCTATGCCCTGCTGCATCGGGCAACGGTGTTAGCGTTCGATAGCAAATATGCTCTCGAACTCTACCAGCTCGGAGCTTTGCTCTATCGCCGCGACGTGCCGATCTGGCGGGGGGACGTCGCCACGCTACGGTCCAAACTCGGCGTTCCTGAAGGCACCTATGGCTCATTTGCCGATCTACGCCGCTTCGTCCTCGATGCGGCGACGGCTGAGATAAATCAGCTCGTCCCTCAATTTTCGGTCGCCTGGGAGGTCGCAAAGCGAAGGGGCCGCAAGGTCACCGAAGTGGCGATCACCTTCCGCCGCAAGGCCCCGATTGCCGCCGTAGCAGCCGAGGAGGAAAACGAACGTCACCGGGCCGGTCGACGCGCACGGCGCGAAGGCACCGAAGAGGCGATTGTTGATCCTGCGGCTATCATCGCTGCCGCAGCCGCCAGCCTTTCGGTTTCGGACATACTGCGGTGGCCTGCCGACGATCAGGTGTCGGAATATCGGACGCCAGACCTCTATGCGATCGGCCTCGCCAACGGCGGAGGCCATGCAATTCAACGGCTAGCGGATCAATACGCCCGCGTCCGATCTGACCGGCGACGGCAACTCCGGGGTGATGCTCTTCGCGATGATTGGACCACATGGGTGAAGGGTTGCGCGGAGAAGTGGGCAAAACCCTGATCCTTGTCTCTGTCGGGGTTGCGCGATACCCTGAGGCAACCGGTCATGGTTCCCGGTTGGAAACACGGGAATAAACCTATGGCTACGGTATCAATGACGAAGGGTGCCGAACTGGCTGGTGTCAGCAAGGGCACTGTCTCGAAAGCCCTTAAATCCGGGCGTCTTAGCTATGCCGAGAAAACCGATAATGGCTACCTAATAGACACCTCTGAGCTATTTCGGGTGTTTCCCCCGAAACAGTCGGAAACGGTTGAAACTACCCGTCTCGACACCCCCGTTGGAAACAGGCAAACCCTAATGGAAACAGGGGGGTTGCTCCGGGAAGTTGAACTGTTGCGTGAACAGCTTCGTGATCGCGATGGCGTAGTTGATGATCTGCGGCAACGGCTCGATAAATCTGAGGACGAACGCCGGGAGGCACAGGCCCGAGTGATCGGTTTGCTGGCAGGACCAGGCCCAACGGAATCCAAGCGGGGGTTCTTTGGCCGGCTGTTCGGTCGCCCTGACGAGTGAGGTTGCAAAAGGGGTCCCTTTGCGACTGACTTACCGATAGGGTTCGCAGGCGATGCCATCGCCATCGCCGTCCATGCTTTCGCGATAGCCGGGCTCATTAGAGTAAATTGGTGCGGTACCAGCAGCACGGGCGTCATCGCACCCGCTCCAAAAATCACCGGCCTGGGGCTTCCTTGCGCGCGTCATGCCGGCCCATACTGCAACCGGTTCTACAGCCGAAACCATCCGGGCTCGTCCGTCCTCGCTAAGCGCGATACTTCCCACACCCATGATTGCCCCAGCGGCTATAGCAGCACCGAGCACCTTGATTGCCGATCTCTGGTCACGGCCCCGCTGCTTACGGCGATAGTGACTTCCCAGCTTTACTGGGGCGGCTCGAAAAGGCTTTTTGAAGCTCATCGAGTGAACTTATCAAACAACTGTAAATGACAGGTTCCTGACCGCCTCCCCCATCCCCGTTGATGCAAAAATCAAAAGTTTTGCATCAGGAATAAAACGGCACCTTTTCAAACTGTAAACGCTCGCGCTAAGTGGCGGCATTCTGATCGCGCTATTTGTCGGCGAGCGTCGCTACGCGGCTACCGGCTTGGTCTCGGCCGATCGCACATAGGCGTAGAGTGTTGGCTTGGAGATGCCGAGCATCGAGCAAATCTTGGCGATCGGCATCGTGTTCTCGTGGTAGAGCCTGACGGCCAGGTCGCGCTTGTCCTTGCCGAGTGCGGCCGGCCGGCCACCCTTCTTGCCGCGAGCGCGGGCTGCGGTGAGACCGGCCTGGGTCCGCTCGCGGATCAGGTTGCGCTCGAACTCCGCCAATGCCCCGAACAGGTGGAAGGTAAGCTTGCCCGACGTGGTGGTCGTGTCGATCGCCTCGTGCAGGCTCAGCAGCCCGACCTTTTCCTCGTCGAGGTAGGTCATCCATCCGATCAGATCACGGAGCGAGCGGCCGAGCCTGTCGAGGCGCCAGACCACCAGTGTGTCGCCGGCGCGAAGCAGCTCCTTCACCTTTTCCAATCCAGGGCGAGCGGCAGTCGCCCCGGAGGCCTTGTCGGTGATGACCTTCTCGCAGCCGGCAGCCTTCAGCGCATCACGCTGGAGGTCCAGGTTCTGCTCGGCGGTCGATACGCGGGCGTAACCGATTTTCATGCGTAGGGCCGGTGGCGCCCCGATCGGGCGCGGTTTGGGAAGAAAGTCGTCATCGGCAGGTCTATGTTGCCCTAGTTTTCTTTACCGGGTAGATTTACGTCGAACAGGCCGGTTTGGCAACGCGAGCGGACTCGCATGGCGATGGGCAGGCAAATCTCCGTTTTCCTTACCTGCGACACGGACCGTCGGCGGTGACGCATCCGGCGCTTGTCCCGCCGCTGGCGATCGAGCGCTACCGCGTCCTTGAACCGCACCTCGCCGATGGCATCCCGCTCGCGGACCTCGCCCGCACCGGCACGCTGAGCGAGCGGACGTTGCAGCGCTGGCTCGGGCGCTACCGTGCCGAAGGACTTGCCGGTCTCGCGCGTCTGCCGCGCAACGATCGGGGCAGGCTGCACCTGCCGGAACATCTGGTCGAACTGACCCGCACTCTCGCCACCAAGCGCCCGCGACCCCCGGTCGCCGCCATTCACCGAAAGGTGCAGGAACTCGCCATCGCGCATGGACACCGAACCCCCAGCTATGCGGCCGTCGCGCGTGTCGTCAGGGCGATACCGGCAAGCCAGATCGCCGCAGCCTCCGATCCGGCCGTCTACCGCGACCAGCACGAGCTAGTGCATCGGCGCGAAGCCGCGACCTCGAACGAGATGTGGCAGGCCGATCATACCGTTCTCGACATTCTCGTGCTCGATGATGCCGGAACCCCGGTGCGTCCTTGGCTGACCGTCATCGTTGACGATCACAGCCGAGCCATCGCCGGTTACTTCCTCAGCCTCGATGCCCCCAGTGCCCTCAACACGGCGCTCGCCTTGCGGCAGGCGATCTGGCGCAAGCCCAATCCCGAATGGATCGTCAGCGGCATTCCCGAACAGCTTTACGTCGACAACGGCTCGGATTTCATCTCCGAGCATATCGAGCAGGCGTGCATCGCCCTCAAAATCCGCCTCATCCATTCGCTGCCGGGGCGTCCTCGCGGGCGCGGCAAGATCGAGCGGCTGTTCCGCACCATCAACGACATGTTCCTGCCCGACCTGCCCGGCCACCTGATCGCGGGCAAGCCGCTGTCGGCGCCAGTGCTCACGCTCGACGAGCTGCGCGCCCGCTTCGAGGCGTTCGTGTGCGGCGTCTATCATCGTCGCCCGCATGGCAGCACCGGCGAACCGCCGATCACGCGCTGGCAGAAGGGCGGGTTCCTGCCCGCAATGCCCGACAGCCTTGAACAGCTCGACATGCTGCTCGTGCACGTGCCCAAGCCCCGTAAAGTGCTGCGCGACGGCATCCGTCTGATGGGCAGGCGCTATGTCGAACCCACGCTCGCGGCCTTCGTCGGCGAGCAGGTCGAGGCGGTCTATGACCCCCGCGACCTGACCGAGATCCACGTCTACCACCAGGGCCGGTTCGTCTGCCGTGCGCTCAGCTCCGAGCACGCTGGGCACCCGTCGTTGCGCGCGATCCAGCGCGCCCGGCGCGGCGCGAAGGAGCGCGACAAGCAGGTGCCTGCCCCCACGGAGACCTTCGATGGCGACCAAGAGGATACGGCTTCCCGGCCCACCACCTACCGAGGGCTCCGGCTCTACGCCGCTGACGATTGAGTTCCTGGTCGAGCAGCCGTTCCTGGCGACCCGCGAACATGCCCGGTTCGTCGAGTTTGCCGAAGCCTGCGCGCACTACCGCTATATCGGCGTGTGTCATGGCCGGCCGGGCGTCGGAAAGACGCGATCGGCGCGCGAGTTTTCCAGCTTCCCCGACCTGGGGGAATATGCCGCGCTCCGTCCCATTGCCGCGCTCCTTGGCGAAAAGGTCGCTCGCTGCCGCGCCGTCTTCTACACCGTGTCGGTCAGCAACACGCCCAAGACGATCGACGCGGTGTTGGGCCTCAACCTCATTAAGCTGGGCTATGCCCGGCTGACGGTCGCGGGCGGCTCGCAGGACGAAATCACCCATGACGCCGCCCGCATCGCCTGCCCCCTCGTCATCGTCGACGAGGCCGACCGCCTGACCATAAAGTCGCTCGAACATCTCCGCGACATGGCCGATCGCCACGGCTTCGGGCTGATCCTGATGGGTATGCCGGGCTTGGAGAAGCGCCTCGCCCGCTATGCCCAGCTCTACTCGCGGATCGGCTTCGTCCACGAGTTCAAACCGCTTACCGAGACCGAAATGCGGCTGCTGCTCGCGACCCACGCCGGCGATTTCGGGATCAGCTTCGACCCGGCCCAACTCGACGCGATCGAAGCGCAGGCAGCCGTGATCCGCATCACGCGCGGCAACTTCCGGCTCATGGAGCGCCTGTTCGCGCAGATGCGGCGGATCATGACCCTCAACCGCGTCGAGGAGGTCACCGCTGACATCGTTCAGGCCGCGCGCGATTGCCTCGTCATCGGACCCGGCAACTGACAAATAGCGCGATCAGAACGCCGCCATTTAGCGCGAGCGTTTACATTTCAAACGCTTCCATGATGCATAAATCCAATGCACAACCAGTGCATGATCTACGGCTATGCACGCGTCTCATCCACCGGCCAGGACCTGGCGCAGCAGCTCGCAGAGCTCAGCGCAGCCGGCTGTACGAAAATCTATCAGGAGAAGGTAAGCGGTGGGACGGCCGAGCGTCCGCAACTCAAGCGCGCGATCGGCGCGCTCGATGCCGGTGACGTACTGATGGTGACGTCCACCGATCGTCTCGCCCGTAACACCCGTGATCTGTTGAACATCCTCCATGCGGTCAAAGAGGCCGGCGCCGGCTTCCGCTCGATCGCAGAGCCGATGGTGGACACCACCTCGCAGTTCGCAGAGGTTATCATTGCTGTGTTAGGTATCGCAGCCAGCTACGAACGCCATCGTATTACCGAGCGCACCGCTGCCGGCAGGGTTCAGGCCAAGGCCCGTGGCGTGAAGTTCGGCCGACGCGCTGCTCTTACCCCTCATCAGCAGACAGAGGCGCTACAGCGGCTCGCTGCTGGCGACACGCAGCGCACTGTCGCTGCCCTGCTTGGGGTCGACCAAGCCACAATATCGCGGCTTTACCGAAGGCATAGCTGGACCGCCAAGATCGTCGATCTGGCAAAATCAGACTGATAACAAAACGCCCCGCTGGGGAGGGGCAGCGGGGCGCTTTGGAAACTGGCTAGCCAGGGGGGAAACTAGCCGGTCTATTGTATGAACCGTGTACCTAAAAATCAGTTCCCGGTTTTATGATCTAAAATGCCCTGCCAGCGGACGACCGGCAGGGCACTGCGAGTTTTCACCGCCGATCCCCCCGGACGGGCGGGGCGCTTCAAGCGAGAATAAAACTGAGAGACCGAGGCTGTGTTCCGATGCATCGGGATTGTGCATCACAAAACACACCGCTTCCGCCCTGTTTCCACCTGATGCAAAACTTGTGAATTTTGCATCAGGGACGGCGAAAAGTGGTGAAAACGGACATTCGTAGGATCGCATAATCGAGGTCCGCTAAGGTCAGAAGCGGACCCGTGCCGGACGGATCAGGCAGGAAAATGAATTCCGCACAGTTTGTTACCGTCGGGGTCACGAAAATAAGCCAGTTCGATGGTGCCCATGGAGGCAGTTTCGCGCGGTCCGGGCGGAGCTTCGATCGAGGTTCCGCCAGCGGCGACGGCAGTGTCGTGAAGCTGCTTCACCTGCTCGGGCGAGTCGCAGGAAAAGGCGACGGTGCTGCCGTTGGCGACGCTTGCCGGTTCGTCGTTGATCGGCTGGCTGACGATGAAGTTAGTCCCGTTGCCATTATTGTAGATCAGACGTGTATGGCCGCTATCGGCGATGTTCCGCGTCCCTTCCCCTGCACCCAAGGTGCCAAGCACCGTATCGTAGAAGCGCTTGGACCGTTCAATGTCGTTCGATCCGACCATGGTATGAAAAAGCACGCGTACTCTCCTGAAGCCTGATCGACTGCCGATCGCCATTAGCGGTCTTACCTAACCGGCACATAACCCGCAGTCACCCCTGGGCCCTCGGAATGCCCGCTACTAAGCGGAAGCCGACTAGCCGCTTTGCGCCGTTCCTGATGCAAAACTTTTGATTTTTGCATCAGGAAT
>Ga0181468_100008_pt3 | contig 12141 bp, 12 predicted proteins | sample InSIn1SAF170_2_FD_119080 | JGI IMG/M metagenome (GOLD analysis project Ga0181468, IMG submission 119080) | Clean room microbial communities from NASA Spacecraft Assembly Facility at Jet Propulsion Laboratory, Pasadena, California, USA -... ... | reverse complement strand
ATGTAAAAATGATGATAAACTCGGAGTTAAGGTTTAAGCTAATTAGCGTTTTACATGGGGCCGCTTTTGTAGACGCAGGAAATATTTGGCTCAGAAAAGGAGATGACAGACCCGGCACAGCCTTTAAACTTAAAAACTCATTAGAAGAATTTGCTGTAGGTACAGGATTAGGTTTAAGAGTAGATGCCACCATTTTTGTTATTAGATTAGATGGCGCCTTCCCTATTCGCAAACCTTATTTACCTAAAGGGCAACGCTGGGTAATTGATGAAGTTGATTTTAGCAGCAAAAATTGGAGAAGAGATAATTTAGTGTTAAATATTGGCATCGGTTATCCGTTTTAATCATATGAAAAGAGTTCCTAAAAAAATAAAATCGTTTTTTGTACATACCTACCATTTATTTTTAGCTGCAGGCAAAGGCTTTATGGAAGATAGAGTGATGAAGTTAAGTGCCGCATTGGCTTATTATACCATCTTCTCACTTACTCCTCTTATCATCATCATCGTCTCTTCAGCTTCTCTTTTCTTGGGCGATAGCATGGACCCAAATACTAAATTGTTTGCAGAAATTAGTGAGCTTATAGGTACAGATGCCGCGAATTCTTTGCGTTCTTTTGTAAACAACGCCAACCTAAGTGGTAAAAGTACATTGGGTTTAATGATAGGCGTTATTACGTTAATTATTGGCTCTACAGCCATATTCATCGAAATACAAGATAGCATCAATATGATTTGGAAGGTAAAGGCAGTGCCCAAAAAAGGCTGGAAAAAATTAATCACCAACCGTTTGTTATCTCTTTCACTGATTTCCTCTTTAGGTTTCCTCTTACTAGTATCGCTCATTATTAATAGCTTGGTAATGGCCATTGGTAGCCAGCTAGATACTTATGCTGCCAAATTAGGTTTCGAACATTTTTCGGAATGGGTAGTGCTTATTATTACCAACATACTTACATTATGTATGGTAACTGCCATTTTTGCTATTATTTTTAAGGTGTTGCCAGATGTTAACCTAAAATGGAAACCAGCAATGATAGGTGCGCTTTTTACGGCGGTACTGTTTAGCCTAGGCAAATATATTATAGGAGTATATATAGAAAAGAGCAACCCGGGATCGGCCTTTGGCGCTGCCAATTCTATTATTGTTATTTTAGTTTGGATATACTACACCTCTATCATCCTTTATTTTGGCGCAGAATTTACTCAAGTATATGCCGAAAAGTTTGATACGGCTATTAGTCCTTCTAAATATGCGGTACACTTAAAAACCATAGTAGTAGAAAAAGAAGTAAAAGAATTACCGCCGCAACATCCAGAAGATACGGTAAATGCTAAAGTAGAATAACGGGTGGCCTTAAGCCACCTCTAAATCTTCTTCTTTGTTCGCTTCGCTCTCCTCACTTTCGCCATCCTCTACTTCATCTTTCTCTACGCGTAGATTTTTGATGATATGTTGTTGCCTATCGGGGGTATTTTTTCCCATGTAGTATTCTAAAAGACCTTTAATGGTTTGGTCCTTTAAAATCACAGGATCCAAGCGGATATCCTTACCTATGAATAACCCAAATTCATCTGGAGAAATTTCACCTAAACCTTTAAAGCGAGTAATTTCTGGCTTACCGCCTAGTTTCTCTATGGCATTTCTGCGTTCTTCGTCGCTATAGCAGTAAATCGTTTCTTTTTTATTGCGCACCCTAAACAAAGGTGTTTGCAAAATATAAACGTGTCCAGCCTTTACCAAATCAGGGAAAAACTGCAAAAAGAAAGTCATCATTAACAAACGAATGTGCATCCCATCTACATCGGCATCGGTAGCAATTACAATATTGTTATAGTGCAAACCTTCCAAGCCATCCTCAATATTTAAGGCATGCTGTAAAAGGTTAAACTCCTCGTTTTCGTAAACCACCTTTTTGGTAAGCTCGTAACAGTTTAGCGGCTTGCCCTTTAAACTAAATACCGCTTGGGTTTCTACATCTCTTGATTTGGTGATAGAACCCGAAGCTGAATCGCCCTCGGTAATAAACAAAGTAGTTTCGTACCTACGCTCGTGGTTACTGTTAAAGTGTACCTTGCAATCTCTCAGCTTTTTATTGTGTAGCGATGCCTTTTTAGCTCTATCGTTGGCCAATTTCTTAATACCGGCAATATCCTTACGTTCGCGTTCCGATTGTTTAATTCTAGCTTCAATGGCATCGGCAACGTCTTTGTGTTTGTGCAGATAATCGTCCAATTCTTTCTTCAAGAAATCGTTCACAAAAGTACGTACCGTTTGCCCGTCTGGAGCAACCCTTTCAGAACCTAATTTGGTTTTAGTTTGAGATTCGAACACTGGCTCCTGCACCCGTATCGCAATTGCGGCAATAATCGAAGCCCTGATATCAGAAGCGTCGTAATCTTTATTATAATACTCTCTGATGGTTTTCACCACTGCTTCACGGAAAGCCGCTTGATGCGTACCACCCTGCGTGGTGTACTGACCATTAACAAAAGAATGGTAGTCTTCGCCGTATTGCTGACCGTGGGTCATGGCCACCTCAATATCGTGTCCTTTTAAATGGATAATTGGATACCTAATTTCTTCTGGCTTGTTTTGTCTCGAAAGCAAATCGTACAAACCTCTTTCCGAGAAATATTTTTGATTATTAAAGTTGATGGTTAAGCCTGTGTTTAGGAACACGTAGTTCCAAATCATGCTCTCTACGAAATCGGCAATGTAGTGGTAGTTCCTAAAAATAGTTTCGTCTGGGTGGAAGGTAATCGAAGTTCCGTTGCGTTGCGTAGTTTCTATCTCTGGATGTTCCAAAGTTACCAAACCCTTGCTAAACTCAACTTTCTTAGTTTTACCATCACGGTAACTTTGCACTACAAAAATGTTGGAAAGTGCATTTACGGCTTTTGTACCAACACCGTTCATCCCCACCGATTTTTGAAAAGCATTGCTGTCATATTTACCACCGGTATTCATTTTAGACACACAATCTATCACCTTACCTAAAGGGATACCACGACCATAATCTCTAACAATCACCTTATGTTCGTGCAAACTGATATCGATGGTTTTACCTGCGCCCATCATAAACTCATCAATAGAGTTATCAATAATTTCTTTCAGCAAAACATAAATCCCATCGTCTTGTGCCGAACCATCGCCCAATTTACCAATGTACATACCCGGACGGCGGCGAATATGCTCTTGCCAATCTAGGGATTTAATACTGTCTTCGTTGTAAATAGGTTCTGCCATAATACTTTTAATCTTAGTAGGGAAACAAGCCATGGGGTTGTCCGTCATTTCGATGAGTGGAGCGAAGAGAAATCTGTAAGTTTATTAACATGAATTTCTTTAATTACAATTGCTAATTACTACCTCTGCTACTAGCTAACAGATTTCTCCTCGTACCTCGTCGAAATGACGTGCTGTTTTTTACAAATTTAATCAAATTCGGGGGCTTTTTACCGCTAGATTTCCACATTTAAACAATTACAGGTGGCAATGCTGCATTTTTTAGATGATGAAATTGTAGTACGGCTTTTTATTGCTAAATTGGACGTGTAATAATCAATTCGTCATTGCGAGGCACGAAGCAATCTCAACATTATTAAACAGATTGCTTCGTGCCTCGCAATGACGTGCCGCGTAACCAACAAACAAAACAAACTTAATGAACCCTGAAAAGAAGCAACTTTCCCTTTTCGATCTTTCGATGATTGTAGTAAGCCTGGTAATAGGCATGGGAATTTTTAGAACTCCAGTAAACGTAGCGGCAAAAGCCCAAATTCCCGAACTTTTCTTTTTGGCGTGGATAATTGGCGGCTTTGTAGCGCTATGCGGTGCATTAACCTATGCCGAAATTGGTTCGCGTTATCCCGTAACCGGCGGCTATTACAAAATTTTCTCTGTATGCTACCATCCTTCTATTGCCTTTGCCATTAACTGTATTATTGTGGTAAGCAATGCTGCTTCGGTAGCGGGTGTTTCATTAATTGGTGCCGAGTACCTTAACAAAGCCCTTTTTCCGGTAGAAATGCAAACTAACGACCATCGAATTCTGATCGGGCTGGTCAGTATTATCATTTTTTACACCATAAATCTACTGGGATTAAGAACCAGTGCCAGAACCCAAAACGTACTAACCATCATTAAATTGGTAATGGTAGTTATTTTGATTTGCGCTATATTTTTCGGTGGACAAACCACCCAACTTCCATCTGTTTTTAGTACAGCGAGTGGTCTGCCTGCTACTTGGAGCGATTACGGAAAAGCGCTAGGCATTTGCTTAATTGCGGTATCATTTAGTTTTGGCGGCTACCAACAAACCATCAACTTTGGGGGCGAAGCCAAAGAAGCAAAAACAGTAATCCCAAGATCTATTTTAGTGGGTTTGGGAATTATCATCACCTTATACATGGCCATTAATTACGCTTACGTGAAAGTCATTGGTTTCGAACAATTGAAATCGGCACAAAGTATTGCCGCAATTTTAGCAGGTCAAATATTCGGACCAACAGGTTTCACCATACTTTCGGTACTAATTTTTCTTTCAGTGCTAGGTTATGTGAACGTTAACTTGCTGAGTAATCCTAGGGCCATGTACGCCATGGGCGAAGAAGGCGCATTGCCAAAAATCTTCACTAAAAAAACAAAGAAAAATGATGTGATGGTTGTGAGTTTAACCTTATTTACCATTCTCGCTATTATCACTTTATTTTATGCACAAACCTTCGATAAGATTTTAAACTACACCATTTTTATGGATGGCGCAGGTATGATTTTCTCGGCAGCAACCATCTTTTACCTACGAAAGAAAACTGCCCATTTAGATAAAAGCACCATTTACACCATGAAAATGTATCCGTTAATGCCAATTATCTTTATTGCGGCCTACCTGTTTGTGGCCATCAGTATTTATAATGATGATCCTAATGCGGCACTTAACGGCATTTATATCTTCTTTGGTTTTGTTGCTATTTATTTTATCCAAAGGTATTTTAATAAGAAAAAAGCAGTTTAGTGGTTTGTTGGTTGTTATTTGATTGTTTGGAAACGCGAAATTGTAGTTTTTGCTTGTAATTAATAAATCCTCCCTCTGTCTCTAGAGGCTAAGGTGTGGACACAAAAAACGGTCATCTTACGTCATTCCCGCGTAGGCGGGAATCTTAAAGTGACTAAAAGACCTATGTATTGCTTTACGATACCCGTTTACACGGGTATGACGACCTTTTCAGTAGCAATCCAAAACATGTGTCCCCTCCGATTTATCGGAGCAGGCTATTTGGAGGGGGCAGGCGGAGGAAACTAAACAATAGAAATGCACTTTTAACTTTCAACCTTAAAACAACTTTTAAAAAATGGATATTTCCTATATACTAAACGAACTTGGCGAAGAACGTGAAAATTATTTCAATGCCATTGCACCGCCAATCATACAAACCAGCAATTTTAAATTCAACACAGTTGATGATTTCCGCAGTGCGTTGGCAGATGAATATCAGGGAAACCTATATTCTCGTGGTTTTAACCCCACCATTGATATTTTAAGGAAGAAATTAGCCGCACTCGACGGTGCAGAAGATGCCCTAGTTTTTGGAAGTGGAATTGCAGCAGTAACCATCCCTGTATTAGCGTTATTACAGCAAGGCGATGAAGTGATTTGTGTAGAAAATCCATACAGCTGGACGATCAAATTATTCACTGATTTATTACCAAAATTTGGCGTAACTACCACCTTTGTAGATGGAAGTGATACAGCTGCAATTGAAGCGGCAATTACACCACAAACAAAATTGATTTACTTAGAGTCACCAAACACTTTTAGTTTCGAAGTACAAGATTTGGAAGCCATTGCCAAAATAGCAAAATCAAAAAATATCATTACGATGATTGATAACAGCTATTGTTCGCCACTTTACCAGCAGCCTATTGCCTACGGAATTGATTTGGTAGCGCAATCGGCCACTAAATATTTAGCGGGCCATAGCGATGTAGTTGCAGGCGTAGTTACCGGAAAGCGAGAACTAATCAAGCAGATATTTGAAAAGGAATACATGAATATTGGCGCTGCCTTAGCGCCGCAAAACGCTTGGCTGTTGCTCAGAAGTTTGCGCACCCTGCCTATCCGCTTAGAAAAAATTACGGCCAATGCCAACCGGGTTATTGCCTATTTAGAACAACATCCCAAAGTAGAAAAAGTACTTCATCCATTTAGCAAAAACAACCAGCAACTAGACTTAGCCAAAAAGCAGATGAAAGCATGTGGAGGTTTGTTCAGTATTGTGCTTAAAAATTCTTCGCTCGAGAAAATAGAAGCTTTTTGCAACCAACTAAAGCATATACTTATGTCGGTATCTTGGGGTAGCTATGAAAGTTTAATTATCCCAGCATGCGCTGGCATAAGCAAAGCTGATTTTGATTTAAACAACCCTAGACACGTTTTAATAAGAATTTATGTTGGCTTAGAAGAACCTGAGTATCTTATTAAGGATTTGGAGCAAACGCTTGAAAAAATTTGATTTATGAAATATTTATTACTGATTTTTATTCTATACCTTGGAATTAGTCTTGCTCAAAAGAAAGAAATTGACACTAACTATATCTATTGGAGTAAAAACAGAAAGCTAAAAGAAAGCGACTTTATTATCAAAACCTCCAATAATACTTCTAGTTCTTTTGCTCAGTTTGGAAGTGAATATAATTTAATAGGAGTTTTTTCCATACGGATACCAAAGAACTACAAAGAAAAAATTCGCCATTATTTCATCAGAAATGGTTCTTGGATAGACACCACTGCTAATCAAAATCTCACTCTAACTTATCAACAAACTCTATTTGACCTATCAGAAATTTACATGCGTATGTTTAGAAAAGAAGTAGGAGAAAATGTATGTCTTCAAACCAAAGTGCACTTTTTTGCTTAAAAAATTAGAGACACTTTTGTTTTAAAATTAATGATTAATAATTGCTTTTGAAAGCATTAATATAGCTGTCACCTTCTATCTTTTTCAGGTATGCTTTTCTTCTGTTTTTTACGGTCTCCGTCTTGATTTTCTTCCTCCTTTCTATTACCTGCTGTGCTTTTCCATAATACTTCTGTGCGGGCGTTACATTGTCGATAGCTTCGTGGTAGCGCTGATAGTTGTAATAATGCACAAAGTGTTTTAAAGCATTTTCCAGCTCTTGCGGACTATGGTACACATCTAGTTTGATTACATTTTTCATGCTCCTATGATAGCGCTCTATCTTTCCCTGGGTTTGGGGGTGCCTAACCCGGCCCCTAATGTGTTTTATCCCCTGCTTCCGGGTATAATCTTTAAATCCGTTGGCAATATAACAGGAGCCATTATCGCTTAAAAGCTTTGGTTTTTCATTCGCCTTAAGGTTTGATTTCAGCATGGCCGCATCAATACTGGTTTCTACATCCAGCTCTTTCATATGTGGCCCGAGCTGCCAATGGATGATAAAACGGCTATAATCATCCAATACTGTACTCAAAAAATACCATCCCCAGCCTATAATCTTGAAATAGGTAAAATCGGTCTGCCACATCTGGTTCACCCTGTGTGTCTTATCCTTAAATTCACCGGATGCCCGGACCAGATCGTAAGCTGGGGCTGTAACCAGTCCCCTTTGCTTTAAAATACGGTACACAGAACTTTCGGAAACAAAACGCTTGTAAATATCGGTAAACAAATAGGCTATTTCCCTGGATGATCGCTCAGGGAAATTAAGCGCTGTTTCCACAATCAATTGCTTTTCCTGTTCGGGAATGGCATTCCAGTATTGCTTTCTATGTTTTGGTTTTTCGCAGAGGCCATCGTAGCCATCCGATAGGTAGTTTTTGTACCACTTATAAAAGGTGCTCTTATGGATGCCGAGTTCTAGCAATGTTCTGTTCAGTCCTATTTCTGATTGCTCCACCAACAGGATGATCTCGTATTTTTCGCTTTGGTTAAATCTCATATATCTACGCATTTTGGGATTTACTCCAAGCCTGTCAAACTTTTTTTTAGGTTCTCGTTGTGCAAATAAAGGTCTGCTATCGCTTTTTTCAGGTCATCATTCTGCCTTTTTAGGTACTGGACCTCATCACTGGTCGCATTGCGCTCGGTGTCGCCACTCAAACGCTTTTTCCCAGCCTCCATAAAGTCCTTGCTCCATTTGTAGTACACGCTGTCATTTATACCGTATTTCCGACATAAAGAGGCGACACTTTCCTCGCCACGCATACCTTCAATTACGATACGGATCTTTTCTTCTGCGCTATAGCTCCGATTGGTTTTGCGCTTAATATCCTTGATTAAACTTTCGGCGCTTTTCCTTTGAGAATTGTTGTCCATTTTCATCCTTTCTGCCTAATTAAATTTATGAAAATGTCTACTAACTTTTAATTATTTTTGGTACACTTTGGTTTGAAACGAAACATGCGCTATAGCTCCGATTGGTTTTGCGCTTAATATCCTTGATTAAACTTTCGGCGCTTTTCCTTTGAGAATTGTTGTCCATTTTCATCCTTTCTGCCTAATTAAATTTATGAAAATGTCTACTAACTTTTAATTATTTTTGGTACACTTTGGTTTGAAACGAAACATGCGCTATAGCTCCGATTGGTTTTGCGCTTAATATCCTTGATTAAACTTTCGGCGCTTTTCCTTTGAGAATTGTTGTCCATTTTCATCCTTTCTGCCTAATTAAATTTATGAAAATGTCTACTAACTTTTAATTATTTTTGGTACACTTTGGTTTGAAACGAAACACCGTAAGTATTGGATTAAATACAAACCAATTGGTTTTAACTGACTGTTTGGAACTTGTAGACATTACGGAAAGATGTTTGAGCTAAATATAACAAACTTAAATTTTATCCATCAAACAAAATAACATTTATTATTTCGCTATGAATTAAGTTTTAAAACAATTCGCTATATAAGAAAAGACATGCATATTATTTTATGCTTTAATGCAACTTTTATGTTAACTTTGAAATAGCAATCAACAAACTAACTTTCAAATATTTTATAAGATGTGGATACATTGTATCCTTAATTTTTATCCGCTGAATGTCGTCATACAGCTCGTTTTCGGACAGCAGAACCTACAGAGTTACTAAAAACAAGTGACGCCGCCGCCTATACTGTCATATACAACAGGTATTTCCATGCCTTGTATGTACATGCGTTCCAAAAACTAAACGACAAAGAAGAAGCCCAAGACGTAGTACACGAACTCTTTACCCAATTATGGAACAAACGTAGAGAGCTAGATATACACAGCAATTTGATGGGCTATCTATATATGGGTGTAAGAAATAAAGAAAGTACAAATTGTACCTGGTGGCAATAAAGCTACGCTTACTTTGGCCGACGGAACAGAGATAGACCTTAACGCAATGAACAACGGCTCACTTAGTCGCGACCATGGCGCACAAATTGTAAAAGGTAAAGAAGGTCAACTTTACTACACTTCAGAAGGCGAGGAAGAACAAGCGCCGGCTTGGAATACTTTAAGTGTGCCCGCAGGAGGCTATTATAGCGTAACCCTAAGCGATGGCACCGTAGTTTGGCTAAACGCAAAATCTAGCTTAAAATACCCTACTGAATTTGTTGGCGATAGTAGGTGGTTGAATTAAATGGAGAAGGCTATTTCGAAGTTGCACATAGAAAAGATCAGTCTTTTAAAGTTGTAACCGAAAACCAAACAGTAGAAGTATTAGGTACACACTTTAATATTAACGCTTACCACGATGAGCAAACTACAGCTACTACGCTTTTAGAAGGAAGTGTTAAAATAAGTGCTGATGGCAAACAGAGAATATTGACACCAAATCAACAAGCAAAATTGGCCAATGGTGATATTACCGTTAAGCAGTTTGAAGCCAACCACGCTATTGATTGGGTAAATAACGATTTCGTTTTTGAAAATGAAAACCTAGGCAGTATCATGAGAAAAATAGCTCGCTGGTACAATGTAGAGGTTTCTTATCCTGCTCAATTAAGCAATCTAGAATTCACTGGCTCTATCTCTCGCAGTAAGAACATTACGCAAGTATTAAAAATAATGGATTTAACCGGAATAGTAAACTTTAAAATTGAAGTAAGGAGGTTTAGCGTGACACAATAGTTATCTATTTATAAAACGCGTAGTCCAAAAAAAATCCAGTGGTGGTCGCAACACCCCTGGACAAGTATTTAGGCTTTTGCTCGCAAATTTTGACTCAACTAACTTACAACAACTAAACACAAACAAATGTATGAATTTTCACATGACATTTAAAAACGGTTGTGATGGCCGTTTATATGCCAGAATTCTGTTAAAATTGAAACTGACCTTAATCATCTTAACAACGGCAATTCTACAAAGTAGTGCGGCGAGCTTTGCTCAAATTACCATCAACGAGAAAAATCGGTATCTTTAGAGAGTATTCTCCAAAAAATTAGAAAGCAAGCCGGTTACGATTTCTTTTACAGCAACACGATGTTGAAAAACACCAACCCAGTGTCTATCAATGTAAAAAATGTAGAAGAAGTGCTAAAAGCGGCTTTTAAAGACCAACCGCTAGACTATACCATTGATCAAAAAGCAATTGTGCTGCGTTACAACGATAGCGTAGTGCAGGCAACTGCTACACAAAAGACCGTTACTGGTAAAGTAGTAGATGAAAAAAATGGGCCAATTCCTGGCGCTGCTGTAAGAGTTAAGGGCATGCCTACCGCTCCTATTGCCATTACCGACGGAAAAGGCAACTTTATGATTTCGGCTAAAGATTCCATCCAGCAAACAATCTTGCTTTAGCAATTTCCTTAGTCTCTAACAACCTTAAAGTAGATGCGTTGCGGATACGTTCCAAACACAAACTCAACAACCTCACAAAGCCATATTTTCAAGTTGATACTTCGTTCTTGGTACCGTTCTAAAAAATAATTTCCACCGCCTCCTAAGTTTGGTTCTCCTAAACGGATCAATGTTATAAACCCTATAGCTATCGGATCAGTTTCATCAAAACTAACATCCGATATGGTTAAAACCATTTCATTTGCATCACTTAACAAATCAAGCCATTCGTCTGCACCTTGTATCATCTGCAAATCTGCGGGGTCGCCTTTCCATTCGGGCAAATCGATATACCAATCGCCGTTGGCAACTTTATAAAATCTAAAATCGCATTTCATTATTACCTTCCTATTTTCTTAAATATGGCCACAGCCAAAGGAGGTAAATTAACAACAACAGACTGCTTTTGGTTTTGGCAGAAAACATCTTCCGTTGGCATAGTCTCTAAGTTCAACTTGCCACTTCCAAAAAATGCTACGTCATCAGAGTTGAAAACCTCTTTCCATTTACCCTTAACAGGAATTCCTATCCGATAATTTTCGCGGTAAACAGGTGTTAGATTAATTGCTACTACCAGCGTATCGTTAGCCTTTGCACCTTTACGCTGAAACACATAAATAGATTGGTCAACATCATCAGCCTCTTGCCATTCGAAACCTTCGTAAGAAAAATTATGATGGTACAATGCAGGTTCTGCTGTAAGCAATTGGTTAAGTGCTTTCACAAAAGTTTGCATGCCTTGGTGCGGCCTATATTGCAGCAAATCCCAGTTTAGCGATTCGAAACAATTCCACTCCGATGTTTGTGCAAACTCCCCTCCCATAAACAACAATTTTGCTCCGGGGTGTGTCCACATGTAAGCATAAAGCGCCCGTAAATTTGCAAATTTCTGCCATTCATCGCCAGGCATTTTGTAAATCATCGGCGATTTACCGTGCACCACCTCATCGTGCGATAATGGCAGCATAAAGTTTTCGGTAAAAGCATAGGTCATGCTAAAAGTAAGCTGATGGTGATGATACTTTCTGCTAATTGGGCTAAGCTTAAAATAGCCCAAAGTATCGTTCATCCAACCCATCATCCATTTCATGCCAAAGCCTAAACCTCCAGCAAAAACCGGACGGGTTACACCATCGTATGTACTACTTTCTTTGGCAATAGTTTGTATGCCCTTAAAGTTTCCATAAACGGCTTCGTTCATGTCTTTAAGAAATTTTACGGCACCTAAATTTTCAGTTCCGCCGTATTCGTTGGTGCCGTATTCGCCTTCTTCCCTACTAAAATCAAAATACAACATCGAAGCCACCGCAT
>Ga0181468_100157_pt1 | contig 12179 bp, 3 predicted proteins | sample InSIn1SAF170_2_FD_119080 | JGI IMG/M metagenome (GOLD analysis project Ga0181468, IMG submission 119080) | Clean room microbial communities from NASA Spacecraft Assembly Facility at Jet Propulsion Laboratory, Pasadena, California, USA -... ... | reverse complement strand
TTCAGAAATTACGATAGCATCCTCGAAGTTGTACCCTTTCCAAGGCATAAACGCCACTTTAAGGTTTCTACCTAAAGCAAGCTCTCCGTTTTGAGTCGCGTAACCTTCTGATAAAACTTGACCTTTCACAACTCTGTCCCCTTTTCTTACGATTGGATTCAAGTTGATCGAAGTACTTTGATTCGTTTTTCTGAATAAGTGGTTCGTGATGACATTTTTACTTCTATCCACGTTGATGATTATTCCTTAGAGGTTAGAGATACTAAATTGGGTAACGAAGAATTAACGAATGACATTCCAAACGTTTCTGAAGAAGCTACTAAAGATTTAGATGAAAATGGTATGATTAGAATTGGAGCTGAAGTAAAACCTGGCGATATTCTAATCGGAAAAATTACTCCAAAAGGAGAATCTGATCCAACTCCTGAAGAGAAATTGCTTCGTGCAATCTTCGGTGATAAAGCAGGTGACGTAAAAGATGCTTCTTTGAAAGCTTCCCCTTCTTTACACGGTGTAGTTTTAGATAAAAAATTATTCGCGAGAGCGGTAAAAGATAAACGTAAAAGAGGTCAAGACAAAGATAATTTGGCTAGCCTTGAACTAGAGTTTGAAACTAAATTTGTTGAATTGAAAGACAGATTAGTTGACAAACTTTTCAACATCGTTAACGGAAAAACTTCGCAAGGAGTTATGAATGATTTGGTGAAGAAGTATTGCCAAAAGGTAAAAAAATACACTCAAAAAATGTTAAACGCTGTTGAAGATTTCGCTCACTTAAGCAAAGGGCAATGGGTTGCAGACGATGAAACCAATAAAATGGTAAACGACTTGATCCACAACTATAAAATTAAGTTGAACGATTTACAAGGTGCATTACGTAGAGAAAAATTCACGATTACTGTTGGAGATGAACTTCCAGCTGGAATCTTGAAATTAGCGAAAGTTTATATCGCTAAAAAACGTAAGTTGAAAGTAGGGGATAAAATGGCGGGACGTCACGGTAACAAAGGTATTGTTGCAAGAATCGTTCGTCATGAAGATATGCCTTTCTTGGAAGACGGAACACCAGTTGATATCGTGTTGAACCCACTTGGGGTACCTTCTCGTATGAACATCGGTCAGATTTATGAAACAGTTTTAGGATGGGCTGGGATGAACTTGGGTAGAAAATTTGCTACTCCAATTTTTGACGGAGCTTCTCTTGACCAAATCAATGAATTGACTGATGAAGCTGGAATTCCACGTTTTGGACATACGTATCTTTATGATGGAGGAACTGGAGACCGTTTCCACCAGCCAGCAACTGTCGGAGTTATCTATATGTTGAAACTTGGACACATGGTTGATGACAAGATGCACGCACGTTCTATCGGACCATACTCGTTGATTACACAACAGCCACTTGGAGGTAAAGCTCAATTTGGAGGTCAGCGTTTTGGAGAGATGGAGGTTTGGGCTCTTGAAGCATACGGTGCTTCTAGCACATTAAGAGAAATCTTGACTGTTAAATCGGATGACGTAATTGGTAGAGCTAAAACTTATGAAGCCATTGTTAAGGGTGAAACTATGCCAGAACCAGGATTGCCAGAATCGTTCAACGTATTGATGCACGAATTGAAAGGTCTTGGATTAGACATCAGATTAGAAGAATAAAGTATTCAGCAATCAGCGTTCAGTAATCAGCAAAAAGATGACGGCTGAAAGCTGATTGCTTTAATAAGTTTTTAGAGGATTTATACCCGTAAACCGTTCCGATTTTTTATAGAAATTTCTATAATTAGCACTTCAAGATAAAAGAGGCTTGGGGTTTAGAGAAGTAATCCGAGGTAGTGTTTGAGTCATTTGGCTTAAATAAAAATCAATTTTTAATTGCATTAAATCAATAGTAAAAACTATTATGATGAATAACAGAAATAATAAAGACAAGAACCAAGTTAAAAGGTTCGACAAAATTTCGATTGGACTTGCTTCTCCAGAATCTATTCTTGCTGAGTCAAGAGGAGAGGTTTTAAAGCCAGAAACAATCAACTATAGAACACACAAACCAGAGCGTGACGGACTTTTCTGCGAAAGAATCTTCGGACCAGTAAAAGATTTCGAATGTGCTTGTGGTAAATATAAAAGAATCCGCTACAAAGGTATCGTTTGTGACCGTTGTGGTGTGGAAGTTACAGAAAAGAAAGTACGTAGAGACAGAGTTGGTCACATCAATTTAGTTGTGCCAATTGCTCACATCTGGTATTTCCGTTCACTTCCAAATAAAATTGGTTACATTTTAGGTCTTCCATCTAAGAAATTAGATATGATTATTTATTACGAAAGATACGTAGTAATCCAAGCAGGTATTGCAAAAAATCCTGACGGAGAATCATTACAAAGACTTGACTTTTTAACAGAAGAAGAATATCTAAATATTTTAGATACGCTTCCGATGGAAAACCAATATTTAGATGATACAGATCCAAATAAATTCATCGCTAAAATGGGTGCTGAATGTATTATGGACTTGTTGGCAAGAATCGACTTGGATGAATTGTCATACCAATTGCGTCACTCTGCAAACAACGAGACATCTAAACAAAGAAAAACTGAGGCTTTAAAAAGACTTCAAGTTGTGGAATCTTTCCGTGAGTCTAACTTGAACAGAGAAAATCGTCCAGAATGGATGATTATGAAAGTAGTTCCGGTTATTCCACCAGAATTGCGTCCGTTGGTGCCGCTTGATGGAGGTCGTTTCGCAACTTCTGATTTGAATGATTTGTACAGAAGAGTAATCATCCGTAACAATCGTTTGAAAAGATTGATGGAAATCAAAGCTCCAGAAGTTATCTTGAGAAACGAAAAACGTATGTTGCAGGAATCTGTGGATTCGTTATTCGATAATACAAGAAAAGCATCTGCTGTTAAAACAGAATCAAACAGACCATTAAAATCACTTTCTGATTCATTAAAAGGTAAACAAGGTCGTTTCCGTCAAAACCTTTTGGGTAAACGTGTGGATTATTCTGCTCGTTCGGTAATCGTCGTTGGACCTGAATTGAAATTGTTCGAATGTGGTTTGCCAAAAGATATGGCAGCTGAATTGTACAAACCTTTTGTGATCCGTAAATTGATCGAAAGAGGAATTGTAAAAACAGTAAAATCTGCTAAGAAAATCATTGACAAAAAAGAGCCTGTAGTTTGGGATATTCTTGAAAATGTAATTAAAGGACATCCAGTATTACTGAATCGTGCTCCTACTTTGCACAGATTAGGTATCCAAGCGTTTCAGCCAAAATTAATCGAAGGAAAAGCAATTCAGCTTCACCCATTGGTTTGTACGGCTTTCAACGCGGATTTTGATGGTGACCAGATGGCGGTTCACTTGCCACTTGGACCAGAAGCTATTTTGGAAGCGCAACTTTTGATGTTGGCTTCTCACAATATCTTGAATCCAGCGAATGGTGCGCCAATTACTGTGCCTTCTCAGGATATGGTTTTGGGTCTATATTATATGACCAAAGAGCGTATTTCTACAGAAGATCACAAAATTTTAGGTCAAGATTTGACTTTCTATTCTGCTGAAGAAGTAAACATTGCATTAAACGAAGGAAGAGTGGAATTGAATGCTCGTGTAAAAATTAGAGCAAAAGATTTCAACGAAGCTGGAGAACTAGTGTACAAAATTATCCAAACAACAGCTGGACGTGTACTTTTCAACGAAGTAGTTCCAGAGGCTGCAGGATATATCAATCAGGTATTGACTAAAAAATCTTTGAGAGATATTATCGGTCATATTTTGAGCGTAACAGATGTTCCGACAACTGCTGCCTTCCTTGACAATATGAAAGATATGGGTTACAAATTCGCCTTCCGTGGTGGTTTGTCATTCTCATTAGGTGATATTAGAATTCCTGAGCAAAAAACAAAATTGATTGCTGACGCAAGAGAGCAAGTGGAAGGTATTACCGGAAACTATAATATGGGTCTTATTACCAATAACGAACGTTATAACCAAGTTATTGATATCTGGACTTCTGCAAATGCTCAATTGACAGAATTGGCAATGAAAAATATTAGAGAAGACCAACAAGGTTTCAACTCTGTATATATGATGCTTGACTCTGGAGCGAGGGGTTCTAAAGAACAGATTCGTCAGTTGACAGGTATGCGTGGTTTGATGGCTAAGCCTAAAAAATCTACTGCCGGCGGTGGTGAAATTATTGAAAACCCGATTCTTTCTAACTTTAAAGAAGGTCTTTCGATCCTTGAGTACTTCATTTCTACTCACGGTGCACGTAAGGGTCTTGCGGATACGGCTTTGAAAACGGCCGATGCGGGTTACTTGACAAGAAGACTTCACGACGTTTCTCAAGATGTTATCGTAAACACTGTAGATTGTGGTACATTAAGAGGTGTTGAAGTTGGTGCTTTAAAGAAAAACGAAGAGGTTGTTGAAACTTTAGGAGAAAGAATCTTAGGACGTGTAGCATTGCAAGATGTTATCAATCCTTTGACAACTGAAGTTTTGGTTCACGCAGGTGAGCAGATTACAGAAGCTATCGTGAAATTAATTGATGAATCTCCAATTGAAAAAGTGGAAGTTCGTTCGCCATTAACTTGTGAGGCTACAAAAGGAATCTGTGCTAAATGTTACGGAAGAAACTTGGCAACTGGAAAAATGACTCAAAAAGGTGAGGCTGTTGGTGTAATTGCTGCACAGTCAATCGGTGAGCCAGGAACACAGTTGACGCTTCGTACATTCCACGTTGGTGGGGTTGCGGGAGGACTTTCTGAAGAATCTAGCATTGTTGTGAAATTCGCCGGACGTCTTGAAATCGAAGATTTGAAAACGGTTAAAGGTGAAGATACTGAAGGAAACACAACTGATATCGTTATTTCTCGTTCTACGGAATTGAAATTGGTTGACGTAAAAACTGGAATTGTTCTTAATACGCACAACATTCCTTATGGATCTAGCATTTTCGTAAAAGACGGAGATGTTGTTGAAAAAGGAACTGTAGTTTGTAAATGGGATCCATATAACGGGGTAATTATTTCTGAATTTACCGGTAAAATTGCTTACGAAGATTTAGAACAAGGACAATCTTTCCAAGTTGAAATCGATGAGCAAACTGGTTTCCAAGAAAAAGTAATCTCTGAAGGAAGAAATAAAAAATTAATCCCAACTTTATTGATTTATGGTAAAGATGGCGAATTGATTCGTTCTTATAACTTACCAGTAGGTGCACACTTAATGGTTGAAAACGGTGAGAAGATTAAGGCAGGAAAAATTTTAGTAAAAATCCCACGTCGTTCTTCAAAAGCAGGAGATATTACCGGAGGTCTTCCAAGAATTACAGAGTTGTTAGAAGCTCGTAATCCTTCGAACCCGGCGGTTGTTTCTGAAATTGATGGAGTTGTTTCTTTTGGAAAAATCAAAAGAGGTAACCGTGAGATTGTAATCGAATCTAAATTTGGAGAAGTTAAGAAATATCTTGTAAAACTTTCAAGCCAGATTCTTGTTCAAGAAAATGACTTCGTAAGAGCAGGAGTTCCATTGTCTGACGGTGCAATCACTCCAGACGATATCTTGAGAATCCAAGGTCCATCTGCTGTTCAACAGTATTTGGTAAATGAAATTCAAGAAGTTTACCGTCTGCAAGGTGTAAAAATCAACGACAAGCACTTTGAAGTTGTAATTCGCCAGATGATGCGTAAAGTTAGAGTTCAAGATCCAGGAGATACATTATTCTTAGAAGATCAATTGATTCATACAAAAGATTTTATCGTTGAAAATGATAAATTATATGGAATGAAAGTGATTGAAGATGCTGGGGATTCTGAAAACTTGAAACCAGGACAGATTATTACACCGCGTCAATTGCGTGATGAAAATTCACTATTGAAACGTTCTGATAAAAATCAAGTTGTGGCAAGAGATGTTATCACGGCTACTGCAACTCCAGTACTTCAAGGTATTACAAGAGCTTCGTTACAGACTAAATCATTTATCTCTGCAGCGTCGTTTCAAGAAACTACAAAAGTATTGAACGAAGCAGCTGTTGCTGGAAAAGTTGACTTACTTGAAGGATTGAAAGAAAATGTTATCGTTGGTCACAGAATCCCTGCAGGTACAGGTATGAGAGATTATGATAATGTTATCGTGGGTTCAAAAGATGAGTATAGCGAATTGCTAGCATCGAAAGAAGAGTATAATTACTAATTTATTCAAAAAAGGATAAAATTCTTTCTATATTTACTAAACCTAACAGATTATTCTGTTAGGTTTTTTTAATTTAAATTTTTAATAATAATTTTATGAGCGATCAAAACCAAAATCAAGGTCAGATCAATATTGAACTTGATGAAAAAACAGCTGAAGGAATTTATTCAAACTTGGCAATCATAAACCATTCAGCTTCAGAATTTGTATTAGATTTTGTAAGCATTATGCCAGGAATACCAAAAGCAAAAGTAAAATCCAGAATAGTTTTGACGCCTCAACACGCCAAGAGATTATTAAAGGCACTGGGAGAAAATATTCACAGATTCGAAAGTGCGCATGGAGAAATCAAAGATACGGAACAACCTCCAATTCCTTTAAATTTTGGACCAGCAGGACAAGCATAAAAAAAGTCTCTCAATTCTGAGAGACTTTTTTTATGCTTTGTCTTTTTTTAGATGAATTAATTTGCCAATATTTTCGGGAGTTAACAATGGTTTAAATAAATGTTGTAATGAAAAAAACAATGTATTTTGATAAAAAAGGTAAATATATTTTATTAGTTTGTTGGTTATTTTGACGGTTAATAACTTTTTTTATCAAAATAACCAACTAATACTTTTTTGTTATAAATTTCCAAAGTTAAAAAGGTGTTAATTTTTGAAAAAATTTACTTAAAGTATTTTGAATAATTATTTTCAATTTGCTTGATTATCGAGAATTATTCCTTTCAACAAACTTAAATTATTAACTTATTATTTAAACTATGAGGGATTATTACAATTCTTTTGGATTTGGAATTTCTGGATCTAAAACTCTAATTGCTCAAAAGGCTTCACCCCGGCCAAAAAGTAATTTGATCGCCACAAAAATTAAGTGGCTTGCATTTTTTTTAATTGCCTTTTCTATTTTTGGCTCACAATCTTGGGCACAGTCTTCGGCCAATTACACATTTGAAACAAATGCTACAGGCTCTTTGGCGGATATGACGGGTTCTACTCAATTAGTTGCGGCTGGCCTTGATGCGAACGCATCTGTTCTGACAAACATTGGGTTTGATTTCTTTTTTATGGGAAATCGTTTTACACAATTTTCTGTTCAAGAAGATGGTATACTTCAATTAGGAGGTACTGTAGTTGGTACTAACGCTTACACCCTAACTGGAGGAACTGCTACAAGTCCTAGATTGAGTGCTTTCAATGCGGATTTGAGAACAGGATTGGGTAATGGGAAAATTCACTATAGAATTACAGGAACAGCCCCAAATCGTATTTTAACCGTAGAATTTTTGAACATGCAGTTGTTTTATACTAGTACTGCAAATGCAGTTGCGGGGACATCAACTTGGCAGATGAAACTGTTTGAAAATGGGAATATAGAATATGTGTATGGATCTATGTCAGCCGTCAATATTGCATCAGCAGACAGATTACCTTCTATTGGCTTTTATACTGGATCGGCAGCTGGAAGCTATGCGGCAGTTTCTTATGCTACTCATACAGTTTCTACAACTACTTATGCGGCAAATCCAGCTATTGCGGCTGTTGGAACCATAACAAATTTAAATAGTAGTGAAGATGGAAGCAGAAGGGTTTATCAATTCATTCCGCCTGGAAATTCTGGAAATGCTATAGCTACATCTTTAGCAGCTCCTACTAATTTGACTTTTTCAGCAGTTGGTTCTTCTTCAATGACTTTGAATTGGAACGCATCATCACCAATGACAGGTGTGCAGAAATATGCAGTTTTTAGATCTACTGATGGAGGAACAAGTTTTACTTTACAAACTTTAGTGAATGGAGGAACAAATACGCTTGCGGTTACAGGTCTTACACCAAGCACAAATTATTTGTGGAAAGTTTTTGCTATAAGTGAAGGAGCTAAAAGTTCTGATTTACAATCTGCTCAATTGACAAATCCTCCTGGAACTTTTACTTCAGTTGCAACAGGGAATTGGGACGTTGCAACAACATGGGATGCTGGATCTGTTCCAACGTCAGCTGATAATGCTATAATTTCTGCTGGACATACTGTTAGTGTCAATGCAACGGGATTAATGATCAATAACCTTACGGTTAACGGAACATTGGATTATGGAACAACCCCTACGGCTTTCAATGTTAATGGAAATTTGACAGTAAGCAATACAGGTGTTTTAAATGCATTTAACGGAACAACAGGAAAGAGTTTGACTGTAACTGGAAATATTACAAATAATGGTGTAATTGATTTTTCAAAAGGTACAGCAACAACAAATGTCTTAACATTAAATGGAACAAATGTTCAAACTGTCAGTGGATCAGGAACTTTTACTGATGGAATAATAAGAAATCTTACTTTTAACAATACTTCAACTGCTAGTCCAAATGTTAATTGGGAATTTAATAACCTAAGTATTGGTGGAACTTTGACCTTTACTGCTGGAAAAGTAGCTTTAGGCTCAAATAAGATAACTCTAGGAAGTGGCACTGCGACAGGAACTGGCGCAGGAGCCGTTGGGTCACTAAGTTATACTGCTGGAGGATTTACAAGTGGAAAATTTGTTAGATATTGGTCAGCAGCTAGTACGGGAACTTCGATTACTTCTGGTTCAGATCCAGGTGCTACAAACGGAACAAGTAGATATCCTTTTATAAGTGCATTAGGACAGCAACGTTCTGCATTTGTTGAAAGATCTACTGCGCTTGCAGCAGGACAATTGTCTTGTGCTTATTCAGATGCGGCTACGGTTTCAAATGTTTCAATTGTAGACGGAACTTATACTGTTCAAAAACGTTTCGATGGCAATTGGACGTTCTCAACCGAGGGATCTGCGTATGCAACAGCTTCGCAGGAAGTTCTACTTTTAGGTAATGGAGCTTATGGTAATAATGTAATTGGAAGTGGCAATAGCAGAATTGTTCTTGCTTCTAGTTCGGCAGGAGGAACTCATCAAATGGGAACGACAACTCCAGGTGCTCAGAGAGTATTAAGTACAGCAGAACTTACAACTGGACCTTTATATATGGGACTTGCTGATTCAGAATTATCTCTAGTTGTAAATTCAATTGCTTCAGGTAACTGGAATGATGCTTCAACTTGGGATAAAGGAGCTGTGCCGGCTTGTAATGATATTGTTAACATAAGTGCAGGCCATGTAGTTACAGTCAATTCAACAGGAAATTTGTCTAAGAATGTAAATATTCTTGCTACAGGAAATTTAACTGTGGCTTCAGGAGACTTGACGGTAGGTTGTACATTGAAAAATAATGCCTTGATCAATAACGGTATTTTAACTATTAGTGGAGGTACATTGACACTTAATGGAAGATTTGATATGAATAACGGAGCTGGTTTAAATCAATCTGGTGGTAGCTTTGTTGTTGATGGAAATGATGCAGGAAATGTTGCCAACAGCGTTGCAAGTGGTACGCCAATATTTAGAATTGGTAATTCAACTACATCTTATTCTACAGGAACTATTTCACTTACAGGTGGAGAAATTGTAATTACAGATCCGCACACAGCTACAACAAATACTAGCGGATATGCTTTGTATGTTTATTTCCCTACAGGATTTAATGTGGAATCAGGTTCTGCGCATACCTTTAAATTTGGTGATGGAGTGTCTGTTGACGCTGGCGGTAATACAAGTGGATTTTATGTAGATACATATGTTAGCAGCGGAAGATTAAATTTAGGGAATGTAATTGTGAATAATCCAACAGGAACCAACAGAAATGTAACATTTCCTTTTGGTACTGGAATTCATGGAAATCTTAGCGTCATAGCTGGAACTTTGACTCCTTCTGGCGGTATTATTTTAAAGGGAAATTTAAATGTAACTGGAACTTATGTTGCTAGTTCAGCAATTGTTTTGGCACAACCTTCAGGAACTACATTTGTTGCCAATAATTCAGCACAGTCAATTGGGTATGCATCTCCGGGTGTGATTAAAAACTTGGCAACTGCAGAAACTGCAAATTTGACAAGCTTGACCGTGAATAATTCTGGAGGAGTTACATTAAGTAGTCCACTTTCTGTGAGTGGTACAATTACTCTAACGGCAGGACTTATTAATACAACTTCTGTTAATTTATTGACTTCGGGAACAGCAACTTTGGCAGGTACAATAACTGGTGGAAGTGCGACTTCCTATATAAATGGGCCTTTAGCTAAAACATTTGCTACAGGTAGTGCAAATACTTCATATAGTCTTTTTCCTGTTGGAAAAACTTCATATGCTCCAATTTGGTTGGCTCCTGCAACAACAACTGCAGCTGTGATCAAAGCAGAATCTTTCGCTCTAAATTCAGGTACGGCTGATCCATCTATTATTAATCTTTCAGCAAATACAAGATGGGAAGCTCCTGTTTTATCAGGAACTGTAACGAATTTAAATGTTCGATTAGGTGCAACTGATGTAGCAAGCACAAGTATTCCTGTTCAAGCTCCTACGGCAGGAGGTGTTTATACAAATGCATTTGGAAGTTTAGCTACACAGGTAGCGGGAACACCAAATACAACACAGTCAAATACTGCTTTAGCATCAGTTTCTTATACTGGTTTTCTTTCATTTGCTGATTCAAATGCGTGTTCAGGGACGCCAAATCCAGGGAATACTGTAGCATCAGCTACGCAGATTTGTTTAGGTACAACAGTTTCTTTATCATTGCAAAATGCTACTTCGGGAACTGGGGTAACTTATGCATGGGAAAGTTCTACCGATGGATCTACTTATGCTCCAATTTCAGGTGCTACCGCAGCAACATATTCTGCTACTCCTACAGCGAATACATTTTACAGAGCAAAAGTAACATGTAGCGGAATCACAACAGATTCAACTCCTGTGGAAATAACATTTTTTAATGTTATTACAGATACTACACCAGCTTCACGTTGTGGTTTAGGTACTGTAAGGTTGGAAGCTGTTGCAAATGCAGGAGCTACAATAAAATGGTACGATGCGGCGTCAGGTGGATCTCTTGTAGGAAATGGTTCGCAATTTGTGACACCTTCAATTAGTACTAGTACAACTTATTATGTAGCATCAGAAACAGTTGTTGCAGGTTCTGTTGCATTAGGGAATGGAGCGTCAACTTCATCTTCTGCGGGGGATTCATTTTTTCCTGGTGCTTGGGGAGGTGCTAAAACACAATATATAATCAGGGCTTCTGAATTAATTGCAGCAGGTCTTGGGGCTGGAAATATTACAAGCATAGGATTTGAACCAACTAATTCTGGTCAAACTTATCAAGGTTTTCAAGTAAATATTGGACATACTGCTAATACAACAGCTCCTACATCTACATTTATTTCTTCAGGTCTTACGCAAGTATACGCTGGAACATTAGCAGACAATGGATTTACTCCAGTAGCAAATGCAGTCAATACCTTAGCCTTTGGCACGGGAACAGGTTCTGCAACTTCTTTTAACTGGGATGGAACTTCTAATATTGTGGTTTCAATTTCATGGAGCAGAGTACCATCTGCATCAACATCAACATCAACGTCAATGAAAGTTGATAATGTTGGTTTTGTGTCAAGCGCGTATAGACAAAGAGATTCAGCTACTCCTGCAAATATGGCTTCAGAGACATCTGTGTCTAGTACAACTAGTTTTAGACCTAGGTTTTTAATAAATGGGCAATTGATTTGTTCGTCTCCAAGAGTAGCTGTTCTTGCAACAGTAAATACAGCTCCTGCTTTAACCTTGAGTAATGCGCCAGCAGCAATTTGTTCTGGAGATGATTCAACACCAGTTACTTTAACTGCTGGATCTACAGATTATGATGTTTTTGATTGGTCGCCTTCGACAGGAGTTACAGGCAATAGTACTACAGGATGGGTGTTTAATCCAACAGTAACTACTACTTACACATTGACAGCCTCACAATCAACAGGGGATTTATGTAATGCTACTGCTTCAATTGTAATAGCGGTTAATTCATTGCCTTCTGCTCTTACAATTGCTCCGTCACCAGCAACAGTTTGT
>Ga0181468_100113_pt2 | contig 12179 bp, 6 predicted proteins | sample InSIn1SAF170_2_FD_119080 | JGI IMG/M metagenome (GOLD analysis project Ga0181468, IMG submission 119080) | Clean room microbial communities from NASA Spacecraft Assembly Facility at Jet Propulsion Laboratory, Pasadena, California, USA -... ... | reverse complement strand
TGATGGCGGCCAGTCGAGCCTGCTTACGCATGATGGCGGCGATGGCGGCGATGGCGGCCTTAACAGTCGAGCGAGAAATCCCTCACCATATGAATAGTGAGTGACTCCGTCCCTTATGGTCGAGCGATAAATCCCTTATGGTCGAGCACCTAAAGGTCCTTATGGTCGAGCACCTAAAGGTTAGGGTTTACTTATTGGGTGGGGGGCTTATGGTCGAGCCTGCTTGCGCATCCTCTGATGGCGGCGATGGCGGCCCTTATGGTCGAGCGAGAAATCCCTCACCATATGAATAGTGAGTGACTCCGTCCCTTATGGTCGAGCACCTAAAGGTCCTTATCAGTCGAGCACCTAAAGGTGATGGCGGCCTTATCAGTCGAGCCTGCTTGCGCATCCTCTGATGGCGGCCCTTATGGTCGAGCACCTAAAGGTCCTTATCAGTCGAGCACCTAAAGGTCCTTATGGTCGAGCACCTAAAGGTGATGGCGGCCTTATCAGTCGAGCCTGCTTACGCATCCTCTCGATGGCGGCCTTAACAGTCGAGCACCTAAAGGTGATGGCGGCCAGTCGAGCCTGCTTACGCATGATGGCGGCGATGGCGGCGATGGCGGCCTTAACAGTCGAGCGAGAAATCCCTCACCATATGAATAGTGAGTGACTCCGTCCCTTATGGTCGAGCGAGAAATCCCTTATGGTCGAGCACCTAAAGGTGATGGCGGCCTTAACAGTCGAGCATGCTAACGCATCCTCTCCTTAACAGTCGAGCACCTAAAGGTCCTTATGGTCGAGCACCTAAAGGTCCTTATCAGTCGAGCACCTAAAGGTGATGGCGGCCTTAACAGTCGAGCCTGCTTACGCATTCAATTTACTTATTTGGTGGGGGGGCGGATGGTCGAGCACCTAAAGGTCCTCTTCAATTTACTTATTGGGTCTCAAATAAGTAACTAAAAGGCGGTGGTCGAGCACCTAAAGGTCCTTATCAGTCGAGCACCTAAAGGTGATGGCGGCCTTAACAGTCGAGCCTGCTTACGCATCCTCTGATGGCGGCCCTTATGGTCGAGCACCTAAAGGTCCTTATCAGTCGAGCACCTAAAGGTCCTTATGGTCGAGCCCCCTAAAGGGTGATGGCGGCCTCTCGATGGCGGCCTTATCAGTCGAGCACCTAAAGGTCCTTTTGGTCGAGCACCTAAAGGTTAGGGTTTACTTATTGGGTGGGGGGCTTATGGTCGAGCCTGCTTGCGCATCCTTAACAGTCGAGCCTGCTTGCGCATTCAATTTACTTATTGGGTCTCAAATAAGTAAATTGAATGCGGTGGTCGAGCACCTAAAGGTGATGGCGGCCTTATCAGTCGAGCCTGCTTACGCATCCTCTCGATGGCGGCCTTAACAGTCGAGCACCTAAAGGTGATGGCGGCCTTAACAGTCGAGCATGCTAACGCATTCAATTGACTTATTTGGTGGGGGGGCGGATGGTCGAGCACCTAAAGGTCCTCTTCAATTTACTTATTGGGTCTCAAATAAGTAACTAAAAGGCGGTGGTCGAGCACCTAAAGGTCCTTATCAGTCGAGCACCTAAAGGTGATGGCGGCCTTAACAGTCGAGCATGCTAACGCATTCAATTTACTTATTGGGTGGGGGGGCTATGGTCGAGCGCCTCCGGACCTTATGGTCGAGCACCTAAAGGTGATGGCGGCCTTATCAGTCGAGCCTGCTTGCGCATCCTTATCAGTCGAGCCCCCTAAAGGGTGATGGCGGCCTCTCGATGGCGGCCTTATCAGTCGAGCACCTAAAGGTCCTTTTGGTCGAGCACCTAAAGGTTAGGGTTTACTTATTGGGTGGGGGGCTTATGGTCGAGCCTGCTTGCGCATCCTTAACAGTCGAGCCTGCTTGCGCATTCAATTTACTTATTGGGTCTCAAATAAGTAACTAAAAGGCGGTGGTCGAGCACCTAAAGGTCCTTATCAGTCGAGCCTGCTTACGCATCCTTGGCGGAGGTTTTAGCAGAATACACTATTCGTTTTGCCACTATTTACCCACCCACCCCAATCCCCGGCGGAGGTTTTGAAGCGTAATGACATATATAAAGAATGAACCACGGGAATATAGAATTCATGAATGCATAATGACATATAGAATTCATTACGGAATTACCTATCTAATTCTTTGATCAATTCTTCGAGAGAACGTAATGACATATATAACGAGCATCATTCAATCTCTCAAGAATGACTAATGAATCACATCGAATCTGGTATGACACATATATCGATGCAGTCATTCATTATATACGTAATTACGCTTTAGCAGATCATGCATATATGGGCATATGTCATTATGCATTCATTCTTTCGACTACGTTCCCTACGAGATTTGTCATTTTCACCCAATTAGGAGGGGGCGGAGGTTTTGATGCGTAATGACATATATAATTCATTCATGCAGAATGACATAGAGAATATATGCTTTGGCGGAGGTTTTCACATCTTTCCCTTCAATTTACTTATTGGGTGGGGGGGCTTTTGGTCGAGCACCTAAAGGTCCTATTATAGCCACTATTTACCCACCCACCCCAATCCCCGGAGGTTTGAGAGATTGAGTTCACCTTCACATATTTCGATGGCGGCCTTAACAGTCGAGCGATGGCGGCCTGTTGTCGAGAGTTCGTCCCTCACCCTCACCCTCACCCTCACCCTGCCGGGCCTTGCCCTCGGAAGCGCAAGACCTCACGGACCTTCGGCAAGCATAAAGTTGTATCGATTAGCAGGCAGTGTGCCTCAGAGTGTCGGCCCTGTACCGTACCGGGTTTGAACATATCCGTCGTTAACTGCACATAGCCATTACTAACTGCACATAGTTGCTTCCCGGGGTATGGGATAAATAACCTCTCTCGGACATGTTGTGAAGGGGTACTTCTCCTCACTCGGGTAAGGTGTATTGAAAGGGGATTTCTCCTCTCTCTGTTCTGTCGGTGCGGACTTTTCTTCTTTCTCTCGGGTATGGGGTGAAGGGTTCTTTCTCTTCTGCCATCTGTTGGTAAGGACTTCTTTGCGGTAATAACTTATCTGCGGTAAGGGGACTTCCCTCTGGTCTGGTGGGAACTATGGGGCCGATGATAAAGCAAGCAACTGTGGGCAAGTTTTGCATCTCCAGGTAGAGCAAGATCGCGAAAGTAAGAAGAACTTCGGCAAGCAGTTCGATCGATCAGCGGGTAGGTACTCAAAGTGTCAATCATTACCGTGTTGGCTCGTCAATGTGGCTCATGTGAAGGTGAACTCAATCTCTCATCTATTGTGTGATGGCTAAACTGGGTATGCGTATTTTGGGATGTAAGCTAGCAGCCAACCAGCAATAAATAACCGATGTAGTTTGGGGAATGGGTGCTAAGTATCACCTCCCTCTGGGCTCCATCCGGCCAGCAGCATAAGCCATCAGATGCTTTTCTCTATTCGTGCCGACGGTTAACTTAATCTCTTTCGTCTGACGGTAAAATGTTTCAATCGATATGCTCGTAAGTAAACAATGCTAGAGCGCTGTCTTCAATCCGACATTCTATATACGTGACTTGCCTTGTATCCTTCCTCATTCATTATTTCATTATGGGTTGAGCTGTGTTCCTTCGATCCCTTTCCCTTATCCCCTATCCTACGTCAATCTCCTTATGGTTTCTGTTCCTCGTCCCCCCCTTTGCTAATGGGTTACTCTCCCTTTCCGTTATTTATTCCATTTCCTTCCTCTTTCTTCTCGCTCCCTCTATCTCTTATCCATCATCTCTATTCCCATCCCCGTTCACTCTATCTACATCCCCGCTCTATTCCCCTCTCTATCTATCCTATCTACCTCTCTCTGCTGCTTCCTATAGTCTGGCGTCCATCCCTTGTCCGCTCTATATCTGCCTCCTCTCTCCCTGGTCTCTTGTTTGCTTCCCTCCTTCTTCCTGAATATCGTGCCCACCTTATTCCTTTCCCTTCCGTCCAATTGCTTCTTGGGTTCTGTCCACTCGCTTTCTGGGCCCGGTCCTGCCTTCTCCTGTCTGCATTCCCTTGTTCCTGTCATACTTTTTTCCGTCCCTGGGTCTTTTTTCGGTGTCTGCTTGTGCTATTATCGCTGCTTGCATAGGGGTCCGTGCCTTGTGGTGGGGAACTTCAAATGGGTGTAGGAAGGAGTTAGGGGAATAGGTGCTACCGCCTCCTAACGCTGGGCACTAAATCACCTCCCTTAATGTAACTACCCGCCCGACTAGCGTGAATGCCACTACCGGACCAGCATGAATGAAACTACCTTCCCTCCCTCTCTCTTGTCTGTTGGGAACGTGGGAACATAATCAATCTGTTCATTGACTCGATGGGTGAACTAACTCCTTCTCTTGGGTACCTCCTGTGATGTGTGGTCCTTATCCTATCGGCCAGTGATGCTTACCTCTCTCTTGTCTGGATGTATACGTGCTGCTATGTTCCGTGGATATGTATGGCGTGACTGATATGAAAGGCTATCGAACCCTATGGCAATGCCTTTCTGGCAATTATTGGCAATGATGGGCTATCTCCTACTACGATTTATCGGACACTACTACTGGGCTATGACCGGCTGTAAATGATTGGCTAAGTGAGATGCTCTATGTGATGGCTGCTATGTGAGGTGGCTATGTCTGTCCGCTATGTGAGGTGCTTCTGTCAGCTATGTGAGTCTTCTATGTCTGAATGTCGTATTAACCTCTTGTGAATTCACGTATGTAACGCATCTTCATTCCTTACATTGAACCGTACCGTGCAGTGAGTAACATGGATTGTTCCGAACCGTTCAGTCCAGCCCAGGTAGGAACCATTGCAATGTTCCGTAGCGCTAAGTGTGGATAGGCCTTCTCTCTCTCTTCAGTATATGTGGGCTGTAGTCTGTCCGTTGGAACCCCACTCGAATACCTGGTCAGTTGAACCCATCTCGAAAACCTAGTCTGTTGGCCCGCCCATCTCAAAGAATGTAGTCCGTTGCCATATCGAAAGATGTGAAAAATCAATCAAGATCTATCCAAGCCTAAATCACCTCCCTGACTGTTTGGGTAGCGGGCGATCTCCAGCAGGCCAGGTGGTGTATCAAGAAGATTCCAACCAATAAAGGCAGGCACCCAGAGATATAGCTCAAAAGGCACCCTTGTTGGTCCGCGAATTCCTAATACTTCTCAAATACGGGTTTGACTTAGGCAAACGATGGCGGCCCGTTGGTCGAGCGGCTCCTATCCTCGCCCCTCGCCCTTAGGTTGATTGGCGATCTAGATCTCCTAGTTAGTGATGGCTTGTCAACTCTCTTTCCAGTGCTTGTCAACTCTATTCACTCTATTTCGGCCCACAGATAAGAACTCTCTTTCCCATCAAGTGATGGCTTGTCAACTCTCTATATAAGAACTCTCTTGGCAGGTGGATATATATATATATATATTAGTAGGAGGGCACACTTTAGTAGGAGGGCAGGCTAAGGCCCGGTAGGGACTCACTATTCATATGGTGAGGAAAGAAATAGTCAATAACTACCCCATAAGTAGCCCAAAGGCCCGAAGGGGATCTCATGGTGGAAAGGAACGAAACCCCGAAGACTGAACGTACGTATGCTAGGGAAGGATAACAATTCGTACGTACGGAGCGTGGCGGGTTTGTACAGATAAGATAAGAGTAGAGCTCATATGGACCTTGCCAGCCAGCATTGCCCGAGAACCAACCTCGCTAGCAAGCAAAGCGATAAGTAAACGTTAGCTATCGGAAACTGAGCTATTGGGGTATTAGCTATTGGGGGGTGAGGCAATGAGCTATTGGGGAGTGGGGAGCTATTGGGGGTGGTCAGTGCTTCTTTAATGTGAATGAATCTCTAGGCAGAAAGAAGTAGAACAACTAGTGAAGCTAGTTCAGGCATATAGTGTAGTTAAGATTGGTACTCCGCTGGGCACTTCAAGAAGGGATCTCATGGTAGCAAGTCATAAGGCCAGGTTTTGTACTCAGCTGGGCACTTATTAGGGAGACCCTAACCGCCAGCAAACTCATAAGCAAGCCTATTTCTGGATAAAGAGACTTACCGGGATGGCCCATTTAACCCTTTCACTAATAGAATGGAAGTACGGCTTCGCCGCGTAGTTAAGGCCTTAGGTAACCCTATACGAGCGATTCTGTCCTTTACCGGGGAATAATAGAAGATAAGAGAAGACTTAACAGCAGTGGTGAACCGGAGACCAACTAGCAATGCCTTCCTGTATGTAAGTGATTTACTTAGTTGACTTAGTGGAACTTTGAAAGTGATACTTAAGGATCGATCGGGGGAGGTAGGGTTCAAATTAGTAGTTTGGCAGCCGCACCCTTACGCATCTATCGGTGGATTAGTTCGATAGGGATTAGTTCAATAGGTTGAAAACGAGGTATACTTATTTCAACTCCTTAATCAATCTGGGAAGAAATATAAGTTAAGGCAGGTGAGTGAGGGGAAAGGGGTAGGTGAGTTACTTAAAGTAGGTGTATTGGGTACCTAGAATCTGGGGATGTCATTACGTTAGGTAGGCAGTATGGGGAGCAATACCCACTAGGGAAGTGAGTGATTAGGTAAGTGAGTCCAATCGATATAGGAGGTGGAGGGAGGAGGATGAGTCACTATACCAGAGCCAGTCTTCCGCTAGGGGAGGTGATGCTGGCTTTCGAACTGGACTGCATTTGCCTCTGACTATGATGCTAACTATCGAAATGGAAGGGATGCGCGCTCAGATGCCCAATTCATAGTGGTAAAGGATCAACTTGGTCAACCGTCCCTGCTACTGATGGCTCCCACTTGTTTACGTTCTCCAGCGCTTCTTCGATCATACAGCCAAGCGCCGAAGGTCCGCGTAGGTATTTCGACAGCCAAGGAAGGAATCTATCAGTCGACAGAAGGTCCCGGAGGGGCTTGCGCTTCCTAGTGCAAGGAATCTACCAGTCGACAGCCAAAGCCATGCCTTCCCATCCATGCCGATTCATCCATGCCATCAAAGCAATCGATCCATGTTAGTAAGCCATGAGCTCCAGCGATGAACTGGGTACCACTCTCTCAGTCTTATCAGTCGCCTACCGTGGGAGATCGATGAGTTGAATTCTGGCTGGGTGGGTGCAATGCTAATCGGAAAGAAAGCAAGCGAATTAGACCACCTTATTCTAGCTTATTCTAGCTTATTGTATCGGGCTAATGGCATGAACTAATTCATTTACTGATTAACTGAACCATGATGAGTCCCTCCCTCCCTACCGGTCGGAGTGAAGCATACCCACAAGCATTCGAAGGAACCAAGCTGTGGGAACCATGACTCGCTCACCCCGTCTACTGCTTCCAACGTTCACTACCTCGTATCGCACCTACCGCCAATCATCGCTAGCTATCGAACCGTCCACTACTTTCTATCGCACCGTCCCACATACGTACTTCCGCATGCCATGTCAAACATCAATTGGTATCACCCAACATCAATGGTACTTCCACTGTGACTTGAACTACCCTTACTAGCGCATACTTACAATCGTAGCAGAGCTACTTTTTATACCTTGCCCGATGCGGACAAGCGGCTACACTCCTGAATTACTTACTTGGTGTAGGGGCGAAGGTAATTTATTGCTCACCCATAAAGAAAAAAAGCGTAATGACTCAATGTTCCCTACGATCTTTTTTTCACCTTGGCGGAGGAACCTGTTCAGTTAGGCAAGTTGGATATTGTAACTTGAGAAGTGGATGGTCGAAAGGTCAAGGAGGAATAGATCAGAGATCGGGAGGGATGATAGATCATATCAGGAGGGAGAGGGAGGGAGGAGAAGGCAGTAATTGCGTAAATAATAGCATTCAATTCCGCCGAGGGTGAGGGACGTGCGAGGATAGGGTGTTAACGCTAACCATTCATATGGTTAGGAGCAACTCTCTTTTGGGGGAGGGGCCCCAAAAGCCGCCATCATGCTACAGCATGACTCGACCACCGCCATCAACTTGAAGAACTAAAAGGCCGCCATCGCCTTATCAATCAAGAGCACTTCGCAGAGCGGACCGGCTGCTTCGTTCTATGTATGAGGGTATTCCTGTCCCATTTTCCAATTGGTGCGGCTGATCCATCTCTCTGTCCAGTTCGTCCATTTCCGCGTTGCTCATCGTTCTCGTGTTGTCCTTCCTGTCGTTCATCCTAGATACTTATTCGTCCAGCAGCTTAGAGATTGTCTTGCTCATTTCCTAGATTTCCCTATCATTGTTGGTCTCTGCCAGCGGAAAGGAGTAGCTCGCCCCTAAGCTAAACCCTATGGGGCAGGTCTGACCTAGTCCGGGTTGGCTTTATTATATATCGGCCGAAATCACCTAAATAAGAGACGAACCTTCGATCCACTATCGATCGGGACGGCTCCCGGGCAAACCGAAATCTTACTTACTTCCCAACATACCGAAGCCCTGAAGGACTGGGAACGATCAAATTTCGATCAATTAGATCATAAGGGTTCAGAGCCAAACACAAATCATTGTCAGTTATAAAGACCGAGCTCAAACCTCGGAGGTGGCGGGCCGGAGGAAGATGAGGGTCATTAGGGCGCTCATCTCGCTATTCAATATTATTTGTTCGAGACTAGAGGCGCAGACGGGAGATATAGGGATCTAATCCAATCTGTTTGTCACCCCGCTAACCTAGTTCTCGCATACGAGAGTATCAGGGGCAATCCGGGCAAAAGGAAAGATTAAGGGCTACAGAAAAAGGGTGGAACATGGTCGTTCCCTAGATCTGGTACCGGCCATAAAGCAAGGGGGGGGGTACAAATAAGGGTATTTATACTGCACCGCCTAAGGAAAGATTCTTTACCACGCCTACAAGCACTTACTTATTTGGTGGCCCCTTAACTAAATAAGTACTGCGGTCTTACCTCTCTTTCTTACTGATGTATCCGGGCCCGAGGAACGCGTAGATAGACGTGCCAATTATGCATATTCTTATTCGACCGAAGATAGAAGCAAGGTAAGGTCACGTTGCTTAGCTCCGTCTTCCCGTAGTGGGTGAAAGGATGAAGCCAACCTAGTCCGTAGGTCATGTATCGGTATTCCCCAATCATACCAGTCAGAAACTACCCGCATATAGCCCGTAGGTTATGTCCCCGTCTTCTCTTACAGAATAGATTCCTTATACTGTCGTAAGGGTTAAAGGCGAGGTACCACCTTATGACCTACTCCAAGGCCAGGGTGAAAGGAGCAATCTTTAGGAAGACCCATAAAAGAACGATTTCTTTATTAACCTGTCTCCCCTAAGGCTGGTATAACCAACCCTGCCCGAGAAGAGTTGTGGTCTGATCGCCCGCCTTACGAGTTCGGGTCGCCTTTCAATATTAGTTCTGGTCGCGGGCATGTATACTTTAGATTGGGTCGACTACCTTAGATAGGGTAAACTACCAGGGCGAAAGGTAAGGCTCTCTAGTAAGACTCTTTCTGCCTGAGCTCTTTGGCCGAGGATCCTGTATATTAGCTTTCCTTATGACTAGTCATTTCCTTACCGCCTGACGGAGAACAACTAGGCGAAAGGGCTCTCTAGTAATTCCCTTACCGCCTGAGCTCTTTGGCCAAGGAACAAGGGGGATCTTAGATATAGAAATATCTATGAACAGATAACAACTAGGCGATAACAAGGGCTCTCTATGAAGGGGGATCATATAAGAGAATAGTCTTTTCTCTTTGCTGGCCTTAATTCCAAGGGGAACATGAAAGACTATAAAATCTGGTCGTTCCCTAGCCTAGATCTGGTCTCCCGCCTATGGAAATGCACGAGGAAGAGTCCGTAGCTTAGAGTCAGCAGCTAAGTTACGTTCTTACAAGAGCCGTCATTAACACGTACGGGCATTTCACATGAACACCCCAAGAGCCTACATTTCACATGAGCGGAACAAGAAAGGGGGGATCGATATTGTCTTACTTTCCTGCTCTTAATGCCATAAATGTGAACGAGATGGGTATCATATTTGTGCTGTCCCAGAGCGGTAATTCGCCCTTATTCTTTCTTTAGTCCGCAGTAGGCAGGGCAGTCAGAGGCTTAACTGCACTTTATTGGGGCACGAAAATGCGCTTAGGTGCCACTTTCAACGCTTCGAAGGTTGGACCGGGGGCATCTGAACTCGATTTCTTTCTTCGAGCCGAGTCATCTCCTATAATTGGATCCGTATCGGCATCTCAATCTGGAACTATAGGATCTGAACCTGCCCCCTGGAATATTGTGATTATACCTGTATAGAGATTCGTTTCATTCTGTGCATGCTCCTACCTTTACCATTGCACCTGCCTCTGCTCCCATTGCCTCTGGTTCTATAAAAAGAAGATCAACGCCCGGCTCGTGGTAATTTCCAATGTTTCCATCCGTTCGAGATGTAGTTATAGCGGTAGCTTTTATTACCCAAAAAGTAGGCAGTTCCATTATAGCCCAAAAAGGAGCGGTGTTGAATATTACCCAACCAGTAGGGAAGCGGTAGGGTCAAACCCCATTAGCTAAAGCTCATAACAGCATCTCCTTCCCTTCCTTGGTTCATAGTCGCAGTTATTCAGCCTTTCATTTGGTCGAAGTTTCATTGGGAGCTAGTGAGACCTCATTGGGCTCTTCTTTGCTCTTTCTTTCACACTTCAGCACCATTAGCTTTCGCTCTTTCTTTCCACCACCATTCCCGTTCCGGTTAGGTGGAAGAGTAACCTTCCGTCCCGTTGAGTGTTCATTAGCAGCCATGAGCTCCAGCGATTAACAACATTTGAACCATTAGCTTTCGCTCTATCAAGGTTCCCTTCCCATTGAACCATTGGTCTGGTAGTAGATGGGGATGGAAATAGTTGATTGGTGGAAATATTATATTGTTCATATTGGTATTAGTGGATTGGGCTGTTATTAGATTGGGAAGGTCTTAGTTGATGGTCCTACCTCTTCGCAAGCAAGGAGCAAGCCCGCTGTCAAGTTCATTATGTAAGGTCTCAATCGAGATCTCCTCAGTAAGGCATAAAGAGATCGAGCATGGATTCGATTCCCGGGAGTTTGTTGAACTGCGGACTCCAGGTTCACAGAGCGTTGTTGCTAGCTGTGTTCTTGAGGTAAACGTTGTGTCTTGTTCGGTGTTTAGCTGGGTGAAGTGTGGTTATGGGTTCACTTGGTGTTGTCTTGTCTATCCACACGTCTAGCAAGCACCAGCCCTTTGTCGTTGGTTGTTCGAAGTAAGGCAAGCGAGTAAGCGAGCTCGCAAGTAAGCAAGTAAGCAAGCGAGTAAGCGAGGGAGCACCAGTTGGAGTTTGTTTGGGGAATGGCTCAACCTCCCTGATCTGAAAGGCTCTATGTGTTATGTCTATGGACCTAAACAGGTGAATCGTATATAATGCGCAGTAGTAACTCGCTCTTGTTAGAAGGTATCACCACCAACATAGCCGTTGTTCACAGCACATATTCCCTATTCCGGGGGTATGGTACATCTTTTTCATGTATGTGTGAAGGGGGATTGAATCCGGAAGGCAAGGACTAAGCACGCTGCTGAAGGGTCTCAATGCTTGGTGAGATACCAGCGGTTATCTGAGAGAAACGCTAAGTCAGAAAGGGTATGTTTTATAGCGAATCAAATCCATTTTCCTGTGCCGATGATATATTCTTCTTCCTCTTTCGTCAACATGTCCTGGGGGAATGAATTCACGTCACCCACTAGTTGAATCGTAAATAACCAAGCTGTTGTAACCCTCGCTCTCTTGGTGCACCTGACACTACTACGTTGGAGTTGTCCGTCCGTAGTTGCTGTATTCGCCGTAGCTGTTGCCGTATTCGTATCCGCAGCCGTAGAATCTGTCGGTGTAGCTGCCGTGTGCCATATCCGTTTGCCGTAGCCTGGTCCCACCCCAACGATGTTCTAAAATAGAATAAAGAACTCGTCATCCATCAGTGACTTAATCCTCTACGTGCATGTGAATTGGGCTCTACTAGGAATCAATAGTGCTATGAGAGAAGACGACCGCTATTGGCGATGTCGAACCTAATCAGTAAATTGTTGGAACCTTATCTTATTAGAGCCATTCATTGTCAACCCCGGCCGGTTTTACTAGTCCTAAGGGTTCAAAAGTATATGCAGAGCGATAAACGGTGAAGAAAGAGCAGCAGGTGAGCATGAAGATTGAAGTCGTTCTGCGTGCACTCTTTAGTCTTGTATTATGCGATT
>Ga0181468_100155_pt1 | contig 12202 bp, 12 predicted proteins | sample InSIn1SAF170_2_FD_119080 | JGI IMG/M metagenome (GOLD analysis project Ga0181468, IMG submission 119080) | Clean room microbial communities from NASA Spacecraft Assembly Facility at Jet Propulsion Laboratory, Pasadena, California, USA -... ... | reverse complement strand
AGAACCGTTACGTGGAGTTTGTGCGGTTAGATGATTATATCACAAACCTGCAGGAGTTAAGCAACGACAAAACGATCCCTAAATACGCCACTCACCTTGTTTACTTAACCAGTGCCGATAATCCCCGCGAACTAGAACATAAAATCATTTACTCCATTTTAAACCGCAAGCCTAAACGAGCCGATATTTACTGGTTCGTTCATGTTGATACGTTAGATGATCCGTACACAATGGAATACAAAGTAGAGCATATAATACCAAACGATATCATCAGGGTAGAATTTCGCTTAGGCTTTAGAGTGCAACCGAGGATTAACTTACTGTTCCGTAAAGTGGTCCAGGACCTGGTGGCAAATAAGGAGGTAAATATTACAAGCCGTTACGAAAGTCTTGAACGAAATAATATTGTCGGTGACTTTGAATTTATAGTTATGGAAAAATATTTGAGCCAGGATAACGAGCTTCCTTTCTTCGAAAAGCTGATTATGAAATTGCACTTCTGGTTAAAAGATGTTAGCTTATCTGAAGAGCGCGGCTTTGGGCTCGATACCAGCAATGTTACGGTTGAAAAGTTCCCTCTTATTGTAGCTCCCGTAACTACTATTAAATTAAAACGATTGGAAACGATATAATGAATTAAAGCTTCTTTCAACTATTGCAACAGGCTGTATTCAAAAGTTTATTCTTATGAACCCGGCTTTTTGATCACCTTTCCAAATCGTTGCGTCGCACTCTTGTACAGTTTCTGCTTTACGCAACTCTTGTTTTTAAGGCGTAGACAAATTGTAAACGACACAGATGATAACACGTAACAAACGAATTAAAAAAGCGCTGTTCAGCCATGTTTTCTAGGTGCGTTTGTGACTGCTTTCAAAAATGAACGTGTTACAATAAAAGTTGCTTCTGGGGTTTTGATAAACATCAAAATCGAAATTTTGTACAGGGATTCGGATCGTATCCAAAATAAAAAATCCGTTGTAATGCATGCCCGTAAGAAAATGAAATACTTCCTGAACCCTGCTTCTTCCGATCAGTCTTTCCTCACATTCAATAACAATGGTAGGCTTGTTATTCTTTACTAATTCAGTTGCTCCTTCCAATATTTTTAATTCAAAGCCGGGCATTTTTATTTGGATAATGTCAGGTTGAAGATCTTGAATTGCACAATAAGAGTCCAGCGTAGGTGAATTTAATTCGGCTCTGTTGTAAACATTCCTGCTGTTCATGTCTATTACAGTCGCACCTTTTACCCGGGCTTGATTTCCAGCAAAAGAATTGAAAATAACATCCTCACTTATTTCTGAAAACACTACAGGTTCAATTACTACGTTGCTCCATTTTATTTTATTTACGGTGTCACGAAGGCGACCAAATACATCACCCGTGGCCGCAAACACTATCACTTTACCAAACTTCCCCGCAATTTTTCTTAACACGAATAAATGTTCATCTTGTTGTATACCGATACAAAGTACTGTTTGCCTTTTTGCTATATGCGATTCAATATAATTGAAACTATCACTGATCTCTTTATTCCTGGTAACTTTAAAAGATAGTTTGACCTGTTCGATCAGCTTAAGGCCAGGTGCAAACACGTCAGAAAAAAGGGTATGTCGTGACAAGGATAGCATTTTAGAAGTATTGATTTTTTAAAAAAGGTCTTGCGAGCTTAGGTATAAAAGACATCGCAAGACCAGGTGGACCAAGAACAATGTTGTTATCGGGTTGCTATTACTTTCGCTATTGCTGTTCAAAAACCGACAATAGCAGCCACTCCAACAACTATAGATGAAGGGTAGGAACTACCTGATTGTTACTGCCTTTACAAAAGCTCCTGTAGCGTCGAACACAACTGCGTATTTAGTTGAATTTGCATCAATTAAAACAGCATAACCTTGTACAGTACCATTGCCTCCAATCTTAAAGGCAGATTTGAATACATAATTAGGATAGGTAGTAGTTAAATAAGATTGAGCGGCAGAAGGGACCGCACTTATATCAATCGAATTAGGCTTGCCATGTTTTACCGGTAATTCAGCCCTGCTTATAAAACTTCCTGCTGAGTTGAACAGCGTTGCAAAAACGCCATTATTTGTACTGACAACCACTATACTGCCATCCTTGTTTTTGAAGGCACGGATTAAAGTATCCTGGGCATAGTTAGCAGCAAAATAAGAAGTAACAGCAGCTGGTAAAGCAGACAACAAAATAGTGTCATGTTTAGAACCACCCCTATCTTCAAAGCAACCGCCATGGTGCCATCCCTTTCCTTTAAGATCATGGCCTTCGCGTTGCTCGAGTACTTTTACAAAGTTTCCGCTTGCATCAAATTTCAAACCTACCGGATTACCGTTAAATTGAATAATCGCTACATATCCCGTTACCGTGCCTGAAGAATCTTTAATTTCATATGCCTTTAGCGCTGTAAAACCTGAATAATTAGCAGTTAAATAAGTAGCTACAGAAGCTGGCAGACTACTAAAAGCGATACTGTCTTTATGCGAGTTCCTGTCGCAAACATTCACTACGTAAATACTGTCGCCACTGGTTGTTGAAGAAGCTACAAGTGCAATTGCCTGTACGCTTGCAACATCAGACTGTGATACTGTTGACTGGTCAGTACCTAACGAATTTTCTTTATTGCACGATATTGCAATGCTTGCGATTGCTGCAAATAGAACTGTCTTAATTGAAATACTTTTCATCATTTTTTAAGAATTAATTGTTGAAGTGTTTGGTGGTTTGAATAAAGTCTTTTGTTAACTATTAATGTCTTTTAAACATCAGTTGCTTAGGTATCATCAACAACACCTGGCTTTGATACTTTTGAAGATGCGACAATTGAAAAATCAGGAAGTTTCATAGATATTTATTTACCTTTTTTATATGCAGCTCCGCACTCGCAGAGCGCTGCCACGCTCATTTCGTGAGCAATTTTTTTACAATAAAAGCTTTTAATTATTTAATCAAAAAATGGCAGAACGGGTACGGGTAAATAGTGACGATACAGTCTCTTTAAATTTCAAAATCTAGTGATAACTATTCATTTAATCTACTTACTACAAAGATGTCAAACAGTGTTTTTTTGGTTGGGTCTGTTTCAAAAATTTTTTATGATGCTTGAGAGACAATATAAAAATTCTAGAGAATTGTATGAATCAAGGCTAAAGCCGCACAGAGGTTTACGGATGAACGAAATGCGACGCAACGGTGCTGCTGCCACTACTAGAGATGGTATCAAAAAAAATAACACGCTTCTATGTAGGCTACAATAACTAGTGATTTCCCTAAAGAAAAACAGTAACCAGCATTACCATAAGTCTAGATCTACACAAGAACACATCGCAAAAAACCTCTGGATGAAAGAATGCGAACTACAATAGCTCTTTATGAATGATAAACTTACCGGTAGTTAGATACAATGTAATATCAATAAGCAAGTCGAGAGTGTTAGCAAGATTTTTCATAATAATAAATGTTAGGCTTCTTATAGATAACAGGAAATAATTAATGGTGGGGTGAGCGTAAAAATATTTTCAATAAAAGTTTTAGGGTTTTAAAAGTGAACATTAAGACCAAGACCAAGCCCTAGTGAATTAACATAGGTCTTTACGGGACCGCCATTAGTGATCGAAGACAAACCAAACCGGGCAGCAGGCATTAAACTTATCCCAATGTTGTTGGTGAGATCGTAAGCAAGATCCATCCTGAGCGCACCATCAAAATAAGAAGGCTTAAGTCCTTCGATATTCGTAGTTGCGTTTTCCTTTCCTGCAGGCGTTGACAATACCGTTTGAATTTTTCCCCTTGTGCGGAAATTGGCAGCAACAGCAACAGCCGGGTTAAAACTGAAGTTTCCGTTACGAACGGTGTATTGCAGGCCGATGGGAACAGAAATATATTTTAAAGTTGTCGCAGAAGACAAAGCAGGTATACTATCGCCAGAAGTTGGAGTAGTACCCGATTTTGTGCTAACATACGCATAACCAGAAGAACAACTAATGCGATAGTGCACATTTCCGCGATTATCAGGACGGGCAAACAAGGTTTTTGATTGGATATCAGTAACACGGGTAACTATACCTACACCCGTTTGCAAACTTACCCCCTTTCCTATTCCCCGGCTGATCAGCACACCTATGGAGCGAGCATAGCCGTGCTTTTCCTTTTGCTTTATTTCGCGCCTGTCGTCCTCCCTGAAACGAGGGCGATCGTCCCTTAAATTAGTAGAAACTGATTGGCCGGAAAAGAATAACGTGGCGGTATAAATTCCCCGTTTGGTAGCTTTTATATTGCTCTTGTTCGTACTCGCAGCAGGCAGATTATTTTGAGCAGTGGAAATTACCGGCCTATCTTTTATTGCTATGGAGGGAGCATTAAACTGAAGATTTTTTTGCCGGCTTTCAATCGTTGTTTCTACTGGGTGTCTATCCTCATCAGGCGAAATATTCAATCTATCTCCTGCTTTTTCAACATTTTTCAGAGCGTCCTTAACTCCCTTTGAATTGAGAGAAATGTCTTCTATTGATTTATCTTCCGGCGCATGATTTGAAGCGCTGAACGATTTCTTCACTCCGTTCTTTTCTCTATTTTGTGTAACACTTAATTGATTAGTGTTGCGAGAAGTTCTCTTGCCAGGCATTTTTACAGAAGCATTAGAAGCGCCATCTTTATTGCTCTTTTCTTCAGCCGTTTTTGTTATATCATTTCGTTTGTTCGAGGTACTATTAGCAGCCGTTGCCGCTTTCTGGTTGCTATTACCAGCAGCAACATCTATTGAATTATCTCTACTGCCCTGCGTACCCCGGTCATTCCTTTTGATGTCACTCCGGTTTATCGTATTGGTGGTTTTTTGTTTGTTTTTCCGGGCAATTTCTTTATATCGCAACTTTAAATTCCAGGTATACATTGCCATGCCAACCGAAAATATAAATAGAGCTGCAGCAACCCACTTCCATTTTTCATATTTTTTGGTTATAGAAACAACCTTTTTCTTTTCCAGGTTTTTATCCAGGTTCTCCCACACTCTTGGCGAAGGCGTTTCGGAATGCTCGTCTAAAGCCCTTTTAAACAAATCATCTATGTTGTGTAGATTTTCATCCATGCTTAATTGTAATTTACTTGGGGTGACTGTAAACTTAATTTAACTGCCTTTTGCAATAAGTAGCGGGCATCTGAGAGATTTGATTTTGAAGTGCCTTCCGAAATGTTTAAAAGCTCGGCTATTTCGCGGTGTTTCATTCCTTCAAAAACATACAAATTAAACACCATTCTATATGCAGGGGGGTAATTGTTGTACCATTTTTAAAAGTTCTTTGGTACCTATTCTCGAGATAATTTCTTCGTGCCCGGTGTCTACAACTTCGGCGTTGTCAATATCAACTACAGGTCGCAGTTGTCTTTTTCGCCTATATTTCTGCAAAGCACAGTTTACCATTATTTTCCGAACCCATCCTTCAAATGCACCTTCAAATTTATATTGATGAATAAATTCAAAAACCCGCATAAATCCTTCCTGCAAAACCTCCTCGGCTTCTTCGTAATTATTACAATAGCGCAGGCAAACCACAAACATCTTTTGCATAAGAGAATTATACAATTGCGTTTGGGAATGCCGGTTGCCTTTTATGCAGCCCTCAATAAGGTCTTCGATTGGTACCAGTTTCTCGTTTGCGTCCGCCATTTAAAGATGCTTATAGATATGGGTTTGGTTGGGTGGATGGAAATTTTATTATTGATCCGGTAATTATTGAACGAAATGTAAATGTTATTAGTGCAATAATGAACAAGCATTTTCCTACGACTTATTATGCCGTTTGCTAATACAATTTCTTTTTTGGGTTGCGAACACTCGTTTTTTATGGCATCGTCCGTTGTGTCACTCACTTGTACTAAATATTTTTATGGCATCGGACCGGGCTGAATTATAGAGACGTACTGATCGCCCTAATATTCTCTTTTTGGTCAAAACAAAAAATTTAGCTTTTTGGGAACTGTTGGTCTTTATGGCTGTTTCTAAGCATCTGCTGTAATCCCGTAAATTTTTGCCTGCACTTTATTGACAAGAGAATAAATATCGAGGTCATTTAAAACACAATAAACAAAGCACTCCATGATCACATTGTCGAGGTATTCCGCCTCCTGGGCAGGAAACAGCGGAGCACCGTTTGTGTCGCGTACGGTCCTAAGATCATCGGCAGGATCAAACGGAGAAGGCCGGCGATTATAAATTTCGTACAGAAAATCGGTGATTGCCTCGGGGCTGGAAATATAGAACGCTTTCATACTATTGTGTTTTAAAGATTAACCACTGCTGCTGCCAGCATAACCTTTAACAGATAACAAAAAACTTGTAAATAGTTGGGTTGGGCTCACCATTAATTTTCCATTAAAATAAAAAATTAATATGGCTGATGCTTATAAATTTTTCCTTCTTTCTATATACAATTTTCAAACGAAATGTTGTATTTAAAAACCAAAATGAGGCAAACGAGGGAATTGTTGCGGCAAATGAGGAAATTTGTTCGCCGGAAGAGAAAGTACAAGAATAGTTCGTAATGACAGTTGACGCATGAGGGCCTCGATATAATTTTACAGAAGGGCTTGAAAAAGTACAAGCGCAAGGAAGACTAATTGATGACCATTTAAACGTCTTATATTGAAATTCTCAAACAAATAGCCGGCTGTACTTTTGTAACCAATGCTGCCTGTCTGGGTATAAGAATGCTTTGACTGCCCATAGTCAGCGATGCAGCTTTTCTCGCGTTTTTATGAGATGAGGCAAAACAAGCAATACTTCCGCCGATTGCACCAAGACCGGCAACGGCGAATAAAGCGGAAGCTGTATTATCACTTTTAGTGTAATTAGATGAGCCGAAGACATTTAGGTTTAGGTTAAAAGTAGACGCGGCGCCGACAAAGAGGCCTACACCTCCCGCCAGTAAAATTATACCAACTGTACGCTGGGACTTGCTTTTTTTCAAATATTCCTCTTTAGAAAGTATTTGCGTCGTAGTGTCCTGGGCAGGCAGATTAATAGACAAGAGTAAAAGTGCCAGAAAAAACGCCATCTTTTTCATAACAACCCATTTTTTGCCTACTCTTTCAAAAAGCAGTTTTTGGCTACGCTGGGTGTTTATCGTAGAGGGAGAAAGTATTAAAATCTGAAGTGAACGAACTTTTTGAACATCTGGCGACCATGTGATCGCTTCGCAAAAGCTACGAACCTATGACTTGCAACTGCACTTACTTACGGTGTATTAAAGATAAGAAGTCTGATTGAAATTTGTGAAGTATCATTTTGAAAAGCGACTCGTTGAACTCGCATTATTTGTTCTTCTCATCGTATTTCCATTGGTAGTTTTTGCCGGATAGAATTACCCGAGGTACAAGGAACTGTCTTAAAAATCAAAATTTTTCTTCAATTTTGTTATAGCCAAAAGAGGACATACGCTGATCATTCAACGGATGTTCATCTTGTGTAGTCCTGCTTTGCGGGACTACTTTTTTTATCAGTTGTTCATTTGTCCGCTAAATGAAAAATCCTATCGGATTTTAGCCAAAAGAGGACACCGCTTCACAATCCCGGATATTACTTCAGCCTTTTGCTTTTGCGTGATATTTATAATTAGGGTCATACTTTTTATCGTATTTCCATATTGTGAATATCATCATCAGAATATCTTTTTGAATGGCTGTATAGCCTTTCATTTTAATCTTAGTTTTCTCAAAAATCCGTTCGTACTTATCAGTAAAGGGTTTCATTCTATATTTAACCACATTGATCGCAGGAAAGTATAAGCTCCGCCTTATGTGTGAATTTCCCTTCTTTGAAATTTTAGTTCTTCCTTCCCTGTTTCCTGACTGATCACGAATAACATCATATCCTGCAAAGCTTGCTGTTTGCCTTCTGTTTGTAAAAAAATAAAAACCATTTGTTTCTGCAATAACTGTAGCAACAGTAAGTATTCCTACCCCTTGCATTTCATCAGTTATTGCTTCTGTTTTGCGCTTTATTTCCGCCTCTGAATTTATCTTCTCTGCAATAGCTTCTTTAAGCGAATCCAACTGCGTATCAAAGAGTTTTATTCCGGCTTCCAATTGCTTCACCACAGCTTTGGAGGTAAACATTCCCGCTTTTTCTGCGTGTAATTGATTACGAAGCACTGTCTGCATCTCTTGTACCGACTGGTGATGCCTTGTCAAAGAACGAAGCTCATAATAGAATGCATTCATTGGCTCCCACTTATCCAGGTTTTTTTCTAACCCCATGTAAGCCAGAGCTGTTGCATCAATGTTATCATCCTTTGATTTGTAACCGCAGGACTGTTTGTAGCTCTTTACACGGCTGGGCACTGCAATAGTAACATAATACCCCTTCTGGTGTAAGTAGTGACAACATCTCTCATGGTATACTCCGGTAGCCTCTCCGCTAATCCTTACTTCTGCGCCTTTTTCTTTACATTTATCCTTTACCCATCCTGATAAATCCGCAAATCCTTTTGGCGTGTTTTCAAACTTACGTGATCCAATTACTTTTTTTGTGTTATCCTGGTAATTAGCACCCAACTTAACATCAAACTTCCTGGCAGCGAAATCTACCCCTACATTGTAACGCGTTACTAACAGCTTTTGCATGGCTTATATTTTATCTCCTCCTCAAACTCAGAGTATCTTTTCAACCGTCTTCTCTTATTCTTATTCTGGCTTATAAAACAAAGTTCATAGCCTTAGGAACTGGTTCAGACTCCTAAAAGAAAAGAGGGCAGACTATCCTTGTTGCTCTGGCTGGAATAATATAAAAACCGCCTTCTGTGCGACCCAGGTTGCTGCCTTCTTTCTCCTTGTTGAGTAGAGATATCAAAGATATAAGAGTGCGACGCAAGCAAAGCTCCATCGCACTACTACTGCTGGGTACATAAAATAAAATATTACTATTCCACGAGGAGATATTGTTCGTACGCAAGAATTACTTCCATACCGACGGGCATTTGTAGCCACCAAACCTGTAACTCAAACCAATTGAAACGCCGTAATAACTATCTCTTTTATTTGCATTTCCGGAGTACTTAAAGCCGTCGATGTAATCGGAAGCTGTGAACCGATAAGTGAACTCTCCCTGCAGCGCAAGTTGCGGACCAAGGACATACCTGAGACCGCCTCCAACAGGCAATACGCCAATTATTCCCGGAGTTTGATATAAAGTGTCGGTACCTAAACCAAGCTGAACCCTCGATTTTTCATCGTAAACATTCTTATTAAGTTTACTCCAGTCTCTTTTAACGCTCAGGAACGAGATACCGCCACCGGCAAAGAAGTAGGGCGACAACTTTCTTTCGCTGTTTTCGCCGAGCGGATGAAAAACCAGCGAAGCCGCCAATTCGGTTACGGGAGTACTGAAATTAAAACCGCGATACTTTCTCCAGCTCGAACTATCGTACTTATACTCGTCGGCAGAAATTTTTCCGAAAGTAAGGTTTGCACATACCGAAAAATAAGGATCGAGCGAACGGCCGACATATAAACCAAGTGCAGGGCGAACAGGCTTATAATTTCCAATGAGGCTTCCGGTAAGGTCACCCTGGTAAACGAGGGTTCCGAGGTTTATACCCATCTCGTACTTCGAAGTTCTAAGCTGCGCGAAAGATGTAGAAACAACAAGCACAGAAAACACGATGAAAGCAACGGAGGTTTTGCAAATAGAACTCATAACAGAGGTTTAAATTATTAAATGACCAATGTGTAGAATTCTATCGGGAGGGATGTAAGTTTAAGTGAAGCTATTTTAACTGTTTGCTGAGCCAAATTAAGGGAAAGGATTGTGAAAGAAATCCTAATGCTGCCGAATGAGGCAGTTAGTGAGGTGAATTAAAAAGATTTTCGGATTTGAAAAAATCAAGGCGCTACTTAGTGGGGTTGTAAACCGCAACAGCTACCCGTGAATCTGCACAACCGTAGTACAAAAACCACTTATTTTTAAAGTAGACCAACCCTTCTGTAAACACCGTTCCCGCAGGATATTGTCCACTTTTTTCGAAAGGCTCTGTTGGAACAAAGAAGGGCACATCCAATCGTTCAATCGGTTTCATGCCATCCTTTAAATCGAACAATACTTGTCCTGCAGCATAAGTATTGGCTGTGTAACGCTCGTCTCCATCTTTGCCTGCTTTATTTTTCCCGTTATAAATTAGTAAGATGCCTTTATCGGTCATAACTGCAGGCGGCCCACATTCGGTAAGATCGCTATCAAAGTAACCGTTTCTTGGTGCGATCAATTGCTTTAACTCACCCTTTTCATCGAGCATCGGCTCCCAGTTTACCAGGTCGGTTGAAGTTGCAGGATTTACAAAATGCTCTCCCCAGTACATCAAATATTTGCCATTAATTTTTGCAATAGCCTGCTTACCCTTAACCAGTTTTGTAACAATCGAAGCCGACTTGCTGGCCATATTAAAGAACCTTCCGTTGTATGCCTTCCTAAATGCCGGGCCGTGTTTTGTCCAATGAACCAGGTCTTTCGAAGTGGCTACGCCGATCCTTGGTACTTTTTTATTCCATTGCGTGTACATGAGTACGTAGGTACCGTTTTCAGTTACCGCCACCCGCGGGTCTTCACAGCCACCGGGCCATTCAAATTCTTTCTGGCTGTCGTTTCCCGGATACATAACAGGTGTAGGCCGCCGCTTCATAGTGATGCCGTCCGAACTTTCTGCTAAACCTAAACGCGATGTTCTTGTGCCTATTGCTATTCCCGATTTGTCTTCCGCCCTGTAGAGAACGTATATTTTGTTGTCTTTGGTGGTTGCTGCCGGGTTAAAAACATCATTGGCTTCCCATGCTACTTTTTTGTTGCTCATGGGGTCGACGAACGAACTAGACGGTCTGGGAGATAAAACAGGATTTACGCCGGCAGGACGGATAAAAGGTCCAAATGCCCAATCGGGTAGATCTGTTTGGTTTTGTGAAAACGAATAAGAGATTGAAGCAAAAAAAAGTGCTACTACAAGCAACGGCCTTCGTAACTGCATAGAGGTAGATTTATTAAATGTTCTTTTTGTTTATCAGCTTTGTAATTCCTTTCAGCATCGTTGTGTCACTCACTTGTACTTGCAGATTCTTTATTCGCCTTTTGAAGAAGTGCCTAAGCAATCAAGTCTCTAGTCTTTTAAATCATTATCCAATTGCCTGATAGCTATGTTCCGGTATTGGTGTTTTGCTCCTGGCGCCCACGATTCTAACCCGTTCCATTCGCCTGCAGCAGGCGAAAACAAGGCTGTCCAGTGAGATTGCAGACCGATCATACCTGCAGTTGCACCAGCAATGAAATCGTTCTTTGGCTCTGTAACATCCCACATTTGAACGCCGTTTATCCATAGAGTAATATGCGGCACCTCTCCCATCATTCTTATGCGAAACGAATTCCAGTCCCCTTCTTTCCAGACTTTTGAACGCTCTGTTGCCTCAGCTCCTTTACTTACCTGCATGCGCTCACCCAATAAAGCGCCGGTACTTCCTGAAGTTTCATCAAATTCTATTTGATAGGCAATCCCGCTTTCGGAAGATCGGATAAATATTCCGCCGTTGCTGAAAGAGTCTATTTTAGCTTCAAGATACACTTCAAAGTTTTTATACTTCTTGTCAGTTAAAAGAACTCCACCCTGGCCAAATGGTTTTTGTGTTACCACAATTGAGCGATTCTCCACTCTAAAATTTGGCGTTGTTCCCTGGTGCGTTGTGCGGCTGATGTGCCACCCTTTTAAATCTTTGCCATTAAAAATGGGGTTAAATCCTGCAGGAATTTGTGCATTTAAAAAGCAAGTAAAAAACAATAAAACAAAAGTGATAACTATTTTCATTTGTACTATTTCGACAGTTTTTTATACCATTACCAAAGAGTTACTTCGCTTCCATTACAACACGCAACCCAATATCAAATCCATTTCCCGGTCCTGCGGCATGGGTCATGTAAGTTGCATTTTTTACATCTCCTGTAAATGATGCACCTTTCAGAACATGTTGCGCGCCTGATTTTGGCGGTACCGGATCTGCAAATATTTTTTCGTTATAGTAATCCTGCACCCATTCCCAAACATTGCCAAGCATGTCATACAATCCCCAGGCATTCGGCTTTTTTGTTCCGACAGTAACCGGAGCAAGTCCACCTAACACTGCTGATGGAAAGGGTGAGTTAAAGCAATTGATC
>Ga0181468_100151_pt1 | contig 12306 bp, 15 predicted proteins | sample InSIn1SAF170_2_FD_119080 | JGI IMG/M metagenome (GOLD analysis project Ga0181468, IMG submission 119080) | Clean room microbial communities from NASA Spacecraft Assembly Facility at Jet Propulsion Laboratory, Pasadena, California, USA -... ... | reverse complement strand
GGATCCTTCAAGGCTTCGGTGGTGACGATGGCGCCGACGATGATCTTGCGGCGGGTGTCGCTGGCCTTCTGTCGGGTCTTGAGGCGGTTCAGCTTGGCTTGTGCCTCGGCGATCTGCTGGTCAATGGTCCTGGGCATTTTGAAATCCTGTGCTCGCTCAATGGTTGCAATTCTGGAGGTGCTGAGCGTAGGGTGCAAGACACGAAGTGCCCACTTATACAAACGCTGCGCGTTTGTGTGGGCAAGGGAACACTCGCGTTTCCCTTGAACCCTTAGCGAAGTGTGGCGCGCGTATGGCGATCTATCATCTCAGGGCCACGATGATCTCCCGCTCCGCCGGGCGCAGCGCCACGGCGGCGGCGGCGTACCGCAGCGCCGAGCTGATCGTGGATCAGCGCACCGGCCTCTCCTTCGACTACCGCGCCCGCGGCGGGGTCGATCATGTCGAGACCCTCGCCCCGGTCGATGCCCCCGATTGGGTGCAGGACCGGGCGGCGCTGTGGAACGCGGTGGAGCTGGCCGAAACGCGCAAGAACAGCCAGGTCGCCCGCGAGATCCGCGTGGCCCTTCCTCACGAGCTGGACGCTGCGCAGCGGCTGCAACTCGTCCGCGACTTCTGCCAGCGGGAGTTCGTGGACCGGGGCATGGTGGCGGATATCGCCCTGCACGCCCCTGGGCGCGAGGGCGACGAGCGCAACCACCATGCCCATATCCTGCTGACCACCCGCGAGATCGGTCCGGAGGGGTTCACCACCAAGAACCGGGACTGGAACGCCAAGGAGCTGCTGGAGGGCTGGCGGGAGGCCTGGGCCCGGGACACCAACCACGCCCTGGAGCGCTGTGGCACCCATGAGCGCGTCGATCACCGGACGCTGGAGGCGCAGCGCGTCGAGGCTCAGGAGCGCGCTCTGGAGGCCCGGGAGCGCGGCGACGAGGCCGAGGCCCTGCGCGAGACGGTTCGGGCCGTCTCCCTGGACCGCCAGCCGCTGCCGCAGCTCTCCGCGGGGGCCTGGCAGCTCAAGGAGCGCGGCATCGAGGTCGCGGCCGTGCAGGTCTGGCGGGAGGTCAAGGAACAGGCCGTCGAGGTGGCACGGGTGGCGCAGGAGCTGGCCGAGAAGGCGCGCGCCTGGCTGGAGCGCGTCACGGAACGGGCTGCGGAACAGGTGCGCGGCGTCGTGGAGCGGGTCGTGCCTGCCGATGCCTGGGGGGAGTTCTTCGCCGCTGCCGCCCCCGGCGCGTCAGTCGCTGCGGAGGGACTAGCGCGCGATCTCGAGGTCGAGCGCCGGCTGGAGGCGCAGCGCGAGGCTGCCGAGCGGGAGGCGCGGGAACGAGTGCAGGAGCAGGAGCGCCGGGCCCATGAGCGTGACAATGGACACGATCACGGGTGGTAGGGGCTGTGTGACACTTGTAGCTCTAACAGGCGGATTTTGGCAGAATAGAACGGTGGCATAGAGACCAAAGTACGCGCAACCGCGATACTGTACTTTTCATCAAGTATAATCCGAATCAAGCATTTGAAATTAAATAATAATCAATTCCAAGTTGTGCAATATTAGAAAGCTTGGTTCTCCAGCTTTGGTTGAATTTTTTTGCGGTTCAGCGGAATGTAAAAGGCGCATGTGAGAACATGCACCTGACTATCAAACACCATACTCAGATTGTAAGGAATTACATGAATGCCGACCAGATGATGCTGCTGATGACAGCATTACACTTGCTTGTCGCCATCGTCGCTTTGACAACACGCGGTTAGCCTGGTCGATAACTGAACAACCCCGCAGTGCTGGACACACTACGGGGCTATGCCCAGAGGGCTGTCTTTGGTGAAGACCGGTTCAGTATAATCGACTCAATGAACAAGGGAAGCCCTGGCCAAGCCAGGGCTTCCTCTCTTTAACGACAGTTTTTCGGGTGTGAAACAGTACAAAATTACAACCCGTGGCTGATAATCGCCTCCTGGTTCTTTCGGTGCGTAACACCCGTAGCAGGAAAATGCTGCGGGAGGTTTTTGAGGGACTAGCTAAAGGGCATTTGCTTTCCTCTTTTACGCTTTCGGTGTATCATCATAAGTATGACTAAGTGTGTCTCTCAGGAGGTGTCGCTATGGGTGCTATTGAAAGAATGACAATCACCATGCCGGCCGAGCTGGCCGAAGCTGTACGGCAGACGGTTGCAGGCGGAGAGTACGCGTCAACAAGCGAGGTTGTCCGGGAGGCTCTGCGCGACTGGACGCGCAACCGAAACGCGGAGCGGCGTGATCTTGAAGCTTTGCGGGCGGCGATCAAGGCAGGGCTGGACAGCGGGCCAGGCATTCCTGCCGACCAGGTGTTTGCAGAACTTCGCGCTCGGTATGTGGCAAAGACCTGATTTGTGCCACGTCTGGTGATCTTTCCCGCTGCGCGGGCCGACCTGATCGAGATTGGTGATTTCATTGCTCAGGACAATCCTGGGCGTGCCCTGTCGTTCTTGGCCGAGATCGAGGCCAAGATGCAGGAGGCTTCTGAGCGTCCACAAAGCTTCCCTGCACGTGACGATGTATGTGTAGGGCTCCGCTCGGCCCGCCATGGGCGCTACTTGATTTTCTTTCTCAATGCAGGCGAGGAAGTCCAGATTGTTCGGGTGCTGCACGGTGCCCGTGATCTACCTAGAATATTCGGATGATCGCACGGCAGCGATAGGTTGCCGCGTCTCCTGAAAAAGGCGGCGGAGGTGGACTAAACCAATAAAATTCAGGGACAGGATGACACCGCAGGAATTTATCAAGAAGTGGCGTCATGTCGAATTGAAGGAACGCAGCGCCTCGCAATCGCACTTCAACGACCTCTGCCGGATGCTGGGGCTTGAAGATCCGATCAGCGCCGACCCTAAGGGTGAATGGTTTACCTTCGAGAAAGGCGCATCCAAGACTTCGGGCGGCGAGGGGTGGGCGGATGTCTGGCGCAGAAATTGCTTTGCTTGGGAGTACAAGGGCAAGCGCAAGGATCTGGACCGTGCCTTTGCCCAGCTGCAGCAATATGCCATTGCCTTAGAAAATCCGCCTTTACTGATCGTGTCCGACATGGATCGCATCCGCATCCATACCAACTGGACCAACACGGTGCAGCGGGTCTATGATATCCGGTTGGATGACCTGACCGATGCTGCCAATCGCGACGTGCTGCGCGCCTGCTTCACCGACCCCGACCTTTTGAAACCGGCCAAGACCCGGCAGGTGCTGACCGAGGAAGCGGCCCAAAGCTTTGCCGCGCTGGCGTTGCGGCTTCGTGCCCGCGGTTATGACCCGAATGTTGTCGCTCATTTCGTCAATCGACTAATCTTCTGCATGTTTGCCGAGGACGTGCAGCTTTTGCCGTCGAAGATGTTCGAGCGGATGATTCAGGCCGCCAAGCTTCGGCCCGAGAACTTCCAGCAGCACGCCAGCACCCTGTTTGCAGCCATGCGCACGGGCGGCATGGTCGGTTTTGAACAGGTCGAATGGTTCAACGGCGGGCTGTTCGACAGTGACGATGCCCTATCGGTGGAAGCGCAGGATATCGATGACCTGCTGCGGGCGGCCTCGCTCGATTGGTCAGAGATCGACCCGTCGATCTTGGGAACGCTGTTCGAGCGCGGCCTTGACCCCGACAAGCGCAGCCAGTTGGGGGCGCATTACACGGACCGCGATAAGATTATGCAGATCGTTGAGCCGGTGATCGTCTTGCCTCTGCTGGCCGAGTGGGAATCCGTCAAGTCCCGCATCCAAGCCGAGTTTGCCCGAGCAGACAACGCCCGTAGCAAGTCCAGCGCGACCAAGGCCCGCAACGAGGCGCAGCGCCTGCGCGCCGAGTTTGGCGAGAGGCTGCTGAACTTCCGAGTGCTGGACCCGGCCTGCGGGTCGGGCAACTTTCTCTATCTAGCGCTGCTGGAGCTGAAGAACCTTGAGCATCGCGTCAACCTCGAGGCCGAGGCGATGGGCTTTCAGCGGGAGTTTCCCCGCATCGGTCCCGAGGCGGTACGGGGGATCGAGCTGAACCCCTATGCCGCCGAGCTGGCCCGCGTCTCCGTCTGGATCGGGGAAATCCAATGGATGCGCCGCAACGGTTTCGACGCCAATCGCAACCCGATCCTGAAACCCCTCTCGACCATCGAGAACCGCGACTCTGTGCTTGCCCCAGACGGTAGCCGCGCCGATTGGCCGGACGTAGATGCAATAATCGGTAACCCGCCCTTCATCGGCAACAAAAAGATGATTGCGGAGCTGGGCGAGGAATACACGATTGCCCTGCGCCGCGCTTGGAACAGCGTGCCGGGCGGCGTGGATTTCGTCTGCTACTGGTTCGCCAAGGCATGGGAGATGATGCAGGCGGGCCGTTTGACCCGCGTCGGGCTGGTCTCAACCAATTCCATCCGCGGCGGCGCCAACCGCACTGTTCTGCGTCCGGTTGTTGAGAAGGGCCGGATCTATGACGCATGGGCGGATGAACCATGGACTGTTGATGGCGCGGCGGTACGGGTATCGCTGGTATGCTTTGACGGTCGAAAGGGCGATCCAGCACGACTGAACGGCGTAGACGTAACCGAAGTCTTTTCTGATTTGACGGCAGGGCGAAGCGGAGTTGACCTTACCAGTGCAGCTCGCTTGGCCAAAGCGGCAGGCATAGCTTTTCAGGGGCCAGTGAAGGTTGGTCCGTTCGATGTGGACGGCGAGCTTGCGCGTAAGTGGCTTGCGCTTCCATCCAACCCCAATGGCCGCAGAAATGCCGAAGTGGTGCGTCCGCTGCTGAATGGTATGGATATTACCCGGCGTCCTTCAGGGCGATGGATTATCGACTTCGGCACCATGACCGAGGCGGAGGCCAGCTTATTCGAAGCTCCTTTCGAACATGTCCGGCATCATGTGAAGCCTTTGAGAGACGCGAACCGCGATCCGCAACGCAAACAGTTCTGGTGGCGGCTTGGAAGGTCAGGCGGCGATATGCGTGAAGCGGTATCTACACTGAACCGGGCAATCTTTACGCCACGCGTGGCAAAGCATCGACTGTTTGTATGGGCAGCTAACAGCACTGTTCCAGATTCTGCCGTTGTGGTCATCGCCCGCGACGACGACACGACCTTCGGCATCCTGCACTCGCGCTTTCACGAACTCTGGTCACTGCGGATGGGCACATTCCTTGGGGTGGGCAACGATCCTCGTTATACCTCCTCCACTACCTTCGAAACCTTCCCCTTTCCGCAAGGTCTGACCCCTGATATTTCCGCCGCAGACTACGCCATCGATCCGCGCGCCCAGGCCATTGCCGCTGCCGCTGTCCGGCTGAATGAGTTGCGGGAAAACTGGCTTAACCCGCCCGATCTGGTGCAACAGATGCCTGAAATCGTGCCGGGCTATCCGGACCGCCAGTTGCCTGTGGATGCCAAGGCCGAGGCCGAGCTAAAGAAGCGCACTCTGACCAACCTCTACAACACCCGCCCTGCATGGCTCGACTATGCTGACAAGGCGCTGGATGAGGCAGTGGCCGAAGCCTATGGATGGGGGGACGACTGGCGCAGCGGTACCCTGACTGATGATGAGATCCTGTCGCGCCTGTTCCAGCTCAACCAGCAGCGCACCGCCCAGTAAGGGCTTCAGCTTCAGGCGCTGTCCCCTTTCCTAAATAGCCGAGACCAGAAACCGCCTGCGGGCTTCTGTGGGATTTGTGCAGGTGTTGGGGGTGCGATGGAAAGGCGCTCTGCAATCTGGTGCCACCTGTCCCGTTCCTGCCGTGCCTCGTTTAACGCCTCACGCAACATCTGATTTTCCCGCTCCAATACCCCCGTTTCATTGAGTTTATCGGATGTTGCAGGGTGTTTCACGATCTGCATTTCAAGTGGTTCATGTGCAACAGGGGGGAACACGCGGTGCAGCTCGGCTGGGTCTATGCTCCACGCCCCACTGTCGTCCTTTAACCCTGATATCTTCCCGCTTTGAAGCGCCCTCGTGATCGTCGCCTTTGAGACGCCTGCTGCCTTTGCGGCTTGGCCTGCCGTGTATTTCATAGCGTATCAGGGTATTTCATGGCGTTGCATGATACAGTCCAGCACTTGTTTCGCACTGCGTTACAGTATGTGGGCATCAGGGCGCGTTCCTTTTGACCGTCGCCGGCAGGTCAAAGTCCATCCCCTCGAGTGATGGCTGTGATTCCGGAGGCAAACCGTCACCTGAAGGAAGCTGTTGCTCACCAGGGTAGAGACTTGGAAGCTTCCGCAACGGTTCCTGATGATCCAGAGCATTGCTATCGGGCTGTTCAGCATCCGAGATCACGACATTAGCTGTGAACAGGCTGTACCGAATGCCCTCACGCGGGCCGCTCCATGCAACACGGTCATTGATGATGTAGGCGTTGACGGTGCCACGGTCCCCGATCTGCCGGGTCTCGATCCAGCGGTGCTCTTTGAGCATGGCCACGGCGCGGCGCACGGTCCGCATGTCGACGCTCAACAAGCCCGCCATGGTCTTCTGCGACATGACCACAGCGTTGTGCTCCTCGACACGGGCAATCAGCAGATGAAGCACCCGAGAAGCATTCAAAGATCCAGGTAGCCCTAAGAACATTGCCCACGCCTCATGAGCTGCACGTTCGGTCTGAACCCACGTTCCACGCTGTTTCTTCACGGGCAACGAGTTTGGCTGGTCATTATCGGGCATGGGTCAGGCTCTGTCCTAGGGGTAGGACATACAAGGACAGTAATTTGTCACAGAATGTCCAATAAATTACCTTGATGTTGTAATTTAATGGACACCGGACGCAAGAAAAAAGCCTACCCTAGGACACACTGTGACCTAGGGTTAGGACACAGCGTGTCCTAACCCCCCCCAAAAAGAAGCATGTTAACAATGGCTTATTTTTTTGTCTTCTAATGATCTTAAGGCAGGCAAAAAATCCACAGTCCGGGCGCGCTTGCGCGCCGGGGGGGAGCGCCCGCCAGGGAGCCGGCGACCCCCCGCCGGATGGACGGATTGTGGAGTTTTTGATTGCCGTCGGACGTGAGGCCCCTTGTGGGCCGAACGGACGACTCCGCAGGCGTATGCGCGCGCGGCGGGTGGGGGTCAGGGGGAGGGTGTCGTTCTCGAACCCGGTGTTTGTGGCAGCGGAAGAGTTTGCTGATGAGACGGCACCTGGTGCGGATGTCCCCCATTGGACCGAACCCCGAACGTTCCGGCATCATGTACAACCTAAACGGGTGGAACATTTGATATGAGGTGTTATGCGCCACACCGCGCAGGGGGGCGGGGATCAGCCGGGGGTTGTGGGGTGGTTGAGCCGATCGAGGAGAAGATTTGAGGCCCTGAACCGAGGAACCCGTTTGGCGAAGACCGGGACAGCCTCACCAGTTCTGGGATCGCGGCCTGTCCTGGCCTGTCGGGCCCTGCCGAAGAAACTGCCGAACCCCCGGATCTCGATCCTCGACCCTTTCGCAAGACTGTCAGTAATCTCGTTCAGAATTGCGTTGAGGGCCGCTTCCACCACGGACCGAGGGAGATGCGGATGAGTCTCAACAAGCCTCTCAATCAATTGCGAGCGGAGCATGGATCTTCCTTTTTTGCGATAGAGTATGAGCAGGCTCGCTCAAGTTCTGTGAGGTCATGCGGGTCGTGTCCAGGACCAAGAATGATTTCATCCATACTTAGCGATATCGTTGATTGCCGCCATTGTGATCCCGTCTCTCAGCCTAATAGCCCTCATTCTTGCTGAAGCTTCGCTATGCAGCTCTTTCGATATAATGCATGAAACTCTTAAAAGAGCAGACATCACCTCAATCATGAGGTAGGTTGAAGTCCTCTTTATTTTTAATATAGAATAGAGCCGGTAAATGGATAATTATGAAGGTCAGCTGAAAGCTGTCACTGCCGCCCTTTCCAAAAAACAGCTTGAGGTGGCATTCAGGCATTTTTTTGGTCTTGTGCCACCCGAGATCACCTCTGAAGCGGAATACGCCGACGCTACTGCACTTTATGCGGCGATGGATTCATCCGTGCCCCCTCAAGACCTGCATAGCCCCGTTGCACGCTATGTTGTTGCCTTGGGGATGCAGATAACAAAATGGGAAATCAAAAAAATTAAATGCTGAACGAAGGTGTGGCCGCGCTCGTATCGCAGTTTGAAAAGTGCCGCTCGCTGAGCAAATGAGTAGGTGCCACCTACTTTAAGACTGCATAGGTATTTGCCTGATAAGCAGCCTTGCTACGGGTAGGGAGATATTTGTGCATTCACTCTATACAATACAATTGCATGGGCCTTTAGATACCAGTTTTACCTTTGTCGTTGAGGGCGCAGCCTGCCCCGGACCGAATTTTTCCAAAAGGATTACAGGGCCGGGACAGGGGGACGGGAACAGAGCGCTCCGCCTGGAATTGGACGCCGCTTCCTGAACTCGCACGGACCAATCATGGCGGAAGTCTTGCTGAATGTCAGCGGCATGAAGAGACTTTCGAAATGACATACCATAACGCACCGCGCTTCGTGCTGCGCCATTTCCTGCCGCTCGCAAGCAATGAAACAGATGAAATCAGAGCCCGGCGGCCTCTCGCAGGGCGCGGTTCATCCGGGTCTGCCAGCCGGGACCGCTGGACTTGAACCGGGCCACCACGTCCTGATCGAGGCGCAGGGAGACGGCAACCTTGGGGTTTTCGACCTTGGGTCGTCCGCCCATGTTCCGGCGCATGGCGTCGGACAGGGCCGGGAACACCTCGGTGAAGGGCCGGGCCTGGGCGAGTTGCGCCGCTGTGGCCTCCGGAGCGTCCGGATCGCTGGCGATCATCCGCTGGATCTGGTCTTCGGTCAGATGGGTCTTGCTCATAGCAGGCTCCGTTCCCTGGCGCTGGCAGGGCGCATCGGGATCACCGACACCCCTTGGGTGCCCAAGGCCGCGAAGACCACCGCCACGGTGCCATCCGCGAGACGCCCGATCGCCATGTGCCGGCCCGCCTTTGCCGGGACCACGACCGAGGCCAGAAAAAACGCCTCGTCGAGATCGGCAAAATCCAGACCGTGCTTGGCAAGGTTGGTCTGCCGCTTCGGCGCGTCCCAGGTGATCATCAGCATGCGTTTATGTATATACGCAAACCTGCTGCGCGTTCAAGACATACGGCAGGGTCATTCGGCCCTTTCGGCGGCTTAAAATGATCCTGGAGGGTCGTTTCGAAACACAGCGCGGCGACCGAAATGCAATTTCGGTTAACATCGGCCATATCCTGCAACTGCAACGACCCCTCGAGATCTTCGATCAATCGGCCAGGACATGGGATCAACCCCAAAGGCGGAGAAACGACGTCCGTGGTTCCGGTGGCTAGCTTGCCCCAGATACTTCCTGAATTCCCGTGTATCGCCACGATGTCCAGAACGGCCCCCAGAGCCGCAATTCCCCCGAAGACGGCTCAGACCCCCTCCGAAGCGGTAGAGGGCCTGCTGACGGCCTTTGACGGCTTCAGGCGCATGTAGGGATCAGCCGGGGAGTGTGGGTCGGTTGAGCCGATCCAAGATGTGCCTGCCGGCTCTGAAATGCAGGATCTGCCGGGTCTCCATGAACACCGGCTCACCGGTCCTAGGATTGCGACCCATCCGGGCCTCTCGGACTCTGCAGGTGAAATTGCCGAATCTCCGCAACTCGACCCTGTGGCCCTGCGCCAGACGGGCGGTGATCTCGTTGAGGATGGCCTCGAGAGCCAATTCCACCACGTGCCGGGGCAGATGCGGATGCGCTTGGACCAGCTTCTCCAGCAATTCAGAGCGGACCATCTGGCCTCTTCCTTCGCCTTACCGGTGCATGAACGGCCATCTTCGATGCTGAGGCCCGCCGTCCTAACTGTCAGCGCTCCACTGAGATCCAGCTATTGTTTCTAGCGTTTGTTTACCGGCGGTTTGGGACTGTGCTTTAATCAGGCAATTGTACATTATGTCCGATAGGAAAAAGAAGCAGGAAATTCCAATCGCTAAGGTCTATTTGTTCTCTTTATCTTTACAACCAATAATTATAGGGAAAGGGATACCTGTAAAACAAGGATACCCATGCCTGATCTTAGTTTTGATACCATGAGCTTGGACGAACTGAAGCGTCTTAAGAAGGACCTCGACAAGGCCATAGCCAATTATGATGATCGCCGCAAAGCGGAAGCCAGGCGTGATCTTGAGGAAAAGGCCCGCGAATACGGGTTTTCTTTATCCGAGTTGGCGGACGTCAAAACCACGAAACGCGCCGCGCTCGCGCCCAAATACCGCAATCCCAGCAATCCGGAGCAGACTTGGTCAGGACGGGGCCGGCAGCCGACTTGGTTTCGGGAGGCCATTCAGGCCGGGACCGAGCCGGACGACCTTAAAATCTGAAACTGCGTAGAATTTTGGGCCAGTGGTCAACTGGCCCATATCAACTGTTCTGCATCGGAAAAGAGAAAGGCTGGAATTGGCCTAAGATCGTTTCAGATCTTCCTCAATCTCCCGCACCAGCTCCGTATGCAGTTCGTCCTGTCTGATCTTGGTCACTGGCAGAATGGGCAGATAGTGCGATTGCGCCTGTAAGGATGCTTCGCGCCCCTCACGCTTCTTGCGTGCTCGATCCAGAGCTTCATTCATCCAGTGGACCAATTCGACCAAGCGTGGCGGTATCTGTGTCATATGAGTGAACCTGATCGTTGCCGTCATGTTCCTAAGAAACATGACGGCGGGTGCATCCATCTTTGCGATGGCTGCATCATCAGCCAGGTTAGCTAGTCCGTAACCGCCAGGGACACCTCATCTTTGGCGGTTTTTCTATGTCGGATGGGCGGAGAAATTCTTTCAGTGGTTCCGAGCGGGCCATGATCAATTTCCTGTTCCCGAAAGGATAAAAACGGGACTTTTAATTTTGGCCCATCGGGAATGGTAACGTTTCGTCCGTGAACTGGATTGAGAGGTCTTCCGGTGTCTCGCTGACCCGAACTGTTGCGATCCCGTCCCCACTGGACAGATCCACGCTGGTGCCATCAAAGGTCGACGTCATCTTCACCACGCGCCAGGGCGGGCATTCGAAGACGTGCATTTTGCTGTGAATGTCCCTAAGCACGATAACTTCTGCCATGATCGCTTTCTGCCCATTATTTGGCTCCGACTCTTCCGTCCTTGCGACCGAAAGAGTCGGAGCGGCCCTTTGCTCTCAGTGCAGCAATCGGCGCAATGCCATGTTGACCTTGGCCTCGATCATCCGCTCGATTTCTTCAGCCTTGCGTCGCTCTGCCTCGGCCTGCTCGGCCCGCTCGGCCTGCTTGTGTTTTTTATAGACCAACGAAGATTTTGGCAGTTGGACGGGTTTGGTTCCTTTTTTGGCAAGTGGCATGACAGCTCTCACGGTTCTGTGACCTTTTGATCCTCTCACTGCCTCTGTCTTGCTGTCAAATTTGCTTTCGACGTTTGGCGGAGCTGAGTTGAGAGCGGTGCCCGTCACCTGTGCAAGTTTCGATGATCTTGTAACTGCAACAGCCCTTCGAGACGTCCATCAGTCCGTCTGTTCTGGCGGATCGATCCAGATGCCGCAGAAGCGACTGCCATCGCTGTTGGTGGCGATCTCGCCCCCGGCTGACGTACAGAACACCTGCGGATGCTTTCCGAATTCCCGTGCGTCGCCGCGTCCCTGGATGAGAAGCAGCGCCACGATGCCAAGAACGCCCCCCAGAGCCGCAATTCCTCCGAAGACGGCAAGACCCCCTCCAAACCGATGCAGAGCCTCCTTGCTGCTCCTGACGCTCTCCAGGCGCATGTGGTTGGCGGCGGCGCTGATCTCATGCTCCAGGCTCTTGATGGCCTTCTGAGCGGCCACCTGAGCGGCGCTGGCACTATCCTGGTGCATCCGCCTGCCCAGATGCTCCGAGGCATCGATGACCTCCTGAGCGTGCGCGAATGCCTCCTCCGAAGCTTTCTCGATCCTGGCCATGAGCCTTGCCGCCTCGGCCTTGGTGGTCGCGGTGGCGGTGAGGTTGCCGACGTCCTGGCGCAGGAGCCGCACCTGGTCGGTCAGGTCGGCAATCAGCTCGGCGGGGGATTTGGCGGCGGCGCTCATGCGGTGCCTGCCTTCGCGTCCAGCTCGGCCAGCAGTCCGGCGATCTCTTTCTGATCGACCTCGCGGGTGGCGTTCTTGCGCAGGGTGGCCGCCATCCATTTGGCGATCTTGGGATCCTTCAAGGCTTCGGTGGTGACGATGGCGCCGACGATGATCTTGCGGCGGGTATCGCTGGCCTTCTGTCGGGTCTTGAGGCGGTTCAGCTTGGCCTGTGCCTCGGCGATCTGCTGGTCAATGGTCCTGGGCATTTTGAAATCCTGTG
>Ga0181468_100149_pt1 | contig 12332 bp, 15 predicted proteins | sample InSIn1SAF170_2_FD_119080 | JGI IMG/M metagenome (GOLD analysis project Ga0181468, IMG submission 119080) | Clean room microbial communities from NASA Spacecraft Assembly Facility at Jet Propulsion Laboratory, Pasadena, California, USA -... ... | reverse complement strand
ACTAGAGGACGTTAAATATTCAACCAGTGTATCAATGGGAGACAAAGCATCTTCAAATAACGGAGCCTGAATCGCTCTATTCTGTTTTATCATTCCAGGAGAAGTCTGGCAATGTTTCTTATCTCACAGAAACGAAGGGCAATAAAATTAGCTTACTGTTTAAGCAAACAGATGAATATTCCTTTCAGGATATTCTGCCTATTCCAATATACAGGAATGATAAGCCTATATTATTAATTACCATGGCTGTGCCGGATACAGATAGAAGCTTGGAGTATATCCCTTTCATTTTCAATGGGTCAAAGTACATCCCCTTTTACAACAATCGAATTAATTTAGTTAAATGAGATTTTGGTAGTTCTGTCGATAGTCTAGGGTATATTATTATTCATACCTGTCCAAAATAAAATGAAGGAGTAAAAAAAAATCGGAGGTTGTTTACCGAAAAAACGGTATGTTTTAATCGCTAAACAAAAACGTACAACCTCCGTGATAAAAGTAAGTCTATTCAGCCAAATGCTGGCACATTTTCCCCGGGAAAAATTTGATTCCTTAGTGAAGAAACACCAGAGCGATAAATACAGTAAAGGAATAAAGAGCTGGACCCATCTGGTAAGCATGCTATTCTGCCAGATTGCCGGGGCGAGCTCTGTAAGGGATATCAGCCACGGCCTGCGAAGTATTACCGGCAACATGCATCATCTGGGCATTTCCCGTGTTCCGTGTAAATCAAGTATGTCATATATCAATCAGCACCGGGGCTATGAGGTATTCAAAGACTATTATTTCGCTTTGCTGGATCATCTGATCAGCAGACACAGCTTTGCCCGTAACAGCCTTAAACGGCTTAAAAGAAAGATCTACCTGATGGATGCCAGCGTTATTCCATTGTGCCTGCAAATGTTCGATTGGGCTAACTATCGCAGCACCAAAGGAGCCGTTAAATTGCATACGGTACTGGATTATGACGGCTTGCTACCCGTTTTCGCCCTGCTGACCGATGGCAAGACAGCAGAGATTAATGTGGCCAGGCAAGTTGGGTTTACCAAAGGAAGCGTAGTGGTGATAGACCGGGGCTATCTGGACATTAAATGGCTATATAATTTGGACAGCAGCGAATGTTTCTATGTGATCCGAGAGAAATCCAACATGATTTTCGAAGTGATCTCGGATTATCAGGTGGAAGCCAATGTGCTTTCAGATCAGGATATTATCCTAACCAGCGCCGCATCCAGGAAGGATTATCCGAAGAGAGTACGTCGCATCCGGTTTTTGGACAGCATCAGTGGTAAGGAATATGTCTTTCTGACCAACAACTTCAGCTGGAAGGCCCAGACGGTAGCCGATATTTATAAGGAGCGCTGGCACATTGAAGTATTCTTCAGGCAGATCAAACAAAACCTGAAGATCAAATCCTTTGTAGGCACCTCCGAGAATGCGGTGCAAATTCAGATATGGACGGCACTGATGGCGATCCTGCTATTGAAATTCCTTAAGGACAAAGCCCAGTATGAGTGGAACTTGTCCAATCTGATCACTTTTGTCCGCCTTAACTTATTCGTTAAGATCAGTCTGGACCATTGGTTAAATTTTCCATTTTATCAAAGCGGCACCAATCCCGAAAATAGTCAATTAAGTTTCTTTGATGGCTAATGTTTAGTCAAACAGGCAGGCTTGATTGCATTGAAGCGACGAAGACAGCGTTCACGGTCGCTTCAATTGGCATTTTTGAGCGCTTATTATTTATTTTGGACAGCTATGATTATTATTACACAGCTGATGAAACACCCTCAAAGAAAAAGAATAACAGAATCATCCTCCCAATCTGCCTTTATCTTCAGATTTTCATCTTTGCGAAGGTACGTTAGGCCGGGTGGCTTATTAGTCTGTGCCAGCTTGGCGGCCATTCACTCAAATTAAGATGCGTGGCTTCTCGATTACGAAACGCCGTGTTTATCAAAAAAGCAAGGTTTAGAGGATATAACTCCGTTGATCCTCACGATCTCGGGAATGCATAAGGTTCAGACGAAAAATCTCTAGTTCGTGACGTTTAGTCAAGAACTAGAGACTCTCGGTCCGGACTAAGTAAAAGAGGACTCTCGTTTCAGTTATACAAATAATACGTTTGTCTCAAATAATAACCTAGTTATTATACAGGCGAATTAAAGGTCAGAGGCAATTTTCCTTCCACACATTGACCCCATTTACTCCATGAAAAGAAATTACTTGGGTGCCCTATAAAAGAAAGTTTTGTCGAATAGCCTTCGTTAGGAATAGATATTGAGCCGGTTCTGAGGTGAGTCCTGCCTATCTTATCTTTTTTCCAGATAGCGACTTTAAAGTCTTCCGAATTTATCGATTTTCCGTATTTGTGAAAGGCGTTTGCTGCTTCGACTCCACAAAAGAGAATATGCGTGGGCCTAAGGATCTTGACTACTCCAAATAACGTATTCCATCCCAATACCCAATCCTCCTGGTTTGGCCGGTGTTTGCCGTCTCTTGAACTTAATGGGCGCTGTATGAAATTGTAGAAGGATACAGAGTTCCATAACGCTTGTTGCTGTTGCTTGTTAATCGACTTACTATTGAATAGCACCCTTTCAATGTTTCTTAAGATTAATGACGACTTACCCCAGAAACCATTACGATGAATATAGCTACGCGTAAAAGAGGAATCCTTCACCATTTTCTCAATTTCAGCTGGGGTATCTGAAGAACTAGTCCAAACGTAATGGCTCTCACCGACGATTAGCACTTGATCCTGTTCAGATTCATGATAATTTACTCCCACCCAAGGGCGCCAGGTCAAGCCAGAAAGATTTCTAAAGTCGTCCTCGTGAAGACGACAGATGTTTATACTCATTTTCAATATATATTTGGTTTTATTTATTTCACCTTAGTCTGTCTCATCTTCCTTCTTCTAAAAGAAAGTTTATATAATTATTCAACAATGACTCTATCTGAACTTTTGCTATAGGATTGGCGGAATGTACCTTAAACTTAAGACCGCGTAAATCCAAATCACTCTTGAAAACGAGCCATTTGGCGCAAGCATATCCGTCCGGAAGGAGGTTTCCTTTGTCGTCTTCGCCAAGATCGTTGTCAAAACTGATAAAAGACGGGAGCCCGTTTTTAGCTACAAATCTGATAAAGTCGTTATAAGTCCTGATTATTACAAAATCATCGTTAGTCTGATCCGGATACACCATTGGTACCGATCTGAGATCATCCAGGAACAGCTTATAGGCACTTACTTCTGTTTTTTTTTCATTGCTCATAGTTATTTAACGCTTTCCTGTATTCAACTTTTAGTGTTTTTACAAGTGATTCCGGTTTTAATACTCTTACCCTGCTGCCGTATGATAACAGCTCCATGATAAAGTCGTGAGTGATGTAAATCTCAAGTTCAACAAGAAGCTCATTTTCTGTATCCTTGATAATCTTTTGACTAGAATGTAAGGGTAAGGTCTTTACATAATTTCCTTGAAATGCATCAAAAGAAAGGAGTACTTCCTGGGGCTGGTTGGAAGGAGAATTCATTACTCCAAAACAATATCGAACGTGGTGTTCGGGGTTGAAACTTTCCTTTTTTACAAACTTATTTTTAAGTACTGTTAGATCTTTTAGCCTATCTAAACCAAAGGTTTTTAGCGTATTGTCTTTGGAGTCGAGACCTAAAAGATACCATCTGCCTCTGAAGTCGTGAAGGGCGTAGGGAGCAACCCGACGCTCGGTCTCGGTGTTCCTCCAAAATTTGTGATATCTAAATTGTACCTCCAGGCTGTTTTTCATCGCATGAAGGAGGTCAAAGATGCTCTCTGTGCCCTTCGGTTTGGTTTGCTCAAGCAAAATGTAAGGAGATAGGTGAGAGGTTAGTCTCAACGAACTGAAGATATCATAACTTTCCATCATGCGTTGAAAATTCATATTCTCTCCGACGCCCTCTTTAATGTAATAGCCTTCATGCTGACTGCAATGCATGATGCTGATTCCAAATAAATTTCTAATTTCAACAATGTCTCTTTGTAAGGTCCTAAGAGAGAATGCAATGGTAAGCGTGTCATCCAGCATCTTAAGATACATAGCCTGGTTATCTATATAATCTTTAAGGTCTTCGTAAGAGCTGTAAGGTCGAGACTGCAGCCGCTTTATAATGAGGAGGTATCTTGAAATGAATGCTTTTTTTGACATTATTGCTGCATTAAAATATGTCAGTAGTTTTGAATCCTACATGTTTGTGAGTGCAAACCTGATCAAAGACTTTCCCTCCATGGTTATATACTTCCGCTAGTGACATCGGCTTGGTAAAGCAACGCTTATTTCCTAACTTTTCAAATAGTGCATTAGCTTTTTCTACTTCCAAATCCTTAAATTCATACTTCGCGATGAGTCTTCCTTGCCGTACCAGTGCTTTATCGATTTTAGAGATTTCCGTATTGAATGAACAGACCACTTGTACATTCAGGCAATCCGATATCAGGCCATCCGTTATATTGAGCAAAGCTGAAACGGGAGAGTTGCCGTTTGCTTCGCGATCTATGAGGATATTCTCAGCATCTTCTATCACCAAAATGCTATTCGTGTGTCGGGTCAGGAGCTTTATGAATAGAGGGTTTGTAATAGAAGCAGCCATACTTGGTGGCATAAAAATGACGTCCTTCTTGATGAGAGATGCAAGATATCGGATATATGTGCTTTTTCCTGTTCCCGGACGCCCGTGGAGGAGGACCAGTCCCTTGCTATTTTTTCTGGAAAGCCTTTCTTCAATAATTTTATGTATTTCAGCAAAATCGTTATTGTAGTTTTCGGTAATACTTACCATTTGTTTCGGAATTTTGATCTTTTCTGTGTTGATTCCTAAAAACCGGTCCTCCACAAGAATGGAGATAGATGTATTCTTAGTCGTCGTCTTCAACCTGCGCCTTCTTGCCCACGCAATGATTGTCTCTATCGTCTGGAACGGTGTGAGGTTGAAGAGGATTCTCATCCGGGAATCGAAATGGTCAAAACATACAATAACATCACCATATAGCATGAAGAATACATAACCAAATTCATATTTTCCTCCTTTGTCGGAGGCTTTATAGAAGTAATAGTCTTCGATTTCCGACTTATATATTTCGGCAAAACTCTTACATGCGGTGCTACAGTTAATGTCGTTTTCATCTATACAATGCGGAATTGAGTTGTATAGAGCAATGAAAAGATGGTGCTCGTTGAGGTAGGACTCTCCCTTTTTGGCAAATACATCTGACAAGGTTATTCTGTGATTTTTTAGCATAGGAAGATTGCGTTTTCTTTCTATCCCGGCGAAAAGAGGCGAATTTTCTTTCATAAATCTTATTTAGAAGCAAAGGTATGTCCATTGGCGCCAGACCGTGTCGCTGGGGGGCGACCCGCGCATCAAATGATAAAATCAGAGGTGACACCGGATTCTTACACTGAAACAGATGGATTTAATCCGCTACATTTGTCTCAATGATCATGATGGTGGAAGAAAACCTCAAGCGTTTAAATGACGTTTTATACCAGTCGGTTAGTTTAGAAATATCAGACATCTGCATAGAAAAGGAGGCCGTGGAATACTGTGGATACAATTTCAAGCTTGGAACGTTAAGTGTCAAGTTCCGAAGAGCGAAAATTACTCCTAAGAAAACAGGCCAGTTCGTGACCCTCTGGCAGAGAAGTAAGACTGGTACGACAGAACCCTTTAGCCTGGAAGATAGCTTCGACCTTTACATCATTAATATCGAAAATGGGAACGACTCAGGTTATTTCGTATTTCCCAGGGAGATCCTGGCAGACCGAAAGATTTTATCCGTGAATGGCCAGGGAGGGAAGCGAGGCTTCCGAGTGTACCCAAAATGGGACTTACCGGAAAATAAACAAGCCAAAAAAACACAGAGCTGGCAAACTTTATACTTCACTGATCCGCACCTGCTTCCTCTGTTGATTACAACTTATATCCCGAATACTTCTCAACAGGTGACCCTTAGTGATTGAATCCTATCATCCTCCACTACGAAGTGAAACTGGAGAGTGACAGGACTTCCGGGAAAAGTTCCCGATACCTCCGCAGTCAACAACGATTCAGCAGAGCTCTCCTCAAACTTGAGAGGTTTCCAGGCCGTCTGGTATTGCGAGTTTGCATTTTCAATCCATCTCCGGATCTCAGCTTTACCTCTATGGGTTCGCCCTTCATCGAAGACGACTGCTGTCTCCGAAAAGCACGCTACGTATGCCAGAGCATCATGACTATTTTGCGCGTCTACCAGGTCTGCTATTAATTTCGGTAAGTTCATCGTTATCATATTTAAAGATTATTAAATAGTGGATATAGTTCCTCCGTCAATCACATACTCCGTTCCGGTCAGGTAACTAGCCCGCGGAGAAACCAGAAAGCCAACCAATTCCGCAACATCTTCCGGCTGGGCAGGTCTGCCGATGGGAATACCACCAAGCGCGTCCATTACGCTCTGCGTAGCCTGCTTTATAGTCACTTTGGAACTCTCCGCAATACGCTCTGTCATCCGCGTAGCAGCATGCGTCATAATCCAGCCGGGAGAGACGGTGAGTACACGAACCCCCTTAGATGCAACTTCGTTGGAGAGGCTCTTGCTGTAGTTTAGCAGGCCTGCTTTTGCTGCCGCATAGGGTAGGGTCGAGTCGTACAGAGGAAGCCTGGCTTGAATAGAAGCAATATGAATGATCACTCCACTACCACGCTGTAGCATCTGCGGTAGAAATCCCCTGTCCAGGCGGACCGGTGCCAGCAAATTGGTGGACAGCGTTGATTCCCAATCCTCGTCTGTCAGAACAGCAAAGCCACCGCCTGGCGTTTCAGAACTTCCAAGATTATTGATCAGGATATCGAGGTGCCCATATTTCTCCATTACCTCGTCGATAACCTTTCTGGTTCCTTCCGCTTTGCTCAAGTCCGCTTGAACGAAATGCAAAGCTCCGTTGCTTTCCTCTGGTTTGTTCCTGGCGGTGATGATAACTGTTGCGCCCGCCGAAAGCAAACGTGTCGCGATCGCTAATCCCGTTCCCTTAGTACCACCGGTCACCAGGCTAATCTTACCCGATAGCTCATTATTAAAATCGAATACCTCTTTCATTGTCGTAAGTCTTTGTACAAATGTCTATACTGTATTGATTATCAGAAAGTACGGTGTTACGATTCAGATAGGGATAAACTATTCCGTATTGTACTCCTGCGGATATCCAGATATATTTGTACCATGTATGAGAAAAAGACAATGCCGAATCTAAACTGCGGTCTCGACCTTGTAGGGGAGGTGCTTTATGGCAAATGGAAGATCCGTCTGCTGTGGTTCATCAACGAGGGACACAAGCGTCCCAGCGAATTACAGCGGAAGATCCCGGATGCCTCGAGGCGGGTGCTCAATATCCAGTTGAAAGAGCTGGAACAACATGAGCTGGTCAGCAGGAAGATTTACCCGGTGATGCCTCCAAAAGTGGAGTATGAGCTTACCGACTTTGGTAAGTCCCTTATTCCCTTGATCAGCGCGATAGGCTTCTGGGGCGATGAGCATCAGGAGCGTTTAAAAAACCTGATATTGAAGCAGTTGGACTGCGATAATAATGCATAACTATCCTCTAAACTCATACAACTGTCTTAAACAATTTCTTCGTTACCATATATTACTTATCTTAGTATGCGCTTTAGGGGTATTCTGAAAAGAATTGAGATAGTCCCTTGGAACCTGATACGGCTAATACCGACGTAGGAAAAAGCATAAAAGGCATCACCCTGTGATGTATACCTCTTTTGTTTTCCGAATTATTCCTGAAGCCATCTTAATTAAATCAACGACGATGGAAAGAAATCTTTGGAAACATATCCAATCCGTAAAGCTCCATGCTCCACTTGTACACAACATCACCAACTATGTAGTGATGAACAATACAGCCAATGCTCTTTTAGCTGTGGGCGCCTCTCCGGTTATGGCACACGCAAAGGCTGAGGTTCGTGATATGGTAGCTATCGCCCATTCAGTGGTTATTAATATCGGAACGCTCGATGAATATTGGTCTGAATCCATGCTTATAGCAGCAGAAACTGCGCATTCGTTGGCTAAGCCCTGGGTATTAGACCCCGTTGGTGCCGGAGCAACCCCGTTTAGAGACGATGTACTGCATCAGTTGTTGCAGTTTAAGCCAACGGTTATAAGGGGCAATGCTTCCGAAATTATGGCATTGGCTGATGCTAACAGGAAGGCAACCAAAGGGGTGGACAGCACAGCCGAAAGCAATGAGGCTGTAGCAGCCGCAAATAGCATATCGGGGCAATACGATACGGTAGTCTGCATATCAGGCGAAACGGATATTGTCACAGACGGAGGTGAAATGATTCTCGTCAGGAATGGCCATCCCCTAATGACCAAAGTGACCGGTTTGGGCTGTTCCGCTTCTGCCTTGATCGGTGCTTTCATCGGTGTTGTAGAAAATAGGATAGAGGCTACAGCAGCAGCAATGGCTTTGTTGGGAATAGCCGGCGAATTGGCCGAAAAGCAATCCGATGGCCCCGGTAGCCTGCAGCTAAAGCTCCTTGATAAGTTGTATAACCTATCGGAAGAAGAGTTTCTTCACCATATCAGGATATCAAAACCATGAAGGGGCATGTTCAATTTCCTTACCGGTTGTATTTAGTCATCTCAGAAGATGCCTGTAAAGGGAGAGCCATGCTGGAGGTCGCGGAACAGGCTATTCTGGGCGGAGTGGACATCATCCAATTGAGAGAAAAAGGATCCCCTGAAAATGTGTTTCTCGAAAAGGCACAACGGCTAAAGGAAATAACAGAGAAATACGGCATCCCGCTAATTATCAATGACAATGCAGCCGTAGCTTTTCAGGTAAATGCAGCCGGTGTCCACGTAGGGAATACTGATATCCAGCCAGCGGTTTTGCGACAGCAGGATTATTTCCGGGATAAGCTCATCGGCTATTCCATAGAGTATCTCACACAACTTGAAAATGAGCAAACCGCGGTGTCAGACTATCTCGGCATCAGTCCGGTATTCAGGACTGATACGAAAACAGATACCATAACAGAATGGGGATTGCACGGGCTTACGAAAATCAGGCAGTTAACACACAAGCCACTGGTTGCGATTGGAAATATCCATGTAAAGAATGCCAAAGCCGTAATCGATGCAGGGGCTGACTGTATAGCTGTCGTATCTGCCATATGCAGTGCAGGCAATCCTCAAAAAGCAGCATATGAACTGAAAAATGAAATCATAAAATGAAGAAATATACATATCCATCGGTATTGACTATTGCAGGTTTTGACGGAAGCGGAGGAGCCGGGATCCAGGCAGACATTAAAACGATTTCAGCTTTAGGCTGCTATGCCACGTCCGTATTGACGGCTTTGCCCGTACAAAATACCATGGGAGTGCGTAAGATATATCTTATTCCCGTAGAAGCAGTTGCAGACCAAATCGAAGCCATATTAGATGATATCCTTCCCAATGCTATCAAGATAGGAATGGTGCATACCCCGGAACTGGTCGAAACCATAGTGCAGACTCTGGGCAAGTATAGCAAAATACCGATTGTATTTGACCCCGTAATGGTGGCTACCAGCGGACATCGACTTATCGAAGAAAAGACGATCGAGACAATGGTGGAAAAAATGTTTCCGATCGCCACCCTTATCACGCCCAATATGGATGAAGCGGCTATACTAGCTAAAATGGAAGTGAAGTCTTTAGACGACATGCGAATCGCAGGAGAACGTATAAATGAATTAGGCTGCAAGAATATCCTCCTGAAAGGCGGCCATCAGCAAACGCAGAAAATCACTTCTTTGTTTTTGGATCAGACAAATCGCTTCCATGCCTTCGAAGTGACAAAGTACGAAACAAATAATACACATGGTTCGGGCTGTACCCTGTCATCTGCAATAGCTTCCTATATCGCACAGGGCAAAACCCTGTATGATGCTGTCGATCTTGGCCAGCAATATGTGCATAACGCTATTTATAGCGGTAAAAATGTACAAACCGGAAAAGGAAATGGCCCCCTAAATCACTTTTTTAACCCTCAAAAACTAATCAAAAATGAAATGGACTGAGCAGGCCTGGGAAAAAATAGAAGAAAAATACAGTACTATTCTACAGATGCCCTTTATACAAGAGCTGGCAAGCGGAAGCCTTTCCAGGGATAAGTTTCAATTTTATATGGCTCAGGATGCGCTCTATCTGGAGCATTTTGGCAGAGCACTTGCACTTATAGGATCAAGAGCTTATGACATTCAGGATGCGCTTGCCTATATCCGCTTTGCCGAAGGAGCCATTGTGGTGGAAAATGCTTTACACGAATCATATTTTGAGGATTTTGGTGTAACGGAAAAACCGATTTTACAGCCTGCCTGTCATCATTACATCCATTTTTTAAAAAGCACGGCCGCTTTAGAAGCCGTAGAAATAGCCATGGCGGCAACCTTACCCTGTTTCTGGATCTATAAAAAGGTTGGCGACCATATTTTAGGTAATCAACAAGCCGGAGACAATCCTTATCAACGATGGATAGATACCTACGGTGGTGATGACTTTGCAATTGTTGTTCAGCAAGCAATCGATATCTGCGATAAAGCGGCAGAAAACACCACCTCCGATATCAGGGATAGAATGACAGAAGCCTTTATCACGGCAACCCGCATGGAGTACGATTTTTGGGAAGCGGCTTATGAACTGAAAGTATGGAAGTAATACTAAAAAAAGATGTGGATATTCTCTTCTATGGTTGGTGTCGCAAAGATGTTTGCAGGACGAATAAAGACCGTTAGTCACCTCCTCGTTGCTGCAAGTTAAAAACTGTACCTGCGGGATCCTGAATCCAGTGCATATTTTCCGGCAGCTCTTCCAGTTCATCACACACCCCGATACCATTAGACATCAAGTAATTTGTAGCCTCTGACACGTCGGGCACGGTAAGTTGCAACCAGGTTTCCGAATGGGTATAGTTGTCGACACAGTCAAGCCAGACGATGTTATTTCCAAATTTGACTTCATGTGTTCTGGAGACAGTTGGGTTATCGATGGGCCTTTCCGAAACTTCAAGTTTCAATATATCCCTGTAAAAAAGCAACGGTCTTCTCGTATTTGCCTTTAGGTATTTTAATAGCGATGTTAATTCCTGCTTCAAATGCTGGCTTCATATAGCTTCTGTTTAGTAGATTACTTCCGTAGCCTAATTACGGGTTCTTGTTTGATATTCAATTTTTGATTTATTTCAATCATCGAGAATTCCAGCGTTCTTGTGTTCTTCTTTTTCTTTCCACCGCTGATAAAACGTTCTCTCTTCTGGTTCTAAAAGATTTATATTTTCTTCTGCCAATAGTAACGTGCCCTTGTAGCTCGCCTTCAGTAGTAAAATACCCGACCTTAAGTCACTTAGTACGTTTTTATTGCAGTAGCTTAAACAATCATTTGCCATATTAATCCCCATTCGGATAAACACCGCGATTTTAAGAGGAGAACTGGTAATGTCTTTCAAAGCAAGTTTTAATTCATCTTCACTGCAGTCTTCCGTTTGTAGTATCGATCTATAACGATTAAAAGCCTCTAGATCGTAGTCAGCACCTTTTTTTAGTTGTGATTGACTTTCTCTCAATACTTCAATTTTTTCAGTCAAGAGTTGTTTTACTTGCACGTCTTTTTCTTTAGACCGGCTGATTTCGAGCGACATCAGTATCAAGGAGATAGCAAAACCAGCTGAAACAAGGAGCACACACCCTCCGGTTATATCAGGCTTTTCTTTACCTGTATTTTCCTGGAGTTCTTTTAGGGTTAAGTTCCAGATGCTGTTTAGTACGTCATGCTCTTGTTTATTCATTTTAAGCAGTATGATGGTAAATGGTTCGGTTTAAAACAAGATACGTTTTTCCATCAAAGTTGACCTGATTGCTATCATCTTTCGAACGCTATCATCCTCCACGAACGTTGTTTTTCAGTGCACGAAGATACAATTAATAGCATGGTCGACTGCCGGAAGATCCGGTCATTATCGTGTGATGATTAAGATTGATTTTTATACTTTTAGCAGAATCAAATGCTTAAAATAAAAAGCTATGGAGAGCGAAATTTTAAAGTTAGAAGCACAACTGATTGCAGCCATCTTAGACAGCGATACAAAGCTACTGGATCAGTTGCTTCACGATGATCTGGTATTTGTTAATCACATGGGTATGGTGCTTTCCAAAAAGGAGGACCTGGCCCCGCATATCAGTGGGGATTTAAAAATTACCGGATTAATTGCGTCAGACCAGCCGTTGCACATCTTCGAAGATACCTGCGTAGTCG
>Ga0181468_100125_pt1 | contig 12336 bp, 10 predicted proteins | sample InSIn1SAF170_2_FD_119080 | JGI IMG/M metagenome (GOLD analysis project Ga0181468, IMG submission 119080) | Clean room microbial communities from NASA Spacecraft Assembly Facility at Jet Propulsion Laboratory, Pasadena, California, USA -... ... | reverse complement strand
AACCCTAACCTTTAGGTGCTCGACTGTTAAGGCCGCCATCGAGACCCCCCCACCCAATAAGTAAACCCTAACCTTTAGGTGCTCGACTGATAAGGCCGCCATCGAGAGGAGAGGAGGGAATGAGTCAAATGAGTCAAAGCAGAGTGTTTTATATATGTAATTACGCCATCTCGCCGAGGTGCACATCTCTATTTTATGAAGCCGCCAGAGAATAAATAGGAGGGGCATGGTTGTAGTTAGTTATATATGAGCATGTGGTAGTTATTGCCTATTCATTATCAAGAGGTACGTTAAGTGACTCGACTAACAGGACCCTTTAGGGGGCTCGACTGATAAGGATGCGCAAGCAGGCTCGACTGATAAGGCCGCCATCACCCTTTAGGGGGCTCGACCACCGCCTTTTAGTTACTTATTTGAGAGGGGCACCCAATAAGTAAATTGAAGAGGACCTTTAGGTGCTCGACCCCCGGGAGAGGAGAGGTCATTTCTTGCTCGACTAACAGGTATAATATATGCATTTTCTGGTGTAATGAAATCGATCATGAATGCATACGTTATGGTCGAGCCTGCTTACGCATCCTAATGAAATCACCCAATATCTTATATATGTTGCGCATGAAGTTGGTCAGGCTCCTCGCAAGCCAGCTGAGGATGCGCGGCTCGACCAACGCCATCATGCGAAGCATAGCTCGACTGATAAGGCCGCCGCTGTACCCTCCTAGTCTATTTTACGTAGGTTTTACCAACTAAGGATGGGTCGTAGGGCCTAGACCATGGTCGAGGAACGAAACCAAGTGCCTTGGGATATTGTTTCATCTTCTCGGGCAGCCTTGAACAAGTCCTCGAACCAATACATGATTCCTTTACAGGGGCTCTTTGCGGGCCTTCGGGTGGGATACAAGCGCCATGAGTATCGAGTTCCCCCATTTCGGCACGGATAGGGAAATGAATGCTGCTGCTGGGTGGATTCATTATTGAATGTTTGACTGTTGGGCACATATTGATTTCCATCATACGGATAGGGCCCTACCCCTACCAGTGAGATCACTTCACTGTGTACGGGTCTTTGTGCGCCAGTGAGGTCTTTTCACATGCTGATATAACATTATAGATAAGTAAGGTTTGAGGTGAGCCTGACTTCGGTGAGGTGGTGAGCCGTTGATGTAGTGCACCTCACGCGCGCCGCTATAGTACCCGGCGGTTCTAGCCTTGATTGAGACTGAGAGCAGAGCAACTCAGATATTATTCGTTCTTAGGTTCGTTTCTTTCTTTCTTGCCATAGAATATTTCATGCCTCCACCCCCCTGATATCACTAGAGTAAACACATGGCGACTCCACAGGGAGGACTGTTAACACACAGGCCAGAACTCAGATTCATGCTTTCGTTTCCTAATCACTTTTTGGAAATCTATTTGGCAGGGGTGTCAGCTGAGTTTATCTACGACATTTCACCCACAAATGGACGACCAGACTGAGGTAGTTAATTGTATCCTAGTACATGCACTCTTAATTTCATACAGCAGGCACAAGCAATGGGATACATACTTACATGTACTCCATCATAGCTACAACAGGGCAGTTAATGTCTCATCTGGTTATTCTCCCTTCGAAACATGCTTTGGCTATTAGCCTTTTCCTCCTTATGAATTGCCTGTCACACTTCCACCTCCTGCTTCGCCACACCAGCAACGTGAACAACATAGGCCCTCCTCATTTGTGCAGAAAATGGCTCACATCCATTCACAGGTCGCAGCAGCTCTAGCAGCATCTCAAGCACGTTATAAATCACTTCAGGATTGCCATCGCATCCTAGTGCAGTTCCAGGTCAGATAGAAAGTCTAGTTATACATGGACAAGCAGTGCTTCAAAGGCTAGCAGCATCATAAGCTCAAGCCAATTCGCCATGGTCCATATACCATCCTACAGCAAATCAATGACAATGCTTATCAGCTGGATTTACCTTCTCAATTGGGCATTCACAATGTGATTAATGTTAATCACCTGAAGTTATATTAACCATCCCTAATAGCTCTTTAAGGCGCAGAGCTCGGCGTTGAGGAAGCGTTAAGCTGTCTCGACTAAAAGGAGAGGTTTTTTTGTGCCCGAAATAAGGTGAGTATTAAGTATGGTGGATGGATACCCCCCTCTCAGCTCTCTTCACCTGCCTCACTATAGCCTTACCCCCGCTTTATCCCCTGCCAAGCTAGACTGATTCTACTGAACGACCCATCCAAGTAAGTAAACCGCTCTTATAACATAATAGTATATAAGCTACTAGAAAGAAAGAGGGAGATATAGCATAACGATCGATATAATCCGATGCATGGGTGTTTTATCTATCTGGTAAGCTCAGGCATGATGGGATCTATATCTATCCAATCAGCTCAGGCAGGCATGGGGTGGGCTTCTGTGCCTCATCATTCTCATGGGGAAGGCTTCGCATGGGGCAGGATTCTCTATCCAAGTCACCCCAGTCAGTAAGGTGGTAAACCCAGCCAGCCAAATAAAGAAGCTTAGCCAGTCCCTAAGAAGGATTAATAAAGGTAGAAGAGAAGGTAAGACAAAATAGAGGAAGGTAGGGGGAATATACACTCACTAAGAAGGCTGTAATAATCAATAAAGATGAATACTCACCAAGAAAAGAGAAGAAAGGAAGGTAAGAAAGGAAGGTGCGAAGCCGCTTGTCCCTCCGGGGGCAAGGAAAATACTGACATAAGAAAAGATAGGAAGGAACTACTTGTCCGCATCGGACAAGGAAGGTAGGTAAAATCTTAAGAAGGAAGGTAAGAAAAGAGAAGAAGCCAATAAAAGAAGGATGGCAAAAAGAAGCCTATCCCTTTCAAGATACCCGTACTAATTAAGTAATAAAATGATGAAGCTTAGAAGGTTGGATAGGGAGAAGTATTCCAGGCTTATTTTACCTGGAAATGAGGTACCTTAATGAGAGAGAAGTATTCCTTCCAGGCTTATCTTACCTTCTGGCGCTGTCTTAATGAAGGATAGGGGCCGGCTAGTCTTTACCTTATTCTACCTTGTCCAAGGTGCGCCATAGAGAAGGGATCCTAAGGTCTTTACTCATGGTTAAATAGTATTATGAGTTGTCCCTACATTCATATTCAAGTTATCACTTCATTAACGGATCTACTATGGTTATCAGTCACACTACCGCTAGCTCTACTTCCAATCAAAATATCCTTTAGTAACATAGAAGCACACAGGCCCAGATAAGGCAAGTAAACTTCACCTTGGAGTAAGGCAAGCCGCCATATAGATTGATTTGGTTCCAGCCAGGCGTTGCCAGTTGCAGCTTCTCTAGGTATAGGTTCTCCAGTCATCTAGATAATAAAAGAAATAGGCGGATTATGAAATGAGTAACATAATAGGTATAACCATAGACTTAATCTACCGCGTATATCGACCTCGTAATCGACCTAGTCATCCACCATGGACACGTATCGACCATTGTGTACATAATGGCTCTTACTTAATGGCTAGTCTGACTCTCGAACCGCTCTCGTAAGGCTAGTTATACTAGTAAGGTGCCTGGTCATCCACCTCGTAATCGACCTAGAAAACCTAGTCTACATTATTACTCGCAGTGCCAAGGACAAACCCGAGTCAACCCCAATAATAAGGAAATCATCTATCCAATCACACCCAACGATGTATACCTCTTTTTCAGGGAATTTCTCTTCATAAACCCCTAATGGCTTGGAATCCTATTCGTACTATTGGCTCGGGTACTGCTCTCTTCCATTACTACTGATTCCATCGGCTAGTCACACCCCGTACTGTTACTCCTCTAGTAATGCCCCGTACTGTTACTCCTCTAGTAGTTTATCTCCGCTACTTATTAAAGTACTTATATATTTCCAACGGGCTTGGCTTACTATTGCTTGGCTTACTCTATATCTCTATTGCCTTCCATAACCGAAGTATTAGACCAAATATTTCAGTTTGATGTGAGAGACCATGTTCCTTCTAAAAGGACATCATGTACTTGCATGGGACATCTCAAGTCAAAGGCGATCAAACTTGGGCTAGGGCACATTACTACATTAACTAATGGTTCATTTCCATTGGATCTCCCTTTATTTTACTCTTGTGGGTTCATAGCCCTGTGCTTCTCCCTAACACCCTTTCTATTGATTTAGATTCTCATTTTCCCCCTTTTTTTTGATATGCTTTTAAATAGTTAAGAACACCATGGTAACATATATATATATTGTATTCTTTGTCAAACACTCTATTCATTTTATTTCAAATAGAAAAGGTCCGGAGGGCTTGCGCTTCTGAGGGCAAGGAGTACACTTGGATCATTTTGGTAGCCAAAAAGTACTGTAGGCTTTGTAGTTTAAGCCCGCCTACACAAACTACCCCATCCATATATGGTGAGCAACCGGGTGAGAAAGCCCTCACCCATCGGAATGAGTGAGTCGATGGCGGCCTTTAGTCGAGAGTTCGGCAGGCTCACCCTCACCATATGAATAGTGAGCCCCCTAACGGGTCCTACCGGGCCTCAAATTAGATTGCGTAATTACGTATATAATGAATGAATGCATCGATATGTGTCATTACGCTCCTACCTACAAGCCCTCTCACCTGCCAAGCAATCTCACCTGCCAAGCAATCTCACCTGCCAAGCTGAGCCAAGCCATCGAACCAATCTAATAGAATATATGCGTTGTCTGCAATGAGAGATCTTATATATGTCATTTCGGTTTCTGAAGGAGAGAGATTGAAAGCAGATCTTATATATGTCATTTTCACCCCTATTTTGATATATATAGCGCGGAGGTTTTTGAACTTTTAGCTCCTCTCGATGGCGGCGATGGCGGCGATGGCGGCGATGGCGGCGATGGCGGCGATGGCGGCGATGGCGGCGATGGCGGCCCTCTTCAATTTACTTATTGGGTCTCAAATAAGTAACTAAAAGGCGGTGGTCGAGCACCTAAAGGTGATGGCGGCCTTATCAGTCGAGCCTGCTTGCGCATTCAATTTACTTCTTTTTTTTTTGACTTATTTGAGGGGCAAATAAGTAACTAAAAGGCGGTGGTCGAGCACCTAAAGGTCCTTAACAGTCGAGCGAGAAATCCCTCACCATATGAATAGTGAGTGACTCCGTCCCTTTTGGTCGAGCGAGAAATCGGGCCAGTCGAGCCCCTACCGGACCTTATGGTCGAGCGAGAAATCCCTCACCATATGAATAGTGAGTGACCCCTCACCATCGGAATAGTGAGTGGCTCCGCCCCTATGAAGAAGTAAGGGCCCTCACCCATATGATGAGTGAGCGTTAAAACCCTTATGGTCGAGCGAGAAATCGATGGCGGCCAGTCGAGCCCCTACCGGACCTTATGGTCGAGCACCTAAAGGTGATGGCGGCCTTAACAGTCGAGCCTGCTTACGCATTCAATTTACTTATTGGGTGGGGGGGCTATGGTCGAGCGCCTCCGGACCTTATGGTCGAGCGAGAAATCGATGGCGGCCAGTCGAGCCCCTACCGGACCTTATGGTCGAGCACCTAAAGGTCCTCTTGGTCGAGCACCTAAAGGTGATGGCGGCCTTATCAGTCGAGCCTGCTTACGCATCCTATTTGGCCAACTATTTACCCACCCACCCCAATCCCCGGCGGAGGTTTCTTCTCCCTACGAGATTAACTATTTACCCACCCACCCCAATCCCCGGCGGAGGTTTTTCAAGATTCCCCTCCTATTATAGCCACTATTTACCCACCCACCCCAATCCCCGGAGGTTTTGAGGCGTAATGACATATATTGGGACTTGGGAGCACTTGAACCTATTTCTATATTTAGAAATACTAATGAATGATATGTACAACCCTATTTAGGATTGACAAATAGGCACAGTGAAGGGCCCCTTTGCTTGGTTACATCAACCCATCTCGGCTTAGCTGTTGCTTACTCACTCCCTAGGTGATGCCCTAGTTCTCGGGGATTCCACTATGCCGAGCTACACCAGGGGACTATGCAATCGGGAGGGACGGCCATATGTATATGTGCTTTACTTAAGGGCTACCTCAGATAACCATGCACAGATGCCTATTAGAGAAAACACACAAGCTAAGGGACGGCAAGGGGTTAGCAACCCTCTTCGCCTGGAACACCCACCATGCCACAGGATTGATAACGTTCACCACCGCGGATGAACAGTAAAGATACCCTAGAAGAGAACACTAGACTGAGGATCAGAGCCTGATGACCGGAGAGCAGGAGTCCTTTTCCCTGATGAGTCAACTAAGGAGCGAGATTACAGTACTATATAGGCACAGAGCCAGGAGCGAGATCCCATTCCCAACAGACAGGGCCGAGGAGTAGAAACAACTATAGCGAGTAGGCATTAGACCCGCAGATCCAGATAAGCCAAACGGACGGAGATCCGGATGAGGACACATATAGACACATATGGATGGATGATAATATGACACGACACGAGATGATATGATAGCGCATTCATACACTTTGACAGAGCCCCAGTAATACCCTCGGGGCGGGGGATTCCAAAGCGGAGATTCCAAAGGCACATGTATGGTAATCTCTAAGGCCATCCCTTCGTCAAATCGATCAAAAGTGCGTCTAGCTGAATCGGAAAGCCTTGGATATAGCAGCCCTGTCGGTGAATCAACAGCGCATAGCGTAAGGTTGAGACAGTGATTCGTAAAAGGTCTATAATGCACATCGAAAGTACATCGCGGAGTGTGGAAGTCACACCCTGTAGAGGGAGGATCAACAGCTCATCGCCAAATGTCAAAGGCCATAGATTCAAAAGGTTCCAGGCCGGGAATTCAAATTACATCGCTGTGCGCAGCGGACCAACCATTGAGAGAAGCGAACAGACCTATCCGAAATACACAGTTTCAAGGCCAAATCTTCTATTTACATAAAGCTGTAGGCCAGCCTCCCTTCATACTCTGCTTTCACTTGGTCAACAGCTACTTTGACCACCTTAGCTGAGGGTGGTGCCTCCGCGGGAGAAACTCAGTCTCCAACCATGGGGCCTCAATTTCGATCTGCTGGATATGCAACTGAAACCACTTAGTCAACTTGATCGGGGTAAACACGAGAAACAACTAAAGAATCAACTGGATCAATGGATGAAACTGTAACTCAATCAATAGCTTCCACCGCCTTGACTTTTGTCTCTACCTTTCCTGTGACTGGGCGAAGGTAAGCTAGGACAGGATCTTGACCTGGAGTTCAATATTGATCCGCGGGATCTGAATCTGGATCCGAGGTGGTAGTGAAAGGCTTCTTCTGCGCTCTTCGCTACCAGGTAAACTGGTCAAACTAAATCCTAGCGTTGGTGAATCTGTACTTGGAATTGGATATGCTTGGGTTCTGCTTTGTTTTCCCTTGCCTTTAGGAGGGCTCGTAGCGCCTATTGACTGACCAATTGATGGTTGTAAGTCGTAACCAATGCCCGGCTTATGTGTGACTTATGTTGAGAGTACACGTGATGACTAGTACGTGCGGAAAGTATACTATACATCTAAGCGATGACTTTTAGAAAGATGTTGACACACTTGTGGTATGCACATTATATACAGATATATATCTTTACGCCCTTGTTAATGGCGGGGAAGAAAGTCCAAGCATAGCAGGAGGTTCACCACCACTAGAAACAAAGGTAGCAAAGTCAGACCCAGTTCCAGGTTACCTTGATGACCTAGAACTAGTAGATCCCACAGCTTCACAAGGCGAGGTACAAGAATGAACATCTAGTATGGATGTATAAAGCGTGATACCATCGTTGAGGTCCGGGGTTACCCCGCTTACCTAAAAGCCAGTGTGAATAGTATAGGTAAATTCAATTGACCGAGAAGTGAAACCCAGTAGAAGATCGAGCGGATTTCATTGCAGAGGCGAAGGTAGTATCTAAGGTGGCAAAGCACACAGCGGAGTAAGCTATAGTAGCAGAGGCAAGCAGTTGACCCAGTCACATTATAATAGAGCCATAGCCAGCAACACTACTACTAACAACATGAGTAGTATAGTCCTAGTAAGCAGAAAAAAGAGTAGATCCAGTTCCGCCAGCCTTAGCAGCCGATGATCCAGTCAGAAGTTGACCTCATTGACCGAGCAAAGGCACCAGTAGCTATAGAAGCAGCATATTATATAGAGCATAATGACCAAGATGCAAGGGCATTCTCAGTAGCAGATCCAGTACTAGCACCACTAACATCAGCAGATCGAGTCGCATACCCAGGTGCCACTCCTGTATCAGTCCCATAATCTGTGCGGTGGATGCATACCCACTAGTGGTAGCTTCCTTCCTTCTAGCTTATCCCGTCCTAGCTTGCTTCCTTGGCTCAGTTACATATGCGTTATATAGATAGTTGCGTTATATAGATAGTAGGGGATTCCTTATCAATAAGGTTCAAGGTGTTGCCATATTAACCCGTCGCAGATCTATACCCATATGGATACCTTCCTTGGTGACCAAGATGCATACCATAGATACCCGTAAGCAGCAGAAGGAGGACCAATAAGAGCAGTAGTATCATCTTCACTAGTTCTCACTGAAGTAAGAGTGCTGATTACTGCCAATGAAGGAAGTGTTTCCAACGAGTGTTACTTTGCTGCTAACGAATGAATGCTTTGCTTCACAAGTGAATGCTTTGCTTCACGAGGGAGCCATAAGGTGCCGTAAGGCCGCTCGACCACCGCCTTTTAGTTACTTATTTGAGAGCCCAATAAGTCAATTGAAAGGTCCGGAGGGTCTTGCGCTTCCGAGTGCAAGGATTACCGATCCCAGTTTTGCCAATGAGGCTCTTACTGATCCCACTTTTTGCTTCCTCTGTGCCAGCCCCCCAACTGATTTATTAAGAGACTCAGTTGTCTATGTCAATAAGCGGGATCCCTTAAGGTGACTGCTAGCTCGATAAGGATAAGTGAGTAGGCTTGCCCGGTAGGTTTAAGAATTCCTTTACTATAAGTTGAAATATCCTGCGGCTCCTGGGCTTTCTTAATGAAATGAAATTCAGGACTGGTCCCAGTGCTTTCCGAATCCTCTATGTGATCTTCCCTCTGGAGCTGGAGCTAGTAGGCAGAGCTAGGCACCGTCTGTAGGACGAGCTTCTAGTAGCATGATATTTCGTGCAAGAACTAGCTCTGACTTTGGGCTGGGCCCATACTAGTAAGAGAATCGCTTCTTTAATATCTTTAATATAAGGCCTTTACCCCTCCTGATCCAAGCTGAGCTAACAAGTCGTGCATTCCTTGCCCAATAGAGGACACCTCCCCGGATAGCCCGATCGGGAAGAGGGGCAGGGGTAAGGTTTTTTCTTGAATGGTTTACCTTAGGCATGTAGCTACCTAATCGAGTATGTCTGCTATCGAATAGCGTAGGCGGGATAGCTAGAAAGTCTCTGTGAGTCTGTGTCTTCAATGAGCATAAGTAAATCAGTAATATGAAGTGCAAACATTATGCTTGAAACAGCTTGCACAAGGATAGAAAAGTGACAGATAAGCTAATCTGTCATCGTAATACTACTACCAGTATCGGTTAATCAATGAATGCAGTTGATTTTGCATATTACATTACCATCAGCTTCTAAGCTCGATCTCTCTAATTGACTGAGATCATTTTACATCCTGCCAATCTTAGACAGCCGCAGGTCAGAGTATTCTTTGACAGCAGCCGGTACCACTAGAAGAATTGCTGCCTTAAGGTTAGGTCATTGACAGTTTCTTTATTTGATAGAACCTAGAATCTTTGCCAGTCAGAGCTAGAATCTTTTCTTTCTAGACCATTTCCAGTTGTAGACAGGAAGAGATGTGCCCATCCAAGCTGATCATAGCCAGGAGACGTGGATAGATAGAGGCTTAGCCTGAAGGTAGAGCCTGTCAGAGCCGTTACCCAACCAACCAAAAGAAACAGCCGTTTAGAAATGCTGCAATGGAATTAGTCATGAAGAATGTTTTAATGGATGCTGGCACGGCTACCCACTATTCCATCGATCTTAAATACACTTAGAGAGCGTTTTAAGGCCACTTTTGCACCCCAATAAGGATTGGACCCCATTACAACTCAGTTTTTGATTTATACACTTAGCCTTTTTATGCCCTTTCACCCAATGCCACGCTCCTATTCACCCATTGAACAAAAAGCCTATATAGCTGCTTCTTACTTTACTAATGGATCATACATTTTACCCCACCCCATCCAAGTGGGCAATTTCAGTACTAAAAGGTGGCCTATAGTGGTGGTAATAGTAAGAGTTCAAACGCTCGGAAAAGTGAGTGGTAATTTCAATACTGAAAGGTGGCCTGTCCCTCCTACCTAGAGCGAGCCTTCCTTCCGAACCCTATCCAGATGGCAATTTCAGTACTAAAAGGTGGCCTATGGTAAGTAGCCGGTAATGTCTATTTTTTTTTCGTTATATGTATGTAATTATTTTCACTTTTCTTTTACTAACTTCTATTTTTCACACCCACCCACTTACCCACGAGGTCGCGGTCGTCTTAGTTTTTCCTAATTGCCTACGGCGAGGCTGGTCTTTTTGCTATTTTTTTGGTCCGTCCAACGCTTGTGACTCGAACGCTTGTGACTATTTCCCCTATGGATCTTACTTAGGCCCTTCATCTTACAATGCCTATTGGGATCGGGTGGGCTACTACCCTTTGCTTTGTTACTTCCCCTTGCTACCGGGATTTGATCCTTGGGCTGCTCCGCTTGGCTTATCTGCTTTGCTACGCCACTCGGCTAATCCGCTTGGCTTATCACCTTACCTACCGGGATCGGATCCAGACTCATTGCCTAGATCCTACCTTCAGTGCTAGAATGATTGGATATGCTCGAATTGACCTTAAATCATTTTAGCTTAAATAGGTCCCTCGCTCTGGTCCGTGCATTTCTTTTGATAGAGTACAGTGCTGCTTTTAGCTCCGGTCAGTCATGGAAGCTATAGTTAGTCTGTACAGCTAGGAATTGACTTTTTTCATTGCCAATAGACTGTCCTCATTCATTTTTTGAATTGCTGAGAGCCGCTAGGAATTGCCTTTTCCAATTGATGAGACATAGCCGGGAGCTAGATACGGGAGTAGAGTCCTAGCCAGGAGGACTAGCCCATCAGACACAGAAAGATAGTATTTGCCTTTTGATCTTTTACAGCTGGTCATTGTCCATCCTGCATAGACAGCTCGAGGTCATAGTATTATTTACAGCTCCCGGTCATTCTAGTTGAATTGCTGCCTTAAGGTTAGGTCATTTACTGTTTATTGAATTGATCCACCTAGAGTCATTGCCTGTTTCAGTCAGAGAGATGTGGCAGCCCAGAGCCAGGAAGCATTCCCACCATGGAGACCAGGGAAGGGGAGGACACCCGCCCTTCAAGTGGGAGAGCTTAGAGATACTGCCCTTATCTGATACCACGGAGGAACCATTTACACCTTTCTTATTTTAGTCCAGCCATATGAGCATTCCAGCTATTAGGGACACCACCTAGAAAGATTTTGATACCTTTGACACTGGGTCATTCCTCTCCCGGGGGTCGAGCGATTTCATTCCAGTATAGATCTTTTTTTTGAACCTAGAGTCATTCCAGGAAATGAAATATTCAGCCTTTTTTAGCCATTCGCCAGAAGCCTCTCACCTTTAGCCTTTAGCCAAGCCCACCACACCACCTCCTCATCAGAGCCGCCACGCCACGCTACGCACGCCTACCTGGCTGCTGGGTCCAACCAACTCGCCGGGCCCCATGACCAGAGAGAGAGAGAGAATCCGATTGATACACCACTCAACTTTGGCTTATCCTCTCCCGATTCTAGTCCGCACATTGATATTCCCCACTGCTGCCTCCCGAGGGAGTCTGAGCTGTGTCTCAGTCCCAGTGTGGCTGATCATCCGAAAAGACCAGCTAAGCATCATTAGCGGTCGATCCAAGTGTTGATGCATCGATGCTTAGCTTTCTTTCTACTTTCATTTATATAACTCCCCATAGAGGAGGTATAATCTCACGTCCCAATGCGAGGTCTAATCTAAGCCCCCCATGTTCTCTACCCTCGATCCTCGATCTCTACGAAACCTCGACCTAGAACCTCTACCACTATCAAACACACGGTCTCACTTACCGCTACGGAACACAGGAATGTTCCTACTTGGAATAGATGGAAGGAATTACAATGCCTTTACATACATGAATTTCACATTTTGAGAATTCGACAGACATAGCCCCCATAAGCAACAGTCTCCATAGCCAGTCAGTGCTAGAACTCTTCTCAGTCATTGCAGCTAGAACTCTTGTCATTGCAAGAAGGTCATTGTTCTAGAAAGAAGCTCTAGTCAGTGCCAGGTTGGCGTGCGTAGCGTGGCGTGGC
>Ga0181468_100120_pt2 | contig 12502 bp, 12 predicted proteins | sample InSIn1SAF170_2_FD_119080 | JGI IMG/M metagenome (GOLD analysis project Ga0181468, IMG submission 119080) | Clean room microbial communities from NASA Spacecraft Assembly Facility at Jet Propulsion Laboratory, Pasadena, California, USA -... ... | reverse complement strand
GCTGGAGGTGCTTCGTTCGCCCCAAGCCGAAAATCGTTGCCGGCGCTTGCAATAGATGCTCTTAATAAATCTGCATAGTCATGTACCGCCTTTATTGTGTTAACAAAAAAGGTAAGGAACATCAGGTTCGTCTTTGGTGTTTTGCCGGGCGAAAGCAGGTTTACCCCTGTGTCTGTCGCCAGGCTCCAGTTGTTGTGTTTACCGCTTCCGTTGATGCCCGCAAAAGGTTTTTCGTGTAATAGAACGCGAAGCCGATGACGTTTTGCAACACGAATCATCACATCCATCAAAAGCGTGTTGTGATCTACGGCAAGGTTGACTTCTTCAAATATTGGCGCACACTCAAATTGAGAAGGTGCTACTTCATTGTGACGGGTACGTAAAGGAATGCCCAACTTATAACTTTCGGTTTCAAAGTCTCTCATGAAGGCATATACCCGTTCAGGGATAGAACCAAAATAATGGTCTTCCAGTTGTTGGCCTTTAGCTGGTGATGCACCAAAAACGGTGCGGTCGGATAATATCAGATCAGGGCGAGAGTTAGCAATTGCTTCATCTATAACAAAATATTCCTGCTCCCACCCAAGTGTTGGCGTTACCTTGGTAATGTTTTTATCAAAGTAATTGCACACGTCTACCGCAGCCTTGTCTATTGCGGCAAGTGCTTTTAAAAGGGGAGCTTTATAATCGAGACTTTCGCCGGTATAAGCAACAAAGATGGTTGGAATACAAAGAGTTTTGCCGTTACCGATTTCCATAACGAATGCAGGAGAAGAAGGGTCCCAGGCAGTATAACCGCGGGCTTCAAAGGTTGCCCTGATACCTCCGCTGGGAAAAGATGAAGCGTCCGGCTCCTGTTGAATGAGGGCACCTCCATCAAATTCCTCTATTGCTGTTCCGTCGCTTTTTAAAGTAAAAAAACTATCGTGTTTTTCAGCAGTTGTGCCGGTAAGTGGTTGAAACCAGTGAGTAAAGTGCGTAACCCCTTTGCTTTCTGCCCATGCCCTGATTCCGTTTGCTATTTGGCTGGCTACAGCCCTGTCAATTTTTTTTCCGCCCCTGATACTTGTTACAAGGCTTTTATAAGCCTCATCACTTAAATATTCCCTGGCGGTTTTTGTAGTAAAAACGTTTTCTCCAAAAATAGCTGTGACCTTGGTACTTTTTGGTACTACAACTTCCGCAGCACTATTTTGAAGGCTTTTGATAGCATGGAATCGTAAAGACATATTTAGTTATTTTAATCGGGAGACAAAAAAACACTTAAACATCAGAAAAACCAATTTTTATTTTAAATGGAATAAAGTTAGATATGTTGGCTAAGCCTCTTTTTACAATTGCTTTTGTAGATGATAAGGTGTAAAATGATAGTTTTTGAACCTGTTTGAACTAATCTTTTTTAATTTTTCAGCCATTCCGGACGTTTTTCCTTCGTGCTGACTTAGTCATCTGCTGATTAGTTTCACTGGGAAAGCGGAGATTTTATTGTAGAAACAATCAATATTGATTTTGATACTAAAGAGGCCAAATGGATTTGCAGACGAACGGATTGCGACGCAACGATGAAGCCATGAAAAACTACTGCTGGTAGCCTAAAAAATAAAATTCTGAAGCGCCGGTAAACGTAAAACACATACAAGTTGCTGCTGCAAAAAAACTACGAGATGGCCTTTGTCTTACGTAAATAAAAATTACTGATGCAAAGGAGAGGAGCAATTAGCAATGGGAGAACCAGACTTCGATAGCGTACGACTGCACCTGTGAAAGGAATGGTATAGCCACAAATGAGGAGCACCGAAAGTGAAAATACAAACAAGCACATTGCAACAGGGGGAATTTTGGTTTCTTTCTTTAGAGAGAAAATTGAAAGTATAATTAACAAGATAAGAAGAATGTTTTCAGCTATGGCAGGTAAGTAGCTCAGATTTTTGAATTCGTTTACATGTGGACGAAAAAAAGCCATATCGATTGCATGAGGGAGGAAGCTAATAAAACCTGAAGTGGTTGGAGTTAACTGAGCTGTTACGACATGGGAATCTGCTGATAACTCCAAAAATTCCTGTTGTTTAGCAGCGAGGTACATTGGAAAGTTTATAGAAGGAAAAATAAGCGGAATGATAAAAAAGCACGCAATTCCTATTAGGTAAACTGTTATAAATATACCGTTCTTTCGTTCAGGATCTCTGTCAGTAAGAAACCAGCATAGAAGGGCTGGGAGCAGCGCAAAGAGTATATAATTTCTTAGCGCAAATATTAGAATGAATGAGAATAGTAGAAGAAGGAGATAGTTTAAAGAAGACTGGTTTGAAATAAGTTTTGCGAAGCAGTAAATACTTACGCCAATAGCAGAAAGAATAAGCCCGTCTTTATGAATGCCGCTGCACCAGAACAGTGTTGATGGTAAAAGAAAAATAACGGCAATGATCAACCATTTTTTTTGTGGGTAAATTGCAAAGAGGACTTTAAAAAGTGCTACAAGTCCAAATAAAAAAAGAAAGTTGAAAAAGATAATATTTGTATAATAACTATTGTTTGTAAAGACATTAAAGACCGCCATTATTTTTACGGGAAGATTACTTTTCAGGTCATTCCAATAGGTATTCTCGCCGCTAAAAATATTGCCGCTACTCTGGTAGCCATAGTGAAAAAGATCTTTGATAAACGAGCCAGGAGAGCTTAAAAGCCATTTTGTTTCTTGCAAACTCATCCGGTAAAACCTCCATGTGTCAGACCCCTCGTAATATTTAGGTAAAGTGTAGAATTTGCTATAAGCTATACCAGCTAAAACTTTAATAAAGAAAAGAGATATAAGAAGCGTTTTACTGATTCCAGAGTGCTTGAAAAAAGGAATAAAGGAGATAAAAAATGAAAAGAGGATAAAATAGAATATAAATAGTGCAGTTTGCAATTACAAATCTTGAAGGGTTTAATCGATCAGGTGATTTTTGACAGCAAAGAAAACAAGGCCCGCAGTGTTTTTTAATCCAAACCTTTCCATCAGCCGCTCTTTTATGCTTTCAACGGTTCTCGAGCTAATGCCCATTTTTTCGCCGATTTCCTGGCTTGTAAACTCCATACAAATGAATTCCAGCACTTCCTTTTCTCTTTCGCTGACCTCGGCTCCTTTTGTGAGGGAAGGGGCTGCCTTATTTTTTGACTGCGATTTTTTTATCAAAATTCTGTTTACAAAATTGCTGAGATAATACCCTTTTTCTACCACATCTGTAATTGCTTTTTTTATCTCTACGGGGTCAGAGCTTTTCAGCAGGTAGCCATTTGCACCGTTCTCCATAAGGTGAATTACAAATTTTTCTTCCTCATGCATTGTAAGAACTAAAACAAATATTTTGGGATGATGAAGACTTATATATTTAGTAGTTTCAATCCCGTCTTTAATTGGCATCCGCAAGTCCATCAACACAACATCCGGTTGTGCTTCCTTAATACCCTCCAACAGCTGTTGACCGTTTTCTGCTTCTAATACAAACCTGATGTTGCTGTAATGGCGAAGAGAAAGGATCACTCCTTTCCTGAAAATTTTGTGGTCGTCAGCTATTGCAACTTTTATCTCGGCCATTTTATCACTAATACAGAATGAAAAGAATAACTAATTTTCTGAAAATCTATAAAATTCATCTTTCATCGGTTTCCTTAGGAATGTCAATAGTTGCTTTGAAAAAGGATTGAGAAGGATCTTGTTCAAACAAAATATCGCCATGTATAACTTTCAGCCTGCTTTGAATATTTTTTAATCCCAACCCTGAGTTACTTTTTGACATTCTAATAAACTCTTCATGAGTAAGTCCCCTTCCATCATGATGAAGACGAATGATCATATTGTCTTCACCATTATGCTGGGTAAGATGAATAAAGCTGGCATTGCTATGCTTCAGTATATTATTGATCAACTCCTGTATTACCCTGAATACAATCAATTCTTTATCTGGCTTTAAACGAATTTTATAATCATGAAACCTGCAGTTTACATTAATAGCCCCTGCTCCGTTTATTTTCTGGAAGAAATCATTTACTGCACTTTCAAGGCCAAAGTTCTTTAAAGTTGGCGGCATTAAACTGTGAGATATATTGCGGATAAGCTGAATAGCCTCGTCAATAATTTGTTTAGCGCTAAAAATAGATTGAAGTTGAGTTGCCTTATCCAGGTTTACCATGTTTTCGGTAAGGTAGAGGCGAGCTGTAGCCAACAAAGGCCCTGCATCATCGTGAAGGTCAGCAGCAATTCTCTGGCGTTCTTCCTCCTGCAGTTTTATTGAAGCCCTCAGCAAGATCTTTTGCTGTTCAGCTTCCATCTGCTGCATTTTTAGCTGGTAACGGATAACCTTTCTTTGGTGAAAAATAATAAATGTAATGAGGGCAATTGCTAAAAATAACATCCCTATTGTACCCCAAAGCAGCATATTTGGCATTCCGGAAATTTGTAGTAGAACCATTAAACTAGCGAATGCTTTAATTTATTTTAAACTGTTCTTTTTGTTTGTCTTTATCCGGCATACACATAGCGATTGAAAGTAATATAGACCTTATTATTAAAAACATATAATTAAGGGCGTAGTACTTCAATTGGCCAGTAGCATTCAAGTCTGGGATATACAACAAAAGAAAAAACGTTCCAGACGCGTTTAAAAAATATGCTGAAACAATCCAAAAGTTTGGATTTAAATATATAAACGGTTTATTTAATAAAAATATTTCTTCGTAATAAAAATATATGGCCGAAACCATTATAATTATATTTTCAAAGGTTACGCAAGGATAGAGAAAATCAGTTTGGCCGCTTTTACTAAAATGAAAAATCCAGAAGATTATAAATAGTGAGAGAATTGTAAGTAGTATTTTTTTTACTAACGGGGAATTAAGTATAAGACGATAGAAAAAATAAAGGGAAACTGTCTCATACACAATGAAAAAATTATATGAGAGGAAATTAGTTTTGAGTTGAGTGTATCTATAAATACCCCAAATGTCATTTATGAGGTTGACTATTAATAAAAAAAATACTACTCGTACGCTTTTATTTTTGTTCTTAGCAAATAATAAATAAAAGATTACGGGTAGTATTTCTGTAGATACCGACGAATATAATATAAGGTCTTGTAAGCTGATCTCTGAGATTTGGTCCAAATATAAAAACATTTTTGAACCTTTCGTCAATTGCTTAAACTACCAACCTTCTGTGTTCGGAACTCCTGGGCTAATTACGCCGCCAGTTGCTACTATTCCTTTTTGCTTATTCATTTGGCCGTTAGCTCCAACTGTTGTTATGTTTAATATGTAATTCCCTTTCGAATCAACTCCAACCACTATCGGTTTTGGCTGGCCCAATTCGTTTTGCCCGTAGATAATCGAAATGCCTACTGCACTCGGTTGAGCTAAAAGAGCTTCAATAATGTTTCTGCCAAGGAAATGAGCAGACAGTTCTTCATTGTTTTGGTCAAAATAGTTTTTTACCATTTTAGCACCTTTTTCATATCCAATGTTTTCTCCTGAGTGAGCTGAAAAGCCTTTTTTCTGCTCCGTAACGGTCAACGTTACCTCGTTTGTTTTTGTGTTCATCATAGTTTGACTTTTTATGGGGTTCGGTTATAGAATTGGTACAATTTCCCAAAATGAATGTTTTCCACAAAGGGGATAAATTCCAAAAAAAAAGTTAGTTTGGCGGAACAGTTTGAAAACTAAGAAGTTATGTTAAAAAATCTTTCAAAAATTTAGTAGAATTACCTTCAGATACCGTAAAATTACGGTCGCATAAAACGTAAAAATTGCATAATGAAATGAAAATCTACATGGTAATAAGTGAGATTAATTGCAGAAATTTGCGTTGTATTACTATCCAGTTCTATTAAAAACATTAATCTATCTTATTTGTGGAAAAATTAATTCAACTGGCTTTAGCTGATGATCATAAAATTTTCAGAGACGGCATTCGAATGGCGATGAAGAACCGTGAGTTTATTCGCATACTGTGGGAAGCTGAAGATGGTAAAGACATGATGCATAAACTGAAGTTGAAGAAACCAGACATTTTGATAATGGATATTAAAATGCCTGAGACAGACGGTATAAAAGCATTGCAATTAATAAGGAAAGAATATGAGGATGTGAAGGTTATTATCTTAAGCATGTACGATGATAAGGAGACGATAACGCGAATGATGGAATTCGGAGCCAATGCATACTTAACCAAAACAGCGGATGCAGATGAAATTTATAAAGCGATATTGACCTGCATGAACGAGGACTTTTATTTCAATGACCTCGTCAACGCTGCAGTCTTGCTTAAGCTTCAGCAGAAAAAGTCAGTAAGAAGATTTTATGCTAACTCGGTTAAATTCAATGAGAAGGAGCTCAAGATTTTGAAACTAATTAGTGAGGATAAAACAACCGAGGAAATATCAGAAGATATTTTTTTAAGTCCCAGAACTGTGGAAACCATCAGGCAAAACATGAAAACCAAAGTAGGGGTCAAAACTATTGCCGGCTTATTGATGTACGGAATGCGAAACAATTTAATTGATTAAGAGTGGATTTTACGACATCTTTTTATGTTCGTTTCTTCAGAAACATCTTTTTTAATATCGTAAAACCCACAACGGCGTAAGTATATTTTCTAAGGTTATGTTTCGTATTTTTACCTGCTATCTTTGCTGCTTATAATATAGTTATACAATGTAGCGTTAATATAAATATCTTTCCGCACCTCATGCTAATTTCTTTAACCTCGATTAATTAAAATAAGAATATTTTTACGTCTCAGATGAATACAGATAGCAATGATAAAATAAAGGTTTTGATCACCGATGATCATGCTTTATTTCGTACAGGTGTAAAAGCTTCTTTATCCCATTATCCTGATATCGAATTTATTGGAGAGGCTGAGAATGGCATGCAGTTACTCAATCTTGTAAAGTTTCTTCAACCCGATGTCATTCTTTTAGACATCCAGATGCCAATAATGGATGGCATCGCAACTCTGCCAGAAGTCAAAAAGATTTTGCCTAATGCGCGCATCATCATGCTTACCATGAATGATGATGTAAGTATGATAAGCAAGCTTATGGAGATTGGTGCGAACAGTTATCTAACGAAGAACAGCGATAGTGAAACAATTTACGAAGCCATTAAAACTGTTCATGCAAAAGAGTACTTTTTCAACGAGTACACCAACAAAGCAATTTTGTCAGGCTTACGAAGTAGAAGAGTTGTAGAAATTCCGATACCTGACGATGCAGAGTTGAGCGACAAAGAAGTGCAGGTTTTAAAGCTAATGTGCGACGAAAAAAGTACCAGGGAAATAGCAGATATTGTTGAGATAAGTCCCAGAACGGTCGAAGCAATCCGCGACCGCTTAAAAATAAAAACGGGAGCAAAAAGCACAGCAGGCCTCATTTTGTACGCCGTCAAACACGGAATTGTTGAAGGCTAAGTAATTTTTTGAGCTTTTTTGGTACAGGCATTTGTTTTTCATAGCATCATCGTTGCGACGCATTTCGTTCATCTGCATATCCTTCTGGATCAGTTCCAATGTCAGAAGTCATTACAGGACTGAACATCTCTCCTAAAAGGTTTGTCTAAATCACATCAATGCCTCTTTTCTCAAACTGGAATGGAAAAATTGTTGAAAACACAAAAATCTGTATTTCTCCTGACAATCGTTCTTTCAGATACGGAGACGGCTGTTTTGAGACCATAAAAGTTATTAATGGAAGGATTTTGTTAGCCGACCTACATTTTCAACGACTTTTTTCGTCCCTTCAAACCTTGAAATTTTCTATTCCTGCTTCTCTCACCCCAGCCTATTTCGAATCTCAAATAAAGCAGCTTGTACAAATAAATGAGCACGAAGAACTGGCTAGAGTTAGGCTGGTAGTCTACGCAGGCGAAGGTGCACTTTATGATGTAGCAGAAAGACATCCAAACTTTATTATTCAAAGCTGGATCGGTAACAAAGATTCTATTGACTTTAATGATATAGGGCTTATTCTTGGTATTTTTTGGGATGCAAGAAAAACTGCGGATGTCTTTTCCTGCATAAAGAGTAATAATTATTTAGGCTATGTAATGGGCGCTATTTGGGGTAAGCAGAATGGATTAGACGACTGCATTCTAACTAACGCTTTTAATAGAGTAGCCGATGCAACTATTGCTAATATATTTATTGTATCTGATGGTATTGTAAAAACGCCAACTCTTGCAGAAGGTTGTGTAAATGGAGTGATGCGCAAATACTTACTTGCCTGTTTACGATCGGAAAATATACCTTTCTTAGAAACAGAAATTTCTTTCGAAGAAGTTTTGAATGCTTCTGAAATTTTTTTAACCAATGCTAATTACGGAGTACGGTGGGTACAAAAAGTTGGAAATAGTAGTTATAGTAATTCAGTGTCTTCATCATTACATAAAAAGTTTATTTCCCCCCTGTTTACTTATTCAACCTTTTGAAACAGAACTTGTTTGTTAGAAAAAGATGAAGGAGACTGTAAATATTTTTTGGTTTAGAAGAGATTTGAGGCTCAATGACAATGCGGGGCTGTATCATGCTTTAAAAGGAGGCAGACCGGTGTTGCCAATATTTATTTTTGATAAAGAAATATTGGATAAACTGGAAGATAAAGCAGACAGGAGGGTGGCTTTTATTCATGCAGCTTTGGAGGAATTACAGCAACAACTTCGATCTTTTGATTCTGCTCTTCACGTAATTTATGGCTTGCCTGCCGACGTTTTTAGTCACTTAATTTCCGAATATAAAATCGAAAAAGTTTTTACAAATCACGACTACGAGCCGTACGCTACTGAGCGAGACAACAAAATAAAGGAGCTATTAAAAGCTAACAGTATTTCTTTTCATACCACTAAGGATCAAATAATTTTTGAGAAAAGTGAGATTGTCAAAGACAATGGTGAACCCTATACCGTTTTTACTCCATATAGCAGGAAATGGAAGGCAACGATCACGGATTTTTATCTTTCTTCTTATCCCACCGAAAAATTTTTCAATAATTTTTTAAAAGAGAACGCTCAACCTATTTCTGCTCTCGAAAGTTTCGGATTTCAAAAGCTCACACACTCATTTCCCTCCAAAGAGTTAAGGGAAGAAATAGTAAAAAAATATGCTGACACAAGAGATTTCCCCGGCGTAGAAAACGGCACATCAAGGCTTGGTGTGCATCTTCGTTTCGGTACCGTCAGCATTCGTGAAATCGCCAGCATCGCAAAGAGCTTGAACGATACTTATTTGAATGAACTGATATGGCGGGAATTTTACCAAATGATATTGTGGCAGTTTCCAAAAGTCGGACAAGGTCATGCATTTAAGGCCGAGTATGAAAAAATAGAATGGAGGAACAACGAAGTGGAATTTGAGAAGTGGTGCGAGGGTATGACCGGCTATCCTATTGTAGACGCTGGTATAAGGGAACTGAATGCAACGGGATTTATGCATAACCGGGCTAGAATGATCGTCGCTTCTTTTTTAACCAAACATCTGCTTATAGACTGGCGATGGGGTGAAGCCTATTTTGCGCAGAAATTATTAGACTACGACCTGGCATCCAACAACGGAGGTTGGCAATGGGCTGCGGGAAGCGGTTGTGATGCCGCCCCTTTCTTTCGCATCTTTAATCCTCAACTACAGACACTCAAATTTGATAAAGGGCTTCAGTATATCAAAAAATGGATTCCTGAGTTAAACGAATTTACTTACCCTGAACCAATTGTACAGCATGATTTCGCACGAAAGCGAGCTCTTGAAGTCTACGGAAAAGCATTGAGAAAAGGATCTTCGGTAACAGGTTGATAATTGTAACCACGTCTCAAATCAATTATTCGTTACTTAACTTGCAAAGCAATAATTAGCATATGCGCATCATTACTTACAACGTCAATGGCATAAGAAGTGCGATCAGGAAAGGTTTTATTGAGTGGCTTGCAACTGATCCCGCAGATGTTATTTGCCTGCAGGAAGTAAAGGCGCACAAAGGAGATATTGATATTGCTAAAATAGAAGCTTTAGGATTCGAAACATATTGGTTTCTGGCACAAAAAAAAGGATATAGCGGGGTAGGTATTTTGACCAAAATAAAACCAGACAACGTAGTTTACGGAAGCAAATCAGAGCAAAGCGATTTTGAAGGACGGGTAATTAGAGCTGATTTTGGCGACTTATCCCTTTTCAGCGTTTATTTCCCATCTGGTACCAGCGGCGAAGTGAGGCAGGCTTACAAATATTGCTGGCTCAACGAGTTCTTAGACTTCCTGATTGAGTTAAAAATGACACGCGACAAACTGGTTGTCTGCGGCGACTATAATATTGCACACAAAGAAATAGACCTTCATAATCCCGCCTCTAGCAAAAAAACAACAGGTTTTCTTCCCAACGAAAGAGCGTGGTTTGACAAGTTTTTAACCAATGGATTTGTTGATGGTTTTAGACACCTTAATAAAGAGCCTAACCAATATTCCTGGTGGAATGTTTTGCGGCCAACAACAAGGCTTGAAAATAAAGGCTGGCGCATCGACTACATCAATGTCACAGAAAATCTTAAGGATAGAATTGTTGATGTGAAAATCTTTCCCGAAGTGAAACACAGCGACCATTGCCCTGTATATCTGGAGCTCAAGTAGTTGTCTCGCCAGTTCTTTTGCAAAGCATGACAGTACTATTCTTTTATTCGGATTGGCTTAACAACAAACAAGGCGGAAAAAACGAAAAAACCTAAGGCGAAAGCTGTACTGCTAAATTTGTAGCCCGGTGCAATTCTCATATTTATGGTTATTGCTACGATGCTTCCGATGCAGAGAGATAAAATGAGGTTTCTCAAGGTGTTCATACTTATTGGATATTGATTTGCTATAAATTCTGTAGTTACGCTTTTTTCAAAACGTTTTTTAAGCTACAGTTATTGCAAATTTTTCTGGTAAACTAAAACGAACTATTTGAGTAAGCCGCATTGTTGAATTTTTAAAAGGAGTTTTTTCGTCGAAGGGTCACAAAAAAAACTTGCAACGAACGAAGCAAGTTTTTTTGAAGATAGGGGTAAGTGTTGCAATTTCTGCCACCCCGGTAACTCTTTATTCAGCGGTAAAATATTCGGTAAACACTTTTCCAGTACTCTGTTCCTTTTCCACTAAAACTAATTTAGCACTTGAAGCGGATAAGATGGTATAAAATATAGTAGCATTATAAGTGTCACCCGTATTCCAATAATAAATTTTATCAGGGCTTTCATATGAATATGTTTTAGAGACAGCAGGAGTTGAGTAAATTTCAAGATTACCATAAAAGCCGAAAGAGCGGTCCCAGCCTTTTCCTTTTCCTAATACCTGCTTTGTAGTTATTCCGTTTGCGGTTGTCTTCACGCTGTCACACACCAGATATTTACCTTGAAGGGACGCAATTGCATCTTTAACAGGATCAGTAGCTTTATCATCTTTTTGACATGAAATAAGTACAGATGCGATGATGATGGTAGCGAAAAGTTTCTTCATTTGAATTTAGTTTTTTACTTCTTATTATTGTTTATTTATATGCCTGGTCTTTATGCGAAATCTCGTATCGCAATTATCTTTCCAAACTAATAATAAAGTTAAAAATAATAAGAAACGAGTTTGTTTTGCTAGATGAAGTGATTCTGAAAGAGGCCTTTAGGAATAAGATAAAAGTTAGTGTGTGGCTACGTACATAAAAAAAATAAGAAAGATTTTTTTTGGTTGATAATCTGCCGTCCCTTACTTTTGCACCCAGATCGCGAAGTAGAGCAGCGGTAGCTCGTCGGGCTCATAACCCGAAGGTCGGAGGTTCGAACCCTCCCTTCGCAACAAAAAAAAGCATCCGTTTGGATGCTTTTTTAATTATAATATTTTCCTCCCTATTCTAATCATCATTTCCACTTCGATTCTTGATGCTAGCTCCTGCACTTGTGTTCAGAACTTTACCGATTCCCTGCCCTTTGTAATAAATATTTGAACCACCGCTTGCATCGGCATTTAACTCGCCTGTAATCGTGACCTTTATATTTGATGCTCCTGATGATGAAACCTTGCAGTTTTCCACACTTAGCTCGTAGCTTGTTACTTTAGCAGCTCCACTTGCATCTATTAAGGCATTTTTTGCAGTGCCTGATAACCTTGCTACTGATGCACCACTGATGTCCAGGTTTAGCCTGTTTGCATTGATGATGCCTTTTACCTCACTGGCTCCTGAAATGTCCATTTTTAAATCATCGCTTTTCAATGCTCCGCTGATGCTTGCATACGATGCTCCTGATACCTCAAGGCGATTAAGGTCAGTTACGGTAACATATGCTTTTAGCTTGCGGTTGGTCCAATTAAACCCGTTCCATATACCACCTTCTACTGAGATTCGTAAAACCCCATCTTTAACTTCGGTCCTTATTTTATTATTATATTTTACTTCGCCTGCACTTACAGCAACACCTTCCTGAGGCCCTTGAGACAAGTATACCGACACTGCTCCTGAAACCTC
>Ga0181468_100140_pt1 | contig 12751 bp, 17 predicted proteins | sample InSIn1SAF170_2_FD_119080 | JGI IMG/M metagenome (GOLD analysis project Ga0181468, IMG submission 119080) | Clean room microbial communities from NASA Spacecraft Assembly Facility at Jet Propulsion Laboratory, Pasadena, California, USA -... ... | reverse complement strand
TTTCCACCAACACTTGGTTGTTCATCACTACTATTATCTATCTCACTATTAAAAGGTTCTTTTAAAGTACAACTAGAAAATGGATCAATGCTTACCTCTCGGTTTTCTCAAGATGCATAAGAGAGGGTAGTGATTATTCTGAGTTGGATCCACTTTCCTTAATTCATGGCATGTCTGTTGTTCCTCTATTTTTTATTTTGAATAATGGCGACACATCATTGAGTTCCTCTCCCTCTTATGGCATGATGATTGTACTCTTCTTAATTATTTGATCTGCATTCCCTTTAGTTACAGCTTCCCATTGTATGAATCATGATTCACGTAACTGAACATACTTTCTTACCTACTTCACTTTTTCCATCAACTCCTTCAACTCTCTAAAAACCACTCATTCATCCATTTCATTGTTTATTTTCTCATTATTAGCTAACCCTATTATCTTGTGCTCTATGATACATTAAAACTAATTTGAAAATGTATTAATAAATAGTTTGTTTACTATATATATACATGCACACACACATAAAAATGATTAATATTCCATTCAAAATATTATACTAGTGAAATTTCTTTGAAGAAACTGAAGACAAAATATATTATGAAACCCATAAAATGAAAATTCAGGCAAATTTTATTGATGGGAAAATATATTTTATGTTTTCAAAATAATGAGGGGTGGATTAAGTTCTGACAGTTGAAAAGATTTCATGGATGCCAAAAACCCATAAGCATCATGATTCAAGAAGAAAAATAATGAAAATTTTCAAAAAACCAAAATGTGCCAAAAATCTTTTTAATGAAAGTATAAGCCTTGTAAAGAACTATGTTGCACTCAAATTAAAATTTATCAACTAGTTTCCAACATACAGATATATCATTATGCATGAAAAGTATAAATGCATCAAAACAATAACTAATAGCTTCCACGATGCAATAAAATTATCTTCAAAATTAAGCCATGATCAATCAAAGATCAAGGGCATTAATATTTCTTACAAGTCAAAAATATTCATTCAATGATTGTCCACTTTCCTTTAGTGTTGGGTTGTGTTATATTCTTTGCATGACTAGCCCACATAGTTGAATGGGGGTTAGAGGGGAGTGGATCCCCCCCTTCATTGTGTCAATTGCGTAGCGGGGGGGTCACAAGGGGTTTGAGGGGTGCAGGTAACCACCCTCTATGCCCCAAAAAAGTTGTTTTTTGGACCCTATATTAGGTTGGGTGGACCTACCTATGGTTTGTGCATGTTTTTCGCACATGGTTTTGGACGTGATGGTTTTCGGTCCATGGTTTTGGACGTGGTGGTTTTTGTTCCATGGTATTAGATTCTTTGGCATGTATAAATATGTATTGTAACATTGAAAGGAACATAATGAAAAATCAAGCCGGTAGTCCTGGTTTTTGGATCCAGGGGAAAATCTCTGTGTATATGTGTTTTATGTGTTATGCTCTCACATTGTTTATTTTTTGTGTTTTAGAATTCGTATGCAAGTAATTTATGTATGGGGTTAAAACCTACATTTGGTATCAAAGTTATTTTGGCTTCAAGGGCACGCCTTTGTTGTTGAGGGGTTTCGCTTGAGCCTGTGGTAAACTTTGTTCAGTGGGTGATCTGAGGGATCGATTCTGGTGGTGAAAGAAAATGGCAAGTAGTGGAAAGATATAGATCGAGAAATTTAATGGTCAGATTTTTGAGTTATGGGAACTCAAGATGGAGGATCTGTTGGTGGATAAAGATTAGTGGATCGCGGTAGATCTAGGTACTAATCCAATGGGAGTGTCCAATGAAGAATGGAAGAAGTTGGATCGGAAGGCAAAGAGCACAATATGATTATGTATCTCAGATTCAGTATTGTGTAATGTTTCAGGGGAAGCTACGGCGAAGGATTTTTGGGACATGTTAAGGACTTTGTACCAATCTAAGTCTCTGGTGAATAAAATGTTCCTACAGAAAAAGTTGTATAATCTGAGGATGAAAGATGGAGACTCAGTGACAGAGAATCTGAACACATTTAATATTGTGTAAGTTAGTTATTATCTGTTGATATTTAAATTTCATATGAATATAAGTGCATCAGCTTGTTGTGTTCTCTACCAGATTCGTGGGATACTCTAGTTATTACAATAGGTAGCAATGCAACTTCCTTGCAGTTTGATGAAATAGTCTCATCCTTGCTGATGGAGGAGATGAGACGAAAAAATATGGAGAGCCAGAATGGTGATGCCTTGTATATACAAGGATGGTCCCAGAATGAAAACAAAAATAAGTCATTGAGTGGGACATATAAATCTAAAGGGAGATCTAAATCTCCAGGAAAACCTGTAAAGGTGGTGTGCTGGAAATGCGGAACGAAAGGGCACTACAAAAGGGACTGTAAATCTAAAGCTCTTGAAAAAGGAAAGGGATTTGATGATGCTCCTTCTGTAGAGGTGAAAACCACCTCAGATGAAGGTGGGGATGTGTACTTGGCTTCTTCAAGTACACATGCAGATCATGAGGCATGGTTGATTGACTCAGGTGCATCCTTTCACTTCACTCCCCATAGAAAGTGGTTCTTCGAGTATGAGAAATATGATGGTTGTGATGTCTTCTTAGGGGATGACAAGAAGGCTAGAATCATTGGTCGTGGAAAATTAAAGTTGAAGTTGCAAGGTGGAAGGTTTAGAACACTTCTGAGTGTTTTGCATATTCCTGCATTGGCCAGACATATGATTTCTATAAGCAAGCTAGATGATGCAGGTGTAAAAATAGTGTTCGAGAAGGATACTTGAAATATGGTTCGGGGAGCACTACTATTGATACGGGGAGTTTGTATTGGAACTCTGTACAAGCTGCAAGGTAACATTTTTGTTGATGGGTGCAATAGTTTTGTGGTTCCTGAAAGAGGAGCAAAAAATCTAGTGGTCTCTGGAGAGAATACCATGTCATGGCATCAAAGGCTTGGACATATTAGAGAGAAGGGCCTTCTAATACTTCACGGTAAAGGTATGCTATAAGGTATGAGTAATAGCTCTCTGGATTTTGATTTCTGTGAAAAATGTTTATATGGGAAGCAGAATCAGGTGAGTTTCCCCTCTGGTCGTAAGAGGGTGAAACAGATATTAAAGTTTGTGCACAGTGATGTGTTTGGACCTCTGAAGGTTTCATCACTGGGTAAGTATGTGTACTATGTATCATTTATAGATGACTTCTCAACGAATACATGGATATATTTCCTTAAGAAGAACTCTGAAGTCTTTGACAAGTTTAAAGAATTTAAGGCTCGAGTGGAAAAATAGACAGAGAAGAAGATAAAGGTGTTGAGGACAGATAATGGTTGAGAGTTTTGCAGTAAGGAATTTGAAGAATTCTGTAAGAAGTGAGGTATAGAACCACAGAAGACTACTACATACACACCTGAGAAAAATGGAGTTGCAGAAAGAATGAACAAGACGTTGACGGAAAGGGCAAGAAGAATGCTCATTGGAGCCAGGTTAGGACAAGAATTTTGGGCAGAGGTGATGGAGACAGCATGTTACCTGGTCAACAGATCACCTTCATTAGCATTGGAGGATAAGACTCCACAAGAGGTATGGACTGGTAAGAAACCCTCTCTTTCACATCTGAAGGTATTTGGATGTGATACATATGTACATGTTCCAAAGTAGAAAAGAACCAAGTTGGATATTAAATATGAAAAGTGCATCTTTATTGGGTATAAGGATGGTTTAAAGGGTTATAAGCTTTGGAACCCAGTAACAAGGAAGGTTGTGTACAACCGAGCTGCGGTGTTCAAAGAGGTGAAATATGTTATTAAACATGAAGTCCAACCAAAGGAACCTGAGAAGATAGAGTCTGAGCTTAAGGAGGAAGAATCAGACTCTACAGCACAGGAGAAATTAGAAGACGAAGAGCCACAAACTCTGGGTGTGAGAAGATCAGTTTGAGAAAGAAGGCAGCCAGAAAGGTATAGTCCATCTGCTTTCTGTTCAAGTTTTTCTTTATCTGTTACTGATGATGATCCCAGAACTATGAAGGAAGCAGTATATTCATAGGATGGCAAACTCTGGAAAGAGGCCATGGTTGATGAAATGGCATCTTTGCACAAAAATGAGGCTTGGGATCTGGTGCAGTTTTCGGCTGGAAGGAAACCCATTGGCAGCAAATGGGTGTTCAAGAAGAAGACAAATACAGAAGGAAAGGTGGAGAAATACAAAGCTCGATTGGTAGAAAAAGGTTATTCCCGGGTGCCAGGAATTGATTTTGGTGATATTTTTTCTCTTGTTCCCAAGGTAGCTTCTATTAGATTACTTTTATCTGTTGCTTTTTAGGTAGAACAGATGGATGTGAAGACAACATTTCTTCAAGGGGATTCGAAAGAGGAGATCTACACGAAGCAACCTGAAGGTTTTGCAGTGAAGGGTAAGAAAGAAATGGTATGCAAGTTAAAGAAGTCTCTGTATGGGTTAAAATAGTCACCAAGGATGTGTATCATAAATTTGATACATTGATACGGGGACTTGGCTTCACCAGAAGCAAAGCAGATCACTGTAAGTATTTTAAATTAATTAGTGACCGTGTTATTTATTTGGTCTTGTATTTGGATGATATGTTGCTGGTTAGAAATGACAAAGAAATTATCCAGGATTTGAAGACCCAATTGTCCTCCAAATTCGACATGAAAGATCTTGGTGCTGCAAAGTATATTTTAGGCATGGAAATTAAAAGAGGCCAGGAAAAGATGAAGCTCTGGTTAAACCAGAGGAAGTATGTCAAGATAATACTACATAGGTTTAATATGTAGGATAGTAAACCGGTGAAGGTTCCTATTCCTATAGGTGTGAGGTTATCTGCTGAATAGTGTCCTAAGACACAAGAAGGGGAAGAGGACATGTCTCATGTTCCATATGCAAGTGCAGTCGGTAGCCTGATGTATGCAATGGTCTGTACTAGACCAAACATTGCACATGCAGTGGGATTATTGAGCAGGTTTATGTCAAAACCAGGGAAGGAGCATTGGACAGTAGTGAAGTAGGTTTTCAGGTATTTGCGTAGCACTAGTGATTATGGTTTGTGCTACCAAGGAAGACCAGGATTGGATATAGTGTTGGATATTTGTGGCTTTGTTGATGGAGACTAGACTGGAGATATGGATCAGAGAAGATCTACAAGTGGGTATGTGTTTAACCTATTTGGAGTTGTAGTCAGTTGGATGAGTAAGAAACAATCTGTAGTGGCACTATCAACTACAGAGGCAGAATACATGGTGGCCACTCATGCAATCAAGGAAGCAATTTGGGTGCAGAGATTGTGTTCAAGTATGGGTTAGTACAGGGATCTATAACGATAGACTGTGACAGCCAAAGTGCAATTTTCTTGGCAAAGAACCATGCATATCATTTAAAGACAAAGCACGTTGATCTTTAGTATCACTTTGTGAGGGATGTGATAGAAGACAAAAAGGTGTTCTGGTAAAGGTGGACACTTTGAAGAATATTGCAGATGCATTGACAAAAATTGTGAGCTCTAAGAAGTTCTCTTGGTGTAGAGAAACAATGGGCGTTGCAGGGTTGGATAAATGACTAATCTCTATTGTGGCCCCCCGTGGAAAGAAAACAACAAATGGGAGAGTGTTGGGTTGTGTTATATTCTTTCCACGACTAGCCCACGTAGTTAGCCAGAGGCTTAGAGGGGGGGCACAGCCCCCCCCCCCCCTTCATTACACCAATTGCACAGCAAGGGGGTCACAGGGCGTGTGATGAGTGCATGTAACCCCCCTCTATGGGGTTCGGGGCAGCGCCCCCGGAAAATTTTGTTTTTGGCCCCTATATTTTGGATGAACCTACCTATGGTTTTGTGCATGTTTTTTGCACATGGTTATGGACATGATGGTTTTCGGTCCATGGTTTTGGACGCGATGGTTTTCGGTCCATGGTTTTGGACACGATGGTTTTCAGTCCATGGTATTGGATGCTTCAGCATGTATAAATATGTTTTGTAATATTGAAAGGAACATAATGAAAAATCAAGCTGGTAATCCGAGTTTTGGGATCCAGTGGAAAATCTCTATGTATATGTGTTTTATGTGTTATGCTCTTGCATTGTTTATTTTCTATGTTTTATAATTCATATGCAGGTAATTTCTATACAGGGCTAAAATCTACATTTAGAACATGTTTGAAATTTCCCTTATCACCTTTTAGTGACTTCCTTCCAAAGTTATCACATCACCAAGGCATTCAAGGATTGCCCATTCTCCTCCAAAACTTGTTTGCAATTTCTCCTAATACTTTTTAATGACTTCAATCCAAAAGCATCACATCACCAAGTCATTCACAATCACAAGATTGAAGTAAGAAGCAAAAATAAAAAACAATATAGGCATGACTCAATTCAAACACACACCAAAAAAATCAAACATGAAAGCACTCAAACATCAAAGAGAATTAAAAATCTAAAAATAACCAAAAATATAGTATGTTTTCCAACCATAAAAGCTGCAAATTGAGAAAAAGATAGGATCGGGTAACAAAAATAGGGATTTGTTTCAAGATTTAATGTGGGGGCTTCATTTTTGAGTAGAAATGAAGGGGGACTTGTTGTGGGATCAAGATACCCTTTTCATAGTCTAAATTGATTTGAAGAGGAACTAATATTGCTCTACATTGTTGTTGCCTTTTCTTGAGAACTAAGAAAGGTGCATTGCGGTATGACTTATTTTTCTATCCATATCATTGGTTTGACTACTTGCTAAAAGGAAGCCTTGTGGGCTTGGTTGACTAATTAAACCAATTCCTCCTATTAATCTAGAATTAAAAATCATCATTGCTAATACTACCAATATTTCCACCAACACTTGGTTGTTCATCACTACTATTATCTATCTCACTATTAAAAGGTTCTTTTAAAGTACAACTAGAAAATGGATCAATGCTTACCTCTCGGTTTTCTCAAGATGCATAAGAGAGGGGGGTGGTTATTATTTTTATTTGGCTCCACTTTCCATAAGCCATGCCATGTTTGTTGTTCCTCTATTTTGTATTTCAAATAGTGGTGACACATATTTGAGTGCCTCTCCCTATTATGGGTTGATGATCATTCTCTTCTCTGTGATTTGATCAACTTTCCCTTTAGTTGCAACTTCTTAATTCATTATTCTCAATTCACCTAATTGAATGTTCTTACTTTCTTGATTCACTTTTCCATCAACTCCTTAAACTCTCTAAAAATCACTCCTTGATCCATTTAATTTTTTATATTCTCTTTCACTACCAATTCTCATTCTTTCAACCTTCAACCAACCTTCTCTCCTCCCTTCCACAACCCTTCAAACTCCTTAAGATGCACTTTAGTACTCCCTTCTTTGTCCATTATTATTTCCAATATTTCCTCCATTTAGTGAACCTCCCCCATATTGTTTAGCCACCACTTCTTAGTCACATATCTTGCTTCAAATCCCACTCCAATATCTCCAGCTTGTCCTTCCTCCATGGAACCTCCCTCCTTTAGTTATTTACTTTCTCTAGCTCCATCCCACATCACCCCCAAAGCACAAGTGGTTACACTACCATGACTAATGGATTAAAGTTCATGTCATTCTCTTCCATGAGTTTCACCTAAGTTGTTATCTCTTTCAGTAGCCTTACATAAGCTCCCTCTCTAAGTTATTTATCTACCCTCAAGGAATATTAGTTTAGATCCACTAAAAATTCAACGATGTGGTTTTCTATTATGGTATTAACCTACAAGTTGATGATCCTTACCACTTTGTGATCAAATATTTGAAATACAACCATATTTAGGACATTCCATTATATCTCTCTTCACCTCTTCCAAGTAGGTCATGAATATTCTCTTAATCTCTTCAACCATTCAAACAATATTACTAGTAAGTCTTCCAAAAATACTACATAGTTATCACAGTCATATGCATTAAGTAGGATGGACAACCCATAATCCTCTACTACTTGAAGAGATTCATTTGTTTGAACCACAAATATTCCACATAGCTCTTGGTAAACTTGTTAGTCATATTGTTAGAATTCCATTAATATTATTAAGGGTCTTGACAATAAAACAAATTGTTCGCTCAATTTTATACCAAGATCCACATTGGTGTCCAAAAAAGTGGGGTCTAGTGTAGTCTAATTGCCAGCATTTTCAATCCCCATGAATGGGAAGGACTCACCTAAAGCACTTCACCAATACTAGAGCTTGTAGAAGGCTCACATAATATGAATATCATGACTAACATTCAATGCATTACCTATACATTCACCTTAATTATTATGCAAGTGTTGACTCATCAGTACACAACCATTACCTACATATTCAATGATTGATGTACCATCACAACCTAAACCATCATTTCACTTAATATAAGAAAATAGATTCAAGTATATCATGGTCATTTAACAGCATGGGCAATGAATGATAATAAAAACATCATCGCTATATATTAAAGAGTAAGACAAATTTTCTAAAGGGGGACTCAATCCATTCATCTATAATATAAACCAATAGATTATCCATAGTATATCTTCAACCTTGAGACCTCGACAAAGATAAATACATCAAAAACTACACAACTACTAGGAACCCAAAACTCATTATAATGGTCTCAACACCTACAACAACAACAATGATGGCCAAGCTACATCAACCAACCCATTCACAAGCTTGAGTTTGTATAATATATTCTTATGCCCAAGGTCAATCATAAGGTACATTCAAAATGCATATTCATTGACCGTATTTTAATTTTCACTTGAAGAAGAACTATTATATGTTTCATCTCTAGCCAATTTTCTTCATCCTTTCAACACTCTATTCTTTGATTACCTAAAATTAGTGATGTGCCTTAATGATGCTAACAAACTCTACTCTCCCTGGTGCAACTCTGGGGGAAAAAATAATGTTGGCTCGTGAGAGTCATCAGGGGGAAGACCCTAGGTTCAGGCATAGGAGGCCAATAGTTGTCTGATGTAGTCTTAGACAGCACCGGCATTTTCACCTTACCCCAAAGGGCAAGGAGTCTCACCCGAGGCACATCGCGAAAAAAATGGAGAAGGGTTCATAATGGATTCATCAAAGGCTTAACCGAGTTGCATTCGATCCAATACATGAATACATTATATAAAACACAGAGATAACAACATAATCATGATATCACACGAACTATCGATTACATGCAATTGTTAAGCCATTCAAAAAAAGTTTAAAGATCCCTCATATGCAGGGTTGGATACATACTAAACCGCAAGTGATCTTAGCATATCTTTATATTAATCATAACAGTTAACCATTACAACATCACTTGGCTTTCATTGTAACCAACTACATAAAATAGCCGGGCCAGTTTTGTGGGTACTGTGCAACTTCACAGACCATGTCTTCTCAGCTCCTGCTATCTTCCCTTCCATCGGCCACAACAAGACTCCCTGTTATCTTCCCTTAACCTTGCCCAATCTAACCTCGTTGCTTTCCTAGTCTTCTCTTTTTATATCCCTTCTATGTTACTTGGACTACCAATTCTTCCCCTCAACTGATTTTGCACCTTCCCACCCCCTTGATTGCCTTTGCCTACTACTACCACCTTTCCGCAACTGCTTGTTCCGCTAGCCAACCGTTGCTACCACCCATTTCCTTCTTGTCCCTTGGTCAGTAAAAATGGGTAAAAACCTTTCCAAAACTTAAATGAAGGCTTCGACCACAATTCCTTGACTCATCCCCAAGTCAATTCATTTCATCCTCTGTTAGTTCTACTGATCCTACTGGTGGTGGCTGCGTTATTTCCTGCTCTGGTTCTACTGTCGGTTATGCAGGTGCTTCCTTTGCTTTGATCATTGCTTGCAGGGTGGCATCTGTTTTTGTTGCACCTTCTTTCTCCTGTGGTTCCCTCATTCCAAATGAAGGCTCGAACTTCGGGATAGAGGTCGTTGTTTGCTACCTAAACACTATGTAATTTTGAACGGCGGTGTCCCATCGAGCGAGAACTTCATCGGCAACCTGAGTAAACATTTTGGTTGAGTGCGACGTCAATTTAGTTGGCCACTGGCTTTCGATGTCGCTCCATTGTTGTCTACTGGAGTCGCACACCTCCTTCAGAAGTAACACCTGCATTTGGACAGGTGGTTGCAGATCCCTGGTGATCTTCTTTGTCCGAGCGGACTTCTCCTCTATAATATCAACCTAAGCCTAGAGGTTGTCCATTTGATCGTTGATTTTCTGCAGCTGGGTGGGGTTTGTGCAATCTTTCATGCTGGCAAACAAAGTCTGTATTTTCTCTCAGATGGGGTAGACCAAGTGGTTCTTCAGTGCGAGGGTGCCAAACCATACATGGACCTTGTTCATCAAGGCATATCCTTTGGCGAGGGCATCATCTAAGGCTTTCTTCTTAGCTTCCAACTCCCTGACCTTCCCCTTGACCATCCTTGCCTAAATTTCTATTGGATCTGGTAATGCAGATCTCACTGTCTCTAATTTCCTCTTCATCTCAGCATTGTTGGCTTCCAGGCGTGAGCATGCCGCCTAGATGTGGTCGCAACAAATGACCAATGTGCAATTATCTATATCTTTCAGTACCTTGGCATCCTCCTCGGTAATGGTCAACCATAGTGATCTAAACCATTGTGTGACCTTGTCGACCTGGGCCTGCAATCTAGCATTTTCTTGTTGCAGGTGATCACACTTGTCAGTCACCATTTGCAACTGCTTCACTTGTTGTTTATGCTCCTAGGCTAGGTCCTCATGGAGCCTTTCAGCTCTGTGCATTACCTGCTGAATACATGAAAACAATTGGGCCGATGACCAGTGTTGGAGCGTCTCGGCCTGCATTGTGCTAGGTTCTGGGAACTACTGTTGTACGGGTAGGCCACTAACTTGTTGAAATGGGAGGTAGGCGAATGGACTTGTTCTGAGGGCGGGGTGAACTATGGAGTGGGTGGAATGATGGTGGGAATCGGGCGGACTAAGAGACTTATAGGGAAGGGTGGAAGGTACGTCTCAACCCTCCCCCCTGTAGAGTAGACTCCAAGTTTCCCAACTCAGGTGAGTCCAACCCAAGCATAAGGAATGTGGTGAGTTCTATAGGTTGCATCTCGGTGGTATGAGCAGTGCTCTCTGTCTGCCCAACTGACCAGACTTTTGTTTCTGCAGTCTTCCCTTGCTGGCCAGGCTAAAGGGTTTTAGATAAAGTCACGAAGGTTGATGCGGTGTGCGGGGATGACTCCCATGACTAGTGTAATGTGGAGGAGGTGGTGGTGGGGATCTCTTCAATGATGGTGGTTGTGGGGATTGATTGCTCGACCTCCACAGTTAGGTCGATGATCGTAGCTGGAGGATTAACTTCTGATTTCTTGATAGTTAGGGTCCGGGCAACTCGCTTTTTCTTAGTCTTGAGGACCGTGGGTTGAGAGGGGGCTTGTGTTATGTTTGTTGGGAGCTTCATGGCTAGCAGCGTCATGACGATTGGTGTAAACATGGTGGAGCCCTAAAATATGGTGGGATAGTTTCTCTCACTTGACCCAAAGCTGGCGATTGTTCGTCGAAGCTCAAACATCTTTTCTTCCATCTAGACTACAATTGGATCGATTTCATCATCGGCTGGCCGCTTCTTGCTACTCTCGGCCCCATCTTCACCTTGACCTTGCGGAGTCAGCGCTCCAAAAAGGTACTTGTGCCTTCCTTCTGTTATCTCACAGGCCACTCTCAGACATGAGCCCACTTCTCTATGTAACACTTCTTCAATTAGGAAAAACCTCAGAGGTCTCATCTTAGCCATTTGAGGATGGGTGCACCTTGGCCACAAGTACGTATGCACGTGGGAGGCACCAAAACCAAAGGTCCCCTGAGAACTCATCTAACAAAGCCTTCGGTATCCTTTCTATCTACCTGACAATGGCTAGCATCTGCTCATACTTGTGCCTAAAGGCTATTATGTTGATCTCCTTTGTGCTAGGGTCTCCTGATGCCTTCCAGGGATCATACTGGAGTGCAATTGGTTTCCCCTCGAGGATGGGTGCCATTTTCCTCTCCTTCAGTGGCCTCCATTTCCACATTTCCAGCAACATCAACAGATATCAAAACACGAAGCCAGTACCCCTTCTGTATGCGTCCTCGCATGCCTCAAATAGCTCATTGAGAAGATAGGCTAACCAGTTGAGCACCTCCCCTCGGCAGCAATGTACCACAATTGAGATGGCATCCAAGGTGAATTTGTTCTTTGTGAAGTGCCGCATCGTTTTCCCTGCAAAGAGGTAACAAGCAAATCTAATGTCATCCTTGTTGATCTTATCTAACTTCGCCCCTCTCCTGCCCCGCTCAGTCCCATATGTAGCATAAATGTTGTCTTCACTTTGCTTCTTGCCTTGCTTTGCCCCTACTTGGAACACAGTGCTGAGTGCATTTCCACCCTCGACTAGTCTTGTGAGCCGACTAATATCTTCCACGTGGATAGGGTACTCCTTATCCAGCCATAGTGAACCTCCATGCATCCTGCTCACTAGAAGCTTGGTGCACTGCATCGCGAAAATTTGAGTGTTGAACAAAGGTAGGCTTTTCAAATGGAGGAGTTTTGATCTCTGTAATCCCTTCAATTCTTCCCCAACCCTGGAGGACTTGGTTCCATTCTCCTACAGGAAATCCTCTGTGTAAACTTATCTCTTCATTGTCGGGAAGTGGAGACAACATTTATGCTACATATGGGACTGAGCGGGGCAGGAGAGGGGCGAAGTTAGATAAGATCAACAAGGATGACATTAGATTTGCTT
>Ga0181468_100124_pt1 | contig 13127 bp, 15 predicted proteins | sample InSIn1SAF170_2_FD_119080 | JGI IMG/M metagenome (GOLD analysis project Ga0181468, IMG submission 119080) | Clean room microbial communities from NASA Spacecraft Assembly Facility at Jet Propulsion Laboratory, Pasadena, California, USA -... ... | reverse complement strand
AGCGCTAAATTCAGAAGCATTTTTTATTGAAAAAGTTGAAGATATTGCTTTGATTGTATTGCTTCCTTTATTCTTTGTATTTACAGGATTAAGAACTGAAATTGGACTTTTGGACGATCCTTATTTGTGGAAAATCACAGGATTTATCATTGCCGTTGCCGTTGTTGGAAAATTTTTAGGAAGTACTTTGGCGGCGAAATTTGTCGGTCAAAACTGGAGAGATTCTTTATATATCGGAGCGTTGATGAATACAAGAGGCCTGATGGAATTGATTGTTCTTAATATCGGATATGAATTAGGAGTGCTTTCTCCGATGATATTTACCATGATGGTTATTATGGCTTTAGTAACCACTTTCATGACCGGACCAGCTTTAGATTTGATTAATTTCATTTTCAAGACAAACAATTCTATTATTCCAGAATCTATCACTAGTAAAATAAAATATAAGATTTTGCTTTCTTTTGCTGTTCCTGAAAGAGGAATTGCTCTGCTGAAAATAGCCAATAGTTTGGTAAAAAAACAAAACGGGAATACGATGGTGACAACAATGCATTTGTCTTCAAGTAACGAATTGCACGGTTTTGAAGCAAATCATTATGAACAAGAAATTTTTAAGCCGATTGTAAGCGAAGCCGAAAACCTTGACCAAAAAATTATCACGCTTTTTAAGGCTTCTGTGGATGTGGATTCAGATATCACTGAAATTGCAAATCAAGGAGAGTTTGATCTGCTTTTAATTGGTTTGGGACAGTCAATTTTTGAAGGAACATTATTGGGAAGAGTTTTGGGTTACACCACAAGAATTATTAATCCAGATCGTTTGATTGATAAATTATCTGGTAAAGAAGGATTATTCGAAAATTCTCCTTTTGATGAAAGAACGCGCCACATTATTGCTTACAGTAAACTGCCAGTCGGGATTTTAGTCGATAAAAACCTTGAAGATATTGATCAAGTATTTATGCCTTTGTTTTCTGTTGAAGATAAATTTTTGATAGAATATGCACAAAAATTAATTCACAATAATGACTCTCAAGTAACTGTTTTAGATCCTACAGGAGAAATCAAGAATAATTCTGAAATCAAAGAAAACATTCGTTCAATTGAACAGATTGCTCCAAATCACATAACGCTCTCAAACGAAAAAACAATGAGCAAAGAGTTTTTGGAAAAACAGGATTTGATGATTATCAGTCTTGACAGTTGGAAAAAATTAGTTGATTCACAGAGTGTTTGGTTAAATAATACGCCTTCGGTGTTAATTATTAAACCATAAGCTAAAAAAAACATACTTTTGCATCAGAATTAAGTACTTGTCAGATTACAATATATATTAATTCCCCGATAGACCTGTCAGATTCTGGCAGGTTTTATTTATTTAAATCGCACACAGATGTATAATCGAAAATTCGAAACGTGCCAGTTTCTAAATTAAAACGTGCCACTTTTAGGCAAATATAACCACTTTTAAACTGCTTTTAAAAACCGTTTAAACTTTATCATGAAAGCCACAAAAAAACCTCTGTTTAAGAGGTTTTTTTATGCAAATTATTTGGTATAAAGTGTTGAATTTTCTATCTTTACATAGTATTTATACATTTAATGCAAAGCTTGCAGAACCTCCTTTCAAAAGATGTTTTGTGCTTTCAATATTGTTTTCGTAAATATGAACGTTACCTAAGAACAATGTTATACATTTCAATTCTAAGCCTATTTGCTTGCTTATAAGATACAAATGGTAAATATCTGAAGGTAACCCAAGACTTGCATCAGAACTACGCTGATATGCGCTTATAATTAGCTTTCCTTTGTCGATCTGGAATTGAATCAAACTTAAACAAGGCTGTTGGTTACTTTCGGTGTTATTTGCGCCCAAAAACAGCACATAATTCTTTGACGTGCGCTTTTCTTTGTTTATCTTCTCGATAAGCTTTGGCAATTGCTCAAAGTAAGTTGGATAACTATTGACCAAAATAGGTCCGCAATAATCCCACCAGCTAACGCCAACTTCTCTATATGCTTCGGTTGAACGTTCGCCCGCCATAAAAAGCGTTAATTCTTCCTTCAGTTTCTTCTTTGCCACTCCATGACTTTCAAAAAGTGTTAGCAAATCAATTGGCTTTAGTTCTAATTTTTGGTTTAAAAGGTACTTTATGTTGCCTTTTTTGTTTTGTTGTTCTTTACCTTTCGAAAGGATTTTTTCTAAAATTGTGTGATACTTATTCATTCGTTTTTGATTGATGATTGATGATTTTTACTTTATATTTGCACCTCTCACAGTATTAAACATAGCAAAGCCACAACAGAAGACTTTAGTCCTCCGATGTGGCTTTGTTGCTAATTAAAATACTGTGAGAGGTTTTTAATTTCGGAGGACTTTTTTTTATTCCGCCTCCAGGAATGTTTTATTTCAATATTTCTTTTACTGGCAATTGGTTTTGATTTCTTTTTTCTAAAATTTCATCAGACAACTGCCATTGTGACGGCAATAAGTTGAATATTGTGTGAATTCCATCTGATAGCAGTTCGGTCTGAACCTTTTCAAGCAATATCACTGCAAGCGCATCTTGAAGCTCATCGTTCCCGCCACCGTTTATGATGTCTGAAAGTAATTCATTTGCTTTTGAAATTGGAATGCTCCAAGTTTGCGTTTTCAGCGTTCTCATTTCTTCCATTTGATAATAATTGATATTGCATCGAATGGTTCCCGCCATCAAATCATATTCTGGGCTGTTTATTTCAATTAAAATTGTTCCAGATTCTTGATACATAGATTCTGTCACTACGGGGATTGTGGATTTAATTTTTGACATTGTGGTAAAATGTTTAGTTATAAAGTTGAAACGTAATTTCCGTTATCATCATAAAATTCAACGATTGCTGACCTGTTTGCTTTAACCCAAACCAATTCAGCGTGAGCATTGCCAGCATTTACAGTTCTTAAATCTATATGAACTTGTATTTTAGCGCCAGTTTTTATACCAGCAAAATTATTAGCGTTCAAATTTGGGTCTGTACCTATTTGTTTAAGTTTTTTTGCAGATAACAATTCCAAAAAGGTCATACCTGAAAAATTGTTTCCAATTGTTCCGGAAAAGTTACCCATATAAACAAGGCTTGGAAGGTTTAGATTTACAATCTTTGTATTTCTAAACCAGTAATAACCCCTCATGTGAGTTAACGCACCCATTTCCGCATTTGAGCAATTTATTGCATTATCTAACAAACCGCCATTAGTTGGACCATTTTCAGTTGTTCTTTCAACTATGCCATTTAGTTTTACATAAACAACACTTTGACACCCCCTAAGACCACCTAGACCAAAACCAATCATTAAATTATCTCTGTCATCCCAATAAATCAGATTTTGATTGCTGTTAGCAACTACTCCTTGACCAAATGAATTAGGCGGTAAATTGTAAGTTCCATTGATATGACATTCTACATTATCACCAACAATATTAAATGCATTAATTCTATTAACGTTGATAGAAAGCTTTGACGCTAAAAGACTAGCCGTGTTTATTGGCGCATTTACACCAGACCCACCCAATTTTGCAATCCCGCCAATGAACGTATTAGGTTTAATTATCTGCTGGCCAAATATTGAATAATTTGCCGGAATCATAATTTCAAACCTCCTTCCAATATGTGAGCATTTAAAGAACCATCCTTAAATAATGTTGCCATTTTGAACGGCTCCATTATTTTTCCGTTTGGTGCATCAATCGCATTAGTACCAGAACCTTCTACGAAATTTGCTGTAGCTGTGGAAAAAGTGCGAAAAACACAATTGAAATCTTTTTTCAAATTAGATGGAATTGTAATCGTACAGTTAGCTTTAATTTTTACAATTTTTCCGTTATAAGAATTGTCAAGAACGACATTTCCCATCACTAATTTTTGTCCAGTATGATTTATTTTACCGACGTATTCTAAATACCAAACATCATTATTTTTTCGCCATTCCCAAGGCAATGTTTCTTTTGGTTGTGCAACCAAATCAATTCCGTCTGGACAATTAAATTTATAGCCAAGCCCAATCAAGTTTTTTATTGACATTTCTATTGACTGAGCATTTTTAATATAAAAGGGTTTGCCAACAAATAATGCAGATTCGTTGTAACAAAGAACACTTTCAAAAGTTGTGTTGGCTCCTTCAAACCTTAAACCGCCAAGTTCAGCATCCATTAAAATGGCAGTAACTCCAGAGCCAGTGAAAATAATTTCGCCGAAACCCATTTTTTTAAAAAAAGTTTCGCCAATAATTGGCAAAGTTGGCGCACCGATTGCCGAATCAGTTACAGGAAAATCAGTCAAAACAATCGCATCATCTGGAATTTGTGGCAATGTTGGAAAAGAAACAACCTCATTGCCTTTTAAAATTTCAACAACATCATTGCTTTTTAAAATTACCGCATCACGACGAACCAAGCCAGCTTGCGACAAATCAATATTTCTTCGAACTTCTTCTGTATTCTTATTTCTCAAACCAAAAATAAGCCATTCAGACAGCGCATTTAGAATAAATACCGTGCCTTCGATGATGAAACCATTATTAACTAAAATCCTATTTACAGAAGTTGCAATTAATCTTTCGTCTAATTGATTTATGGCATTGACCGTTTCATTGAAATTTTTGCTTTCAATGTAATATTTCGTCGGTATGCCCGCAACTTGCGCAACTTTGTCCGGATGATCAACTTTAATTTCAATGTCTAGTAATGGCATTTTATGGCAATTTTGATTCGTTGTAATCAGTTAGTTTTAAATCATATTCAGCCTGCAAATCGGTTGAGTCTTCGCCAATTTCATTTGTAAACTGAATCTCGTAAAACAGATTTTTTAAAGTTTGACGTTTAAAAGACAAACTGTTTTTATCTGTTTGATCTGCTGGTTCCGGCAAAGGATCATCATAGATTTCTGATTCCTTCAGATTGATATATCTAGCCGGGTTGTTAGTTTCGATTTCAATCAATTTTTCGCCTTTTGGCAAAATTTTAGAATCAATCAAATCAGTATGATATCCAATGATCATACTATTCTGTACGTGCAAAAAATAAATGTTTCCTGTCATTTTTTAATATTTTATCCAAACTGCAAAATAGTTAACCACTGACGAAGCTCTATTTTCAGAATTATTACAAATTACATTGATTCGGTTGTTCACATAATCTACTTGATAATTGCAAAAAAGCGTATCATCATGATTAACGTCGTTATCAAAATGAACAATTCCAAGTGATGGCATAAAAGCCACCAAATTTGAAAGCGTATAGCCAAAAGGCGGGTAAACATAAGCCACGTTTCTGTCAAATCTTGTGGCCATCAAATGCGCATTATAATTTGTACTATCACGTGCCGTTGTTGTCATTTGACCGTGCGAAAATCTAATAGCAGAAAATGGCTTATTTAGAATATATTGGTCAGATGAAGGCGCTGTGTTGTTCCAATCAGCTTGAACATTTACTTCAGCTCCCGATTCAATACCGTTTAATTTTTGCAAAAGCGCAAGCGTGAAATTGTGATCTGTGTGAACATAATTCGCATCTTGAACAATATCTGAAGGCAATTCAAATTCTGATAATTCCTTGATTGTTTTCAAAGGCTTTAAATCAGAAAACGGAAAAATGTCAATTCCACCTGTGCCACATCTTGCATAAATTGTTCGATACGCAGGCAAATTATCTAACATTTGATCATTGTTAGAATCAGTATTATAATTTACGTTTTCAAATTCTTCAATTATAGTAACCGTTTCAGCAACATTACCACCTTGAAAAGGGATAATTTCATTATTGTAAGTAATAAAACCATTAGAAACTTCACCATCTGTAATCACAACTCCTGTAATAACAGTTTTATCACCTGCCAATTTAGCTAAAGCTGAAAGCCTTTCTGCAAAAGCATCTTGCAGAAATCGCAAAGTTTTATTAGTTCCTGGAAACCCAGTTGCTGATATAATTAATTTATTTCCACCCATTGTATAATATTGTTTTTGACAAATAATTTGTAATAATCGATTTTAGCTTGCATTTTGATTTTAAATGCAATTTCTTCTTGTGTGTTCACTGGTTTCAATTCAAAAGGAACTAAAACCAAAAAATCAGCGCCATCACCTACAAACTCACCTTCTTCTCTAAAGTAAACTGGCTTATTATCGCTTTCTTCATAAAAATATATAGGCTTATTTTCTTCAGCTTCGTAAAACCACAAAGGCTCTTTTAAAATTGCATTTCTTATTTTAATTCTTCTAAGAACCGGATCAAATGAATCATTTAAAACTGCTTGCAAAAAGCATATTTGAGAATTATGATTAGCCTTATAAAGAATTTGTTTTCTAAACTCTAAGAATTCAATGTGTAACTTTACAATAGGCGATAATAACACTTCAAACCATTTTACAGCCTTGCTTTTTCTTCTGGCAATAGGTGTATTTTGAATTGCTAATACTCTATGATCAATTTTATAAAAATTCTCCATTAGTCAGTAAACGCTATGTAATTAATCAAAAGTGATTCTTGATCTAATTTCATATAACCAGAATCCGCTACTCTAATCTCATTAATTAAACCAACATTTTGAACACCTTCAGTTGTATATTGATAATCTCCATATCTTGAAAATGCTTCACGAACTACAGGAAGAACAACACCCGATATTTTTTGAATTCGATCAGTTAAATATGTCAAAATAAGTTTTCCGTTTTCAAAATCGATAGATTTTAGAAAATTATTGATTTCATCAATAACTGGAGTTAAAGCAGTTCCATCCAATCTGGAGCCATCAGCTCCAAGAATTAAAGGGTCATAATAAATATCTAATTTAAGTTTCAGTAAATCTGCATTTCCAGTTGTTACATTAACGACTGTACCCGCATCAGCCACATGTTCATTAAAATAAACATCGAGAGCTGAAAGATGTTCTGGCAATACTGGAGCATATTCACCGTCAACAGTTCTGACAACTTTAAGACGCAACGTACCATATCCATTCTGTATAACTCTAATTGATGCCGCATTACTTATTATTTTAGCTGATTCAATTTGTTGAGGTGTCAAATTCTCTGTGTCGTAATAATCAGTTTCTGGTACTAATGGAACTCCATAAAGAAATGACAAAGCCTTTTCACGATACCATCTAGGGGTGTGAATTCGCGATGTAGCAATTCTTTCTTCTAATTCAATTTTTAGCGCATCCCAATATTGTTCCTGTATGTATTGAGCAAAAGCAACAATCCAAATCCACAAACGCCAGTTTGAAACCTTACTGGTTGATGTTACTATATTTTGATTTTGCTCATTAGGCAAAAGAACGTCTAGCGCATTTAATTGCGTTGATTGCTCTTTTGCATCAAGTAATATTTTTTGTAATTCTGCTATTTCTCTACCCATAATTATTATAAAATTGGAAACGTATTTGGTAATAAAAAATCCAGATAGCTTTGAGTGAAAATCATTTTATCACCAAAAGCAGGAATAATTTTTTTGTAAGTAAAATGATTAACAATATCAATATCCACAGATAAATTTTGAGGCAATTTTAAAATTGCTCCAGGAATAATTTTATCAGTTGGACTTATTCCGTTTTCCATTGCTATTTTCAAAAAATCATCTAATCGCCCGCATCTTTGGATTGAAAAATCAATTAAGCTTTGATTATGCAAAACTGTATTTGCATCTATACTTAATAATTGAATGTTATTTAATTGGTTGTTCTCATTAATTTGAGATTCTGAAACTTCAGTAATTTTATATCCAAAAGCAGGAACTATTTTTTTTACTTTAAAAAAATTAACCAAGCTATCTGAAACTTTAGAATCTTTTGGTATTTCAATTTGTAAACCCGCACTTAAAACCTCTGTTGGACTCAAATTATTTGCCCGGCAAATCATAATAGCACTTTCAACAGTTCCGCAGTGATTTAAGGCAAAATCTTGAATACTTTGATTATGTAATAAGCGTTCTTGCATTCTGTTTTAGAGTTTTGTTTTCCCTTCTCAATTCCCTTAATTCTTGTTCTTGAAGCTTGATTTTTCTATCTTTTAGTTTATTTTCTTCTTCCAATAAACTAACTTTTCGATGCATCATATCTTCAAATTCCTTGAATCTTGTTTCATATCTAGATTTTAGATCATCTAAAATTTCTTTGTAATGGTTTGAAAGTTTTACATCATTTTCAATTGACATTGATTCAGCTTGTTTTGTTGACTGCTTAACTTCAACTTTTAATTTTTCGACTTCTTGTACATATTTGCTTTTTCCGAAAATAAAACCAAAATACCCAGTTCCACCAATTGTAATCAATCCAGCTAAAGCGATATAAATTTCATTCATTACTATTATTCTATTGTATGATTAATTGTTCCTGTAACCGTTCCATTAGGAGCGATTAAACCATCTATATATGTAATTTTAGCCTCTCTGATTTCTTCAATACATGCTGTTGCAATTTTTTCTGAAATTCTGTCAAGACTAGCATTGTAATCTTCTTCTTCTGTTTGTTCAGCTTCAAATGCGAGCTTAATTTTTTCTTTTAGTCTTTGGATGCTTAATGACATTTAATTGCTTTTTAAAAATTGATTAAATCTGTTTTCAATTTCTGTAAATTTTGGCGCATTTATCAATTTGATAGTTGGACCATTATTTGTTGTAAACTTCATCAGCTTGATTTCTTTAATCAAATCTGAAATCAAACCTTTTAAAGTTTCATTTTCCTTTTTCAGCAAAAAACCATCTTTATCTATTTGAAATTTTACTTTTTCAGTTTGTGTTAAAAAACCAACTTTATCTACTTTCAATTCAGTTTGCTCAATAACCAGAACAAGACTTTCAATTTCTGAATATGCTTCAACATACATTCGGTGCAAATCTTCATTAATTGGCGAAATCAAAACAGAACTGTCAATTTTTGGAAACAAAATAAATTTTTGATTGCTCTGATCAATAACCGATGAAAGTTGAACATCTGAAAACTCAATTTCTCCATCAGTCACTTTGCAAGTTCTGGCCGTTTTGTCAACTTCCAGAACTGTAGCAGGAAACGTATCGACATCCCTTTTTTTTAAAGCTCGTAAAGCATCCTGCAAATCACTCATAATTTATTACTGATTGTTATTTTCCTTTAATTTATTACTGATTGTTACTTTTCTTCTTGCGCCACCAGTTCCAAAAGTGGTTACTACTTTTTTAATAAAATAACTTCCTTCACGGTTTGTATGATCTGCATCTTTTAAAATCGCTTTCATTCCTCGTGTAGCGTATGGAATTAAAAAACTTGTAACATCACCATCAAAACCATCATACTTTAATTTTTCAAGTTCAGCTTTTGCCAATTCTTCTAATTGTGATTCTGATGATACAACCGAAGTATGAAACGTTCTTTGCTCACCATCTGGATCACCAATCTCTATTGACTTTTTCTTATTATCGCTAGCGATGTAAGTATATTTAATCTTAATTTTTCTTTCGTCTTTTGTTTTAAACTCCAGATTGTTTTCAACAAGATTATAATTCAAATCATACACAACCGATTGTCCAATATTTGTCAATTGTTGCAAACCGCAGTACAGCTCACCAGCATCATTTATAAATGAAGTCATTAATAGTTGCTGTTTGATTGATTCAAGAACTTGACAACCGTTTGCATTTCTAATGATCCACTTTTCTAAAGAAATTCGTGGAATATTTTTGGCTAATTTTATAGGCGTGTCTTTGACAACTTCTTGCAAAAGCTCTCTCAAAGTGGTTTTTGCAAAACTTTTAACTATGTTCTTTCTTCTCAATAGCCACATTGAATCCTCACAATGGATTTCCATTGGCATTTTTGGACTTATCTTTTTTACATAGCCAGTAAATTCAACACCTTGGTATTTTCCTAAATATCCAATTGTAATAGAAACTGGATCACCTACTTTTATAGCCGTTTCTGTAAACTTTTCTTCGTTATTCTGCTTTACCTTAAACTTCGTTGGAAGTTTAATTACTGCTGTATCTCCTAATTCTTCAACTGATTTTGTAATTTCAATATCATGGATTGTTGTGAAGGTAAATTCACCAATAATAACTTTTGATTCTAAAATAAACATTATGATAGCAAGGCTTGTTTGTTCAATTCTTTCTCATTTAGATCAGCATAAAAATCTTGATCACTAACCGCCGTAAGCGTATAAATTTGTGCGCCTGGTTGTCCTTTCATTTCTTCAAAAGCAATTTCTTTGAAAACTATATTTCTGATGCCATATAATTCAAAAAACAAACTGCCAACAATTTCAAGCGAATCATTAATTTCAAAAACCTTATTTAATAGCTGAATTTGTTTAGTTGGATATTCTTCTGGATCCTCTTCATTGATGCAAATTCCTTTAATGGTAATTTGATAATCTTCAGTAACAATATATTCTTTAACTGTACCTTTTCGGTATCGCCCAACAGTTGCAGTTTCAACGATTGTTTTTGCTAATCCTAAAGAAACAAGTGGCTCATTAGGCAGTTCAAAAGTTTCTCCTTTGTAAGAAACTTTTAAAGTCATAAAATACTGTTTCCCTAAAAGAACACCATTAATATCACCTAGATTTGGCAACTTATATCGACTAGAATTTTTTTTCCACCAACTAGGAAAATTTAATCCTATGTAATCAAAAGCGGCTCTAGCCGCTATCTCTTTAAAATCAAAATTTGCCATCTTAATTTGTTTGCATTTGATTAACTGAATTGACAGCTCGTAAAATTTCTTCTTGTATCTTTTCTCCTAATTGGCTAATACCTTTTTCGGTACTGTCAACATATATTTTGGTATCATCTTGAAGCTTATCAATATTGATAGTGATATGAGTCATTTTGTTACCACCAGAAACAATTGTATCTGATTTATCTTTTCCCGATGCTTTGTCCTGATCTTTTTTTGATTTCTGCTTTTTCAAAAAATCATCGTAAGCTGAAGTTCCGGTATCTTTTTGACCTAGCTTAGAAAACATATCTTTTGTTTTCTGCCAATCCCTTGCAATGCCTTCTTTATCAACGGTAATCTCCATTTTGCCAAATTCTTTCCTTGCATTTGCACCAGCTTCAGCCGCTTTTGCATAAGCTTCATCAACTGCTTTTTTACGATTCTCAACAGATGCGTTCAATTCTGCAATCATTTTTGCATTTTCTGAACTGTCACCCATTCCAACTGCATCTTTGAACTCGTACCAACCAATTTTAATTTTGTCGATACCCATCATTACAGTTTGAACCATATCTTGAAATTTAGCCGAAACATAACCAGTGAATGCCTCCCACATAAATTTTGAACCCGCAACAAAAGCTTTCCATGAATCGCCCCATCCGTCGGTATATTTCACAACCATACCGATAATCATTATTAAAGCCATAATAGCAATTATTACCCACGTAACCGGATTGACCATCATAAGTGCGTTAAATATGACTAAGCCATAATTCCAAACACTCCAAGCCGCCGCAACAACTAAAATCACATCTGCAAATGGTGTTAAAATGTCAATCAATGTTGTAAGACCAGTTGTTATCCAATCGACAACCATAAGAACACCAAGCATTATATTTCCGAATGTCCGCAGAATTGATCCCGCATCATTGAAACCAAAAGCAACTTTCAAAAATGCAGAAAGTGACAATACAACCGGTTCAATCATACTCCAAAGAATTCTAAACCATTGTGAAATTTCTGGAAGATAATTAGTCAAAAATTCTAATCCGACCGTTAATGCTGATAAAACGCCACTAAAAACACCGCCACTTTCTCCACCAACTGCTACTAAAAAATTCCACCATTGATCTTCTAAATTTGAAAGCTTACCGCCCAATGTTCCCGAAATAGCATCCATAGAACCCGCAACACCTGCCATTTGTCCATATTGCATAATCGCCTCTCCAATAGCATCTGAATTATTTTGTACTGTTTTGGTAACCCCTTTAAAAGAAAAGGTTACTTGATCACCAGCCTTTGACGCTTTAATACCGAATTCTTTTAATCTTTCAAACTCTCCAGTTTGGGCATCTAAAATACCTTCAGTAAGTTGATCAAAACTTTTTCCCTGGCTAGATGCCAAATCACCAAGCTTTGTCATTTCATCTCTTGTTGGAGCAAAACCACGATTTGCAAGCTTGATAAATGAACTTGTGAGCTCATTCAATTGATATGGTGTTTTAGCAGCAAAATCCGTGATCATATTCAAAGCGCCACGGCCAACTTCAGCAGATTGAAAAGTATTAGTCATTACGGCTTCAAACTTTTCATATTCTGATCGCGCATCCATCACTTTATTAGTGAAGTTCCAAATCGCTGCAACGGCAAACACTTTTACTAAAACATCCTTCAATTTAGTCATTGAATTAGCTAAAGACCCAGATGTATTTTGGGCTTGCTTCATTCCGTTATTTAACCCTGCAACTTTTTGAACGGTTGCACCAACTGAATTCGCAATACTATTAAGTGTTGAGCTTGCGTAATCACGCATTTTTATTATAAATTCGTATGCATTCATTAGGTTTGCTGTGAGGATTCTTTTTCTTTGGTTCTGATGTAATGTAAATTTTGAATTTCTTCAGCCCAATCAGAATCATTCAATTTGTTAGGATTTTTTATGTGCATGTAATACTTCAGATATGCATCAAAAAGTCTTAAATTCTTTAAATCAAAAGTTTCTGACAATTCTAAAGCAGAAGCATCATCGGTTTCAATGATAGCTTCTTTTAAAGCTTTTTTAGCGTAGCAACTTTGCCGTTTTGTAATTTTTCAATTGCTTGATAAAGTGGAAATCTGATTTCAGAATTATCTTTGTCAGTAAAAATTTCAACTTTTTCAAGACAAATCAATTCAAACAATCTTTCTTGCGTTACAAATGGCTTACCAGAAGGATTCTTCTTTTCTGCAATTTTTAAATCATTTCTAGTAATCATTCTCACTGTACATCTATGGCCAGAAATAATGATTTCAGATTTTCCACCACCCAAAGAATTAATTTCAGCATCTTCATACTCAAAGAAATCAGTTAATTTTCTTCTTGCAGGAATAAAATACTCATCATTGGTTTTAATTTCCTCATCGCCACCAATAAAGAGCATTGACAGCATTTCTTCTCCAAAAGAAACTTCCCTTCT
>Ga0181468_100123_pt1 | contig 13242 bp, 18 predicted proteins | sample InSIn1SAF170_2_FD_119080 | JGI IMG/M metagenome (GOLD analysis project Ga0181468, IMG submission 119080) | Clean room microbial communities from NASA Spacecraft Assembly Facility at Jet Propulsion Laboratory, Pasadena, California, USA -... ... | reverse complement strand
CCAGTCCGTCGCCTGGCTCCAGGACTGTACGTCTCTGGTCTCCTCTCCCTTGACGACCTCATCGGAGAGGGTGTAGTAGGTGCGACCAGGGGGGTACTTCTCGACGAAGTCGTGGAGGTTACCGCGGTAGTAGTGGAGCTGCTTTTTGTGGTAGTGGATGATGTTGCTGCAGACGGCGTCGAGGAAACCAGAGTCGTGGGAAATGATCATCGAGGTGACGGAGGTCTGAGCCTTGAGGTCTGCATATCGAAGTCGATGGGTACTTGCTCGTCAAGGGAGAGGAGACCAGAGACGTACAGTCCTGGAGCCAGGCGACGGACTGGACGTCCAAGTGGTTGGTCGGCTCATCGAGGAGGAGGAGATGAACCTTCATCAACATGGCGCGGCAGAGGGCGACACTGCGGAGGAAGAGCGTCAGAACCGGTAGAGCGGAAAGGTTGCGGGAATGTGAGCGTACCGCATCTTCCATCCTCCAGAAAGGGTGTTGATCGAAACGTCCTGCCTCTCATCGGAGAAGCCCATCTCCGTAAGCATGGTACGGATCTCAGTCTCGGTGGCGTTGATGCGAGGCTCGTCGATCATGAGCTGGCAGACGGTGATACCGCTCTCGTCGCCCTCGATGTCGTGCTCGACGTAGGCGGCCTTGATCGTGTCGGGGAAGTTCTCGATCTGCTTGCGGTTGATGGCCTTGAGGAGGGTCGACTTTCCGCAACCGTTACCACCGCAGATACCGTAGCGGTGGCCGAGGCGGAGCTTGAGCTTGGTGTGGTTGAGGAGGAGGAGACCTCCGTAGGCGAGAGAGAAGGGGAGGTCGACCACGACTTCGCCCTCCTCGTCGTCGCCGTCGTCCTCACCCTCGAGACGGTTGCGCTCCTCGTCGATCTTGGCCCAGTGGTTGAGAAGCTCGGCGGTGATCGAGGTGGCGGCCTCCTTGCCGACGAAGTTGGCGAGGTAGGGAGCGACGTAGATGTCCTGCCACTCCTTCGAGCCAAGACCACGCTTGCGGACGAGCTGGGAGGCGGCGTAGGCGGCGTAGTCGATTGACTGCTGAACGAAAGCATCGGGCTTCTCGCCGGTCTGCTTGGTGACGAGCTCGATAATCTCCGCCTTGATCTTCTCCTCGTCCTTCAACGCCTCCGAGAACGTGTCGACGGCGGGCTCAGCGGCACCCACGCACGCCTTGTTGACCGCCGCCTTGGCCGTCTCGGCGAAGGCTCGGATCTCGGGGAAGGCGGCGGACTCGATGATACGCTCGACACCGGGAAGGACGTTGGGGCGGTGGAGGGCAGCGAGGTCGGCGGAACGGACGAGCTTGAACAAGTTGGTGAGGAGGACGACGCATTGACGCTGGACGATGTTTCCCTTCTCGGCGAGAGCACGGGTGAGGAGGGGAGACACGACGGCGAGGGTAGGGCCGTCGATCTCGCGAACCCAAACGGTGGAGGAGAGACGCTTAATGGCAGCGGGGACGGTGGTGGGGTCGGCCATGCACTTGACGAGGTCGGGAACGAAGGGCTGGATGTCGGGGTTGGTGAGAACGTGGCAGAGCTGAATACCGACCTTCTCGGCGAGCGAGGAGATCTACGAAAGTGGTGAACCGTTAGTGAGTTATTGTGAGCCAGACGAGTGGGAGAGAAACGCACCTCGGACTTGGTGTCGCGCATCGAAGGAACGAGACGGGGAACGTACTCGCCGAGACGCTCAGCGACCTGGTCCTTCGCCGTCACGCCGAACATCCCGAGGAGCTCGAGCGCGCCCACCTTGCCCTTCCACTTCGCGTTCGACTCAAGGTAGACGAAGAGGGCGTCGATGAACTTGGGCGCAATCTCGGGAGGAGAAAGACGCTGGAGCTGTTTGGCGGCCTTCTCGGCGGCGTCCTTGATCGAGGCTGTCTTGCCCGACTCGACGTACTGGTCGAGGATGGTGGGGAGGAGGGGGAGGAAGTAAGGGTCGGTAGCGCCGAGAGCGAGTCCGGCCTTGCGGAAGAGCTCGTCGAAAGCGACCATGGCTCCCTCCTTCTCCTTGGGGTCCTTGGACTTGGCAGCGCGCGTCAACTCGTCGAGAATGCCGTCATCGACGAGCGACTTGAGGCCGTGCGAGACGACGTAGGACGCGACGGCAGAAGCAGCGGCGGTGCGGCCGGAGCGGTTGACAGCGCTGTAGAGGTCCTGGAAGAGGGCGGAAGGAGCGGGAGAGTCGCTGCAGATGTGCATCAGAATGTCAGCACGCTCTGACGGGGCACTAGAGGGGAGGAAAGGGGACGAACGACATGGTGGAGCTTGGAACGTGAATCGGAGAGGGGGAAGGCGAGGGAGGGAAGCGCGAGGGAGGGCGGGGAAGGGGAGAGGGGTGCGCTGTGGGATAGCCTAGTGCGTAGTGCGTTCTATGAACGCTACACACGCAAGCACAAACCAAAGGGAGATGAGAAGAGGGCGACAACAAGCTGGGCGACTTGGGGTTGGCTCGCCTCGATTCTCATCCGACTCGAGCTCACTTTTTATCAACCGCCTCCACTCTCGCTTTCACGGCTTTCTGCTGACCTGTACGTTGTGTCGTACAACAGCTAGGTGCTCCCAGCAGTGCTAGATGTCGTGTCGACGAAAGAAAAATCAGATAAATTGATACCACCGGCAACGGTAGTGGCACGCTCAGGACGTCGCCCTCGACGGTACAGACAGTAGCAGAGAGGAGCAAGGTCCACCAGCGAGGCTATAAGTGAGGAAGAAGGGCGGAGGTAGTGCGGAAACGAGAAGAGAATGAGGCTTTCTCCGGTAACCTTGCGAACAGCGGCGAGACTACCTTGGTCTAGTCATGCAATCCTCCCGTTGAGACTCGCAGTGAAGATGAGGCGACGATCACGATGGACTCAAGCGCGGGTAAGAGGCTGAGCGGCAACGGGTTTGCGTCCGCGACCCTACTCAAGCTCTTCCCACTGCTTCCATAGCTCCTCCCGCTTCTCCAAGTAGCTGCAGAGGAAATTCGGGTCAGTAGGGAGTCAAAGAAATAGACAGAACACGAGAGAAGCAAACGCACCCATCGACCATTTTCTTCACCCTTCCTCCCGGCCTCCACCCCGTCCATCCCCTTCCCCTAGCTTCCTCCCCGCCAAACTTCTCCTCCAGTCGCCGCCAAACCTCGACGCTGACCTCCGGGTCGCCTCCGCTCAGCTTCTGAAAAGCAAAGAGAATCCAGAAGAGAAGCTGAGGGTGCGGCGCGGTGCGTTGTCCGGCGAAAGGCAGCGAGGGATGGAGGGAAGAGGGTGGCGCGCGGAGGTGGAGGAAGGAGTCGAAGAGGGCGGAGAGGGCGGCATAGGTGAAGGGGTTGTCGGTCGGCAAGTCGTTGTTGGCGAGAGTGGAGCGGGTGAGGGAGGCGAGAGGGGAAGCCGAACGAGCGACGGCGTGAGAGGCGCCGAGGGTGCTATGACGACCGCCATATGAGCGAAGAAGGGTCCTTGTCAAGCCTCCAGTGGCGACTCCTCCTCCGCTGCCGCCGCCTCTCGCTCCAAAGGTTGCGAAGGCGCGAAAGAGCGGCAGGAAGTGGTGAGGCATTGCATGCACCTTGGTCGCATACTTCCGCGGTCGAGAGGCGGGGAGGGAGGCGGTGGTGAGGATCAAGTCTCGCAGGATGCGGAGGGCTTGCGGAAGCTGGCCGTAGAAGGCGAGGGGTTGAAGAAGGGCGGTGTAGAGGGCGTCGGTAAGCGGCGGAGGTGTGAGGAGGTAGGGAGCAGACGGCGTAACGGCGGAGGAGGGGGAGATGAGGTTCGCTTGCTCGTCCGCTGGCCTGAAGCTCGCCAGATCAACCTCCCGTCCGTTCCGCATCGCCTTGTAGACCTTCATCGCCTCGTCCGTCTTTCCCTGCTTCGCTAGCACCCACACCCACAATGCCCACAGCCTGCCGTTCCTCTCCTTCTCCCTCGGGGCCAATTCCTTCCGCTTGTCGCGCTCTCCCGCCCTCCTGATTCCACCCTCCCATATCTCCCACAGCCTCTCCAGCCTCGCACCCCGCTGCGCTTCCCTCTTCAGCTCCTCGGCAGTATACGCAGCGTCTCCAACTAAGTGCTCCTCCGTAAAGCCGGCTTCGCGACGTCGTGTGCAGACGACGTCGTAGAGCTCATACATCCGTGCCCGTACGGCGAGGCGCAGAAGCGCATTATAGAGATGGCGGAGCTGAGTGCGGCGTCGAGGCGGAAGAGAGGTGGAGCCCGACGGTGAGGGAGGTGATGAGGAAGAAGGTGAAGTGGATGGAGTCCGAGGAGACGCTGGTGAAGGAGAAGGAGTTCGCGCGAGGTACTGCGAGAAGAGTGACAAGGCTGTCTTCATGTCCGGCTCCGGTCTCGTCGTCCGCAGGCAGCTCGCCGAAAAGAGCATCAACGCCGTCCAGTCCTGCTCGTCGAGTCCCACTCCGCCACCTCTCAATTCCGTCCCTGACCCTTCTTGCTCGCTCGCACCTTCTGCGGCCGAGGAGAGCTGCGCGCCCTTCTTGCGCGCGATGAGCTCGGCAACGACGAGGAGTCGATTGAGGCCATTCCGCGTGCGAGGTCGGGAGGTGGCGAGGATGGTGAAGGAGCGTTTCAGCTCCGGAAAAGACAGGGTGATGGGTGAACGGCCGTCTGCGTCGCGAACTAGGTCGGGAGAGGTGGAGAGGGGTAGAGAAGGCGAGGTGCGGGAGGAGGTGAAAAAGCCGTCTTCGGTTGGCTCGTGATGTGCTGGATCTCGAGCTCCTTGCTCGTCGTAGCCGTAGAAGCCTTCGATGGCGTCCACGCTTCGCATACTGCTCGGGAAATGACTCCTCGGCAGATCTGGCACTTCGTCGGGATACCTCAACACCCTTGCCAGGGTCATCCAGACTTGGTCAGGGTTCCACGCCCGCTGCTTCGTCATCGCTGCCCTCGACATAGCTCTCCTTCGTCTCGGAGAGGCCGGTGCACGCGACCAGAGTGCCTGACGAAAGGCATCGAGTAGGAAGTTGCGTTCGCGGGTGTGGAGGGGAAGGTGAGGGGAGATCTGGGTGCGGTCGTTGGGTGTTCTTCGGGTGTAGGTCCGCCGTAGACGTGCTGGAGTGGCCTGGGAAGGGGTGGAGAGGACTTCGGGTGGGCGATGAAGACGGCGGGCGCGTTGGCGGTCGCGGTATCGCCCCTTTTTAAGTGCTTGTCGCTCGAGGAGCGAATGCGAGATGGTGGGAGAGTGTGTGAGGTCTGTCCATGGCGTCTGAAAGGTGGCTGGCGGGAGAGGGTCGTCGAGAGTTGAGCGGGAGGTTGAGGCGAAGGACGAGTACGGGGCGTGGAGGCGGGTGATGGAGGGGGTACACGCTCTGGCGAGTCTGCCTAGGAGCATTCCCTGCAGCTACTGGCAGCTCGAGCGGTGAGAGGCGACAGGTGAACCGCACTCTCGCTTCTTCCCTTCCTCCCGCAACCTCCACTATGTCATCCACGCCTCTAGCTGCTACCGAACCCAAGCTACCAGACGGAGCAGGGTACGCAGGCACTTTCTAACTTTACTCCCATTTCCTTTGACCCATTCCTCGTCTTTTACAGCACCACCTCCCTCGCCGACTTCGACAATGTTCCCCTCTTCATGAAGTCCCTCCCGACAGAGCTCGGCGGCACGGCTGACCTCTCAGCAGCCGAGGGTGCCAACGACACCTTTGCCGCTTTGCAAGCACTTGCGTACGAGGGAGATCCGTCTGGTTCGTTCACATCCCCCCTCCCGTCCTGCCCGACACACGTTCATAGAACGCTACCGAGTCGAATGTGGGAATCGTAGAGCGACTGAAGCTGCATGGGGCCGCCATTCCGCCGTCCGTCTAGAAGGAGCCATCCTTACGTTCTCCTTCTACTCTTCCGCAGAGATCGCCGAAGGCTTCCGCCAGCAAGGCAACGACCTCTTCAAGGCCCGCAAGTTCCGCGACGCTATCGGCTTCTACACCCGCGCCCTAGACGAGGTCGGCAAAGACCTCGACATCGAGGAGCGACGGACACTGTGGGGAAACCGGGCGGCTGCAAACTTGGAGCTCAGTACGTTTGCTCCTCTTTTCGCGGATTGACACCGATGCAGAAAGTTTATGATCCACGGATTCAACAGAGAACTTCGGCGCCACTCTCCGAGACTGCTCCCTTGTCCTCTCCGCCGGCAACTCCTCCTTCCCCGCCCCTCCCTCCGACACCGCCAACAAAACCACCCTCAAGTCCCTCCTCCGTTCCGGCCGAGCGCTCACAGCCTTAGACAAGCTCGAGGAGGCGACCGACGCGTTGGTCAGGCTGAAGGCGTTCGAGGAGGAGCTGGGCTTAGCGGAGCAGGACAGCGGGAAGAAGTACAGGGAGGAGCTGGGAAGGAAGATTCTGGCGAAAGAGAAGAGGGAGGCCGAGAGGAAGGAGAAGGAGAGGCGAAAGGTGATGGGTGATGCGGCGGTCGTGCTGGGATTGCAGGTACGTACCCACTTTCGTTGACCCCCTTCTCAGCGAAATTGACGACACCTCGTCCACAGTCACGAGGCGTCCTCTTCCCTCTGCCGACACCAAAAGTGCCTCTCTTCACCCACGCCCCAACCGACGTCCTCCCTCCCCACTTTGACCCCGACATCATCCCTCTCCATTCGCTCCCCTCCGTCCCCCTCCTCCCTCCCGCCGCCGACTCCCCCTCCTTCGCCTCCTATACCCCCTGGTCGCCTCCTCCCCCCGAAGCCCCCATGATCTTCCCCGTTTTCCTCCTCCTTCCCCTCGCCTCTCCCTCGTCCCGAGACCTGATCACCTCGTTCCCCGACACCGCGACGTTCGGCGACGCGCTGCTCAGTATGGGACGGGACCCGGGAGAGGTCCAGCTGTATATCGCGACGAAGAGGGGGAGGGTGCTCAAGGTTGGGTCGAAGCTCACGCTTGGGAAGGTGCTCAAGGCGGCGGCGGGCAAGGCGGGAGAGCCGGAGGATGGGTGGGAGCTCAAGGAGGGGTGGGCGTTGGAGATGGTCGGAGTACCGAAGGGCGCCAAGGGGGAGGACTGGATTCAGGATTGGAAGAAGGAACTGCAGAGTGAGGCGAGCAAGAAGGCCATTTTGTAGCGCTCCTCTCGTCATAAGCCTTACTTCGAGCACTATAAGCTACGCGCGCAGAGAGGCTTGGTCTGGGAAGTCACAACACAACGGCGTTACAGTAGCACAATTAACGATTCGAGTCCCCTTCCGCCTCCACCTTCTGTCGCAGTTGAAGGAGGAGCATGTTGCCGTACAGGTACGAACCCGGCAGCGGAAGCGGGTGGACTTCGTCGCGGAAGTACAGCGCTTGACCCTGCAGATGGCGAGAAGAAACGAGAAGGTCAACTTCGTCGATTCTAGTCTGCTCGGAGAAGAAGAACTCGAGAAACGCACCAACATCAAGCTCCCCCACTCGTCGACCTTCAGCCTCTCCCCCAGCCCCCCCTCGCTCGCCTCCCTCCTTCTCTCCCTCTCCTCCTCCTCCCCCACCGTCAAAGCCCCCGTCGCGCTCTTCACCCTCTCGACCCACCTCCTCCAGCTCCCCTCTCCCGCCTGCGCGGCCCGTCCTTCTTCGATCAAGCGCGCGACGACGCTGCGGCCGATCTGGTCGAGGGCGACGAGGCGAGAGTAGGGGATGTCGGGTTTGTGTTTGATGAAGTGGAGCTGGAAGGAGGAGGGAGAGGGGAGGAAGTGTCAGCGATTCGCACACGTCAGCAGGATGGAGAGCAGGAGAAGGGGAGGAGTTCAAGAGGGAAGACGGGAAGGAAGAGTGAATGAAGAGGAGAAGAAGATGAAGGAATCGTCGACGTACTGCCCTCCACAGAATCGTCGGCCTCTCCTTCACCCCCCTCCATCCCTTCGCCACATGCCTCAATATCTCCCCCACCCTCTTCTCGTTCCACTCGGTCTTCTCCTTCCCCATGACCCTCCAAGCCCAATGCCGCGCTTCCGCCTCTTGAGGGGTCGCCAGGCCCGCTTCGACCTCAGCTTGCGCGAGCGAGGCGTCCTCAACGGTCTGGCGGAGGAGGCCCCAGAACCCCGGGGCGAGGGAGAGGAGGTCGGGGACACCGATGAGCGAGGGAGAGGAAGAGGAGGGGTACTTGAGTGCGAGAGAACGCAGGAGAGGGACGAGGATCTGGTCGAAGCGGTCTGCGAGGCGGGAGTACGGTAGATCGTCAGCTGCAGCGACAGGACAGCCGAAAGCTGAGAAGAGAGGCCAACCTTCGACCGTCGCAGGAGGGTAAAAATGAGGATGGTCACGAATCCACTTTGTCTCGCCTCCAAAGCCGTAATGGAAGACGTTCAGGAAGCGGAAGTTGAGGCTGTCGACGTGGCACACGAACGGACGGGACTGGTCGTAGTTGGGCCAGACGCGACCGATGCCGAAGAAGTCGCGGTCTGCCCGCGCGAGAGTGGGCGGCGTAGCGTAGATGAGACAAGGTCAGCGTGGTAGTCGAACGAAGGGAAGGGTGTGCGTGAGACGAACGGTCTTCCGGAGGGATCTCTTGGCCTTTCGGGTAGGGAGGGGAGAGCTCGTGAGTGTCCCCGATCATCTCGAGGCGACCGCCAAGGAAGTAGCAGGTGTGTTCGACATGACTGTGAGGGCGTGTACAACGTCAGTATTCTATGCTTCGCGACTCACCCTGTCGAGAGGCGAGCAAGGAAAATGTCGACGTACTCGCGGTCGACGCTGTCACCGAAGATAGCAATCGTTCGGTTCCGTACAAACTCGATGGCAGGGTCGACGGTACCCTCTGTCTGAGCGCGGTGGATGAGCGTGACGAAGTCCACGGGGTCGCAGTCGGTTCGTCCAAGCGGCTGCCAGAAGTTGCCGGTCGGTTCAGTCGTGTTGACTTGTAAAATGCCGTACTAGTGTAGGAGTGGGCTCAGTGGGGCAGTTAACGGGAGAAGAGGAAAGAGGACGAACCTGCTCGTAAGGGTTGCACTCGCCTCCGCTCATCAACGCCGTCTTCGCGTTCAACCGTCCCACCGCTCCTGTTCCAGTTCCGGCACCGCCTCGCGTCTCCCATCCACCAAGCCAGCCGACACTCCCTACCGCCAAGGCAGCAATGCCCATCACTCCCCACCTCACTGCTTTTTTCCTCCTCATTTCTTCCCCCGTTTTCCTCATCCTCGGCGCGTCATGCCAGGCGTCTCCACCGCCTTCCTTGCTCCCCGGTGAGAGGAGTCCGTCTTCCTCTCCCCCTTCACCGTCGCCATCACCGCCTGCTCCGCCCGCGTCAAGCTCCGAGTAGGTCGAATCGGATCGCTTCTCACGGAGAGGGTAGTCGGCAGCGTCGTCGACGCTCGAGTCGAGGGAAGAGGAGGGCGAGAGGATGGATCCGAAGCTGTCGAACCGCCGGGGGAGGTTGAGAAAGGGCGAAAGGGAGGGGTGCAAAGGGTCGTCGACGACTTGAGGAGAAAGAGGAGGTTGCGTATCTGTCGACATCGTCGCGCAGCAAGGTGGTACCGTAGCTGTGGATGGCGGGGAGAAGTGGGAGGGAAGCAAAAGCACGGCGCGAGACGCGTTCCCAGCATCCGGGTTTCCGGAGCCATGTTTCTTCTCCTTTGATCCGGCGTTCTCAAGGGGGTTGTTTCGATGCGTCCTGAAGTCGACACGGTGCCGCTTGCTGAACAGAGACAGTCTGCGCGTTCTGCTTTACCTCTTAAGCGTTCGCGCCCGCTTCCTCTTCCCCCTCGGACGAGTCATTTTTAGTACGAGGAGCGCCAATCACTTGACGCTGAGACTCGTCCTTGACGACATGAGCTCTGTGGCTCTGCTCTGATACGCTGAGATGCTCGAGGCCGAATCGAGAGGACGGGGGGAAGGAGAAGGGTGGTCGTCGGAAGTGGGGGAGGAGGACAAGGAAGAACGAGGCTCAACAGTCACTCTCTGTGGTAGTCGGAGCGAGTGCAGTAGCTGAGCCGGTCAGCTGTAGCGGCTCGTACTCCTGCAGCAAGGGTGAGTGTGAGGTTGACTCGTCCCCTGTTCGGGAATCACCTCTTGGATCGACTCGCTGCCGACATCCCTCCCGGCCTCCTCTTCCCCTCCTCACCCCTCTTCCAGACCCTCTACACCCACACCGACACCCTCCCCTGCACCTCAACCCCCCGACAGAACAGCACCCAGGTTGTCCCTCGGGAAGCCGCTCCCGCCCCCGCCTCTCCCTCGCGGTCGACTCTCCCACCCCAGCACCGCCCAGCGAGGTGAGCACGCCCCTCCCTGCCCCGGCTTGCAGTCAGTCAGAGCGATCCCGAGTAAGAGCACCGTCCCCTGAGGCGTCTAGAGTCGGGTGGTGGTCCTCATCAGCTGTTGACTGGACGAGGGCGGGGAAAGCGAGTCAGGCGTCTGACACTCGACGCTAACCTCCCTCCTCCGGTCTCCTGCTCTGCCGTGGGGCTACTCGCACAGTCATAGGTCGCACCTAGTCACCCCTCGTCGTCGCCCGCTTTGTCTCGAGACATCGACTCGACTCCGCCACTCTCTCCTCTCGACGCAGTCATCTCTTCCCTCTCCCTCAACCCGCCCACCATGTCCTCCATCATCGCCACCCCCGTCCGTGTCCTCAAGCACTAAGCAGACACACCCCACCGTACCCACCCAACGCGCTCAACTCCACTCGAAAACAAACCTCCTTTCTCCCGACCGCCACCGACTTCAACCATCCCCAACCTCACTCAACTCATCCACCCCTCCCACGAAACCTCTATCAGCCATTCCTCCCCATTCTCCCGGAACACCAGGCTGCCACGTTAAGGTCCTCCCTACGCCCCAACCTACCTTTGCCACTCCGCCACCGTCACCCCGCCTTCGACGCCTTCACCGCGCCGTCAAAACCCCAATCTCTCTCGCGTCTACTACGACTCGAAACGAAACGGCGCCTCAAACGTCGTCTTGCATCGATAGTTGACGTGAGTTGGTCCCTTCTTTTCCCTTCTTTTTCCTCCCCGCCCTTGTCCTCGTCGCGTCAAGTCGAACTATACTGATGTCCCTCCTCCTCGTTCGGCATCCCTCTCCATTCTCGACCATCGTCATCTCGATCTCCCTCTCGATCTACCCAATCTCCGCCTTCCCTCTCTCCCTTCGACAGGCTCGCATTCGCATCAATTCCCCTTTTCAACCATGACCCTTTATACTCCCCCCTCCTCCCTCTCCCCTCCCTCTCTCCCTTCCTGCTCCGACGAAGCTTCGCAGTACATCACCTCCCTCCGTCGCCCCTCTTTCTCCTCTTCCGACGTCCTCCCGCCCAACGCCAAGCGGTCCCGTCGCGCCAACCCCAACGGCATGGCCGGTTGCCCTTCGCTGCCTACCTACGCCGAACCTAAGCACGACTGGCTGAACCGCTCGGCGTCGAGCAAAGGACAGTTCGTTGGAGAAGGGGGAAAAGGAATTGAGGAGCCGCTTAGCTTGTCGCTCGAGAGCCTTGTCCACCCCTCTGCCTGGGAAGGCGATGCTCCCGCTGCGCCGAACCTCGAGGCTCACTGCCCGACTCCCGGTCTTACGCCTGAAGACTCGTCGTCGGTAGAAGGCGAGGTTGAACTGGTCACCTCAGCGCCCGTTCCACTTCCCTCTGTCGGTTCGTACGCCTTCCGTCCGACCCTTCAGTCGAGCGCGTCGAGCGGATCGTTTGTCAAGCGCGACGACCTGACCGCGAAGGCTGTGGCGAAAGCGGCGGAGATGTGCGGGGCGGTGCCGGCGAGGATGCCGGCGAAGCAGATGGCGCCGCAGCCACAGCAGCAGGTGGAGAAGGACAAGTTCGTGAACGGGTTGGTTGGTACGCTTTCGTTCGATTCGCGAAGCAGAGAAGGCCGACCACGGGGTGTTGACTTTTCTCTTCTCCCTTCTCGGCGTGGTGTACAGACGCCTCCGTTCTCGCCATCCACTCGATTTGGGGATCCTCGCTCGCTCTCTGCCCTTCCCAGCAGCCGTCCAGCGGCGTTCTTCCTCTCCAGTACTTCGTCAAGGAGGTTCTTCGCCGCTCCCGCACTTCGTGCTCGACCCTCCAGCTCGCGCTCTACTATCTTCACAAATCTCGCTCGACCATCCGCGGCGCCGTCGGTTCCGCCGAGAAGTGCAAGAGCGAGATCGTTCGCCTGGAGAAAGAGCGCCGCGCCGTTCGGGCGCTCTCGCCCTCCTTCCTTCCCGAGTCTCACGCCGACGCCTATCCTTCCCCGCCACACTCGCCTCAGGCTGACGCCGACGCGACCCTCCTCTCCGCCGTCGACTCCGACCTGACCCAGCGCGTTACCGCCCTTCTCGAAGCGCAAAACTCGCCCGTCCTGTGCGGTCGGAGGATGTTCCTTGCGGCGCTCATCTCGGCGAGCAAGTACCTCCAGGACCGCAACTACTCGAACCGCGCATGGGCCAAGATCAGCGGGTTGGAGGTGAGGGAGATCAACCGCAACGAGAGGGCGTTCCTGAAGTTGGTGGACTTTCAGCTGCACCTGAAGGCGGAGGATTTCAGTCGCTGTGCGTTGTCTTCTCCTTCGTATCCTCCTACAACGGTGACGGTGGACCTGACTTCTTTCTGGCACAATCTGCAGGGACCGAACGCCTCTCGACCCTCTCCTCGCCTTCCTCTTCCCCGGCTCTTGTCTCCGCTCCTCTCCCCGCCCCTCCCTCCCTCCTCGCTCGCCACGGCCTCGCCCGTTCCGCGTCCGAGTACGCCGTCGCCCCCGCCGCTCTCTCCCCCTCCGCGTCCTTCACCGGCGCTTCCACTCCCACCGCCGCCATCCCCGCCTCGACCCTCACCGCCCACCGCCTTGCCCTCAACCGCGGCGCCTCCGCTCCGGCTTTCTCCTCGGTTCCTATTCCGGTGCCGACGGCGGCAGCCAGGAGCAAAGGGTTCCCGATTGCTCAGGCGCGCGGAACGGCGTTGTCCTCCTCTCCGGCTGAGACGGTTGTCCCCGCTTCGGGCGCGCGGAAGCTCCGTGCGCTGCCTTCGCGTCGGGCGGCGGTGCCCGTTGAGGCGGCTGGAGGAGTTGGAGGGAGCTTCGGCACGTCGAGCTGGGTCGTTGGCGGTGGAGTTACGGTTTCGGTGTGAGGGGAGGAACAGGAGGGGCGGAGGGTTGAAGATGACGGCGAAGAGGATGCATGAGTGATGGGAAGAAGTCGGAGGATTCGTCGTTTTCCCTTTTGGATTCGTCGTTTTCCCTTTTCCTCTTTTCCACCCGGGCTCTCGTGGGTCGAGTAGTTGCGGTCCTGGAGGTACTTGCTCGCCGAGATGAGCGCCGCAAGGAACATCCTCCGACCGCACAGGACGGGCGAGTTTTGCGCTT
>Ga0181468_100076_pt2 | contig 13253 bp, 16 predicted proteins | sample InSIn1SAF170_2_FD_119080 | JGI IMG/M metagenome (GOLD analysis project Ga0181468, IMG submission 119080) | Clean room microbial communities from NASA Spacecraft Assembly Facility at Jet Propulsion Laboratory, Pasadena, California, USA -... ... | reverse complement strand
GGGGGTATTGATGAACTCATGGGTCCATACGGAGATATGTGGCAGGGGCTAAAGGACTACCACACCAGATATCACGCAGTACCAGACCATGAGGTGTTTGCAGAGAACTACAGTGACTTTGAGTTTGTTGATGTTACTGGACCAACAGAATACTACCTTGATGCTCTGAGGTCAGAGTTTATCAAGGCAAGGACTGATGCGATTGTCACCAAGGGTGCCGATGCTCTGGACAAGGGTAATGCACCGGAGGCAGTATTGGCAAAGTTGCAAATGGAACTAGCCAAGTTGAATAAGTTCTCAGCAGGCGCGGTAGATACGAACATTATGGACGTGGATGCCGCAAAGGAGCATTATGAGGAAGTAGCAGCCAGGGCAGAAGCCATGGGCGGTTTGCCAGGTATTCCTACTGGCATCTCATTTATTGACTCAGCATATACCTCTGGTATGTCACCGGGAGACCTCGTGGTCGTCCTGGGATGGACCGGTAGGGCAAAGAGTATCACCACCACACTGTTTGCGTGTAATGCGCATGATTGTGGATTCGTACCAATGATTGTATCTCTAGAGATGAGTGCAGCAAAGGTACGAGACAGAGTTTATACCATCAAGGGTTCCGGTCTGTTTTCCAACAGTGCGCTGGGCTTGGGTGACGTTAGCATAGATTCACTAAGGGATTTTAAGGCTAAGCAGTCCGATAAGCCGGAGTTCATCGTTGTGACAAACGAGGGAGTTGCCGACCTTACCCCTAACGTGGTGGAAGCAAAGATTGACCAACATAAGCCAAAGATGGTTATTATCGACTACGCTCAGTTGGCATCAGACAATGCAAACTCTGAGAACATGACGGCTAGGATGATGAACCAGTCAAAGGAATACAAGCGACTGGCTGTTAAGAAGCAGGTAGTTATCATCATTATCAGTAGTGCTACTGCTGAATCAGCGTCTAGTTCTGACGAACCACCGACCATCGAGCAGGTTGCATGGAGCCGCCAGTTGGCTTATGACGCAGACCTGGCGTTTGCTATTCACAAGTATGATGACTCCAATCTAATTGCAGTCGTGTGCAGAAAGAATAGGAACGGACCGTTGTTCGCCGGTATGCTAGATTGGGATATCGACAACGGTATCATTAAAGAAGTGTTCGATACAGTATAGGAAATACCATGCATGATGATATAAAGAAGTTTAGTCTAGAGGGACTGTTGGCTGAGCCAAACATTGTCTCTACTAAGGCAAGACTAGTTGAGTATGTGGAATCACTAATGCGTGATTATGCATACGTACCGGCCCTTGACCTAGAGCCTCAGTTCACACTAGACTATTCTCCTGAGAATGAGGGCTTTAAGTTCACACTCTCAGTTTACGGAGTGCAAGTCGAGAAGGAGAAAGCATGGTCAACAGGCGGTATAATGAGTGGGAAAGAAATTCCGAAGTATATACCCCAGCACAAGTAGAAGCAGTCGCTAACTACTGTGACATTGAGATTGTCTCGGAAACTAATACTCACTTATTGGCCTACTGTCCGTTCCACAACAATACGGACAGCCCAGCGTTCGCGCTGGATAAGGAAAAAGGACTATGGACTTGTTTCAACCCTTCCTGTGGGGAGAGCGGCACGCTTGACTCACTACTGCGTAGCCTCAAGGGCCTAAACCCCTTTGAGGCTGCGCGGGTAATTCTCAAGTACAAAGAAGAAACACTTGGGACTATCGCAGAGCGCCTTTCTGCTATCAGGGAAAAGGCACCGGAGTTCGTGGAGTTTCCATCAGAGCCGGTAGAGAGAATGAGTGATGCTTTGTGGCTACCAGAGAATGATAAAGCCAGAGAGTATCTGATTGTTAAAAGAGGGTTCCACCACGAAACCTTACAATACTTTGGTGTTGGTTATTCAGCCAAGCAAGATATGACAGTGGTACCGATGCATGACCCTAACGGAATGCTTGTGGGATTCATCGGTCGCTCCATAGAAGGCAAGATATTCAAGAATACCAACAACCTGCCAAAGTCTAAAACAGCGTGGAACTTTCACCGAGCAAAGAAGCATGGCGAAACAGTTATCATCGTTGAGTCATCATTTGATGCTATGCGTATCCACCAGGCGGGGTATCCGAACGTAATCGCCTTGCTGGGTGGACACGTAACGTCTTATCACTTGGAGCAGATTAACAAGACCTTCTCCACTGTCATTATTATGACAGACTTCGATAAGAAGATGTACCGTCCCAACTGTCGTAAGTGTGCTGGTTTACGTGAATGCGCAGGCCACAGACCGGGTAGGGAATTAGGTTGGAGTATTGCTAGAGGTCTACCTAATAAGACAATTAAGTGGGCTGCATGGGATGAAACATGTGTTTATCCACATGATGCCAAGGATGCAGGAGATATGACAGGCGATGAAATTCGTCACGTACTGTCTAATGCAATGTCTAATTTCAACTACTCACGATGGGGTATAGAGGACAAAGAACCTGTTGCATCACTATAATATACGTGGTACAATAGATATAGCGCCCGTCAGATTGGGCACAATAAAATTACTAGGAGAAACAAACAAAATGGGATTCATTAAGGGACTTGCAGGTATCAATCAGGAACTTGCAAAGCGACCATCGAGCGGCGATTTCGCTGACCGTGAGCCTGCAAAGTGGGCAAGCATTGCTGCAAAGGGTGCAGCACAAAAGTACGTATTTCTACAGGAGATTGATGAGGGTTCTCCGAACTTCTCCGAGAAGAATGGTCTAGCACTATTCTCACTACAGCACTCTAACCCAGATAACTGGAAGAAGAACGCTGCATGCACAATTGACTTAGGCGAGTGCTACGGTTGTGCACAGGGCTGGCGTCAGAAGATTGTATTCTACGTAAACGTCTTGCACGTAGATGACCCTGAGGGTCCGACTGTTAAGATTTGGTCTCGTGGCCTTGGTAAGGGTTCTGTTGCTCAGAGCCTTTTGGATATGGCTGCCGACCCAGATTACAAGAACTCTATCACAGATAAGACGTTCAAGTTCTCTCGTACCGGTACCACCAAGGATGACACAACTTATACGCTGTCAAACCTAGGTCTAGACCATGGTCTTAACGTAGAGGATTACGAACTGTTCGACCTTGAGCAGTACGTATTCACTGTCGCTCCTGAGCGTCAGGAGGCATACTACCTTGACCTTGCTCAGGGTGAGTCTGCACCAGCCAAGCCAGCAAAGCCGGTCAGCGCATCTAGCGTTGACGCTGATTGGTGATAATTAGTTTTATGGTATAATTAGAAGGCCGGGTAACGTGATGCGCTCCGTTACCCGGTCTTTAATACTATGATGACACAAGGGTATCGAGACTATATCAAGTCTGATAAATGGCAGAAGAAGCGCCAAGAGTGCTTCGCAATCCATGGCAAGCGTTGCAAGGCATGTGGCACCGCTGCGGGGCCTCTGCACGTTCACCACATGGACTATAGCAGGCTCGGCAAAGAGTCTGCACGTAGAGACCTCATTCCTTTGTGTGCTCCATGCCACCGGTCTGTGACTAAGATTTACAGGTCCAATAGACGCAGAGGGCTTCGACGTGTTACAATAGAGTATGTCCAAGCGAAGCAACGCATTATCCAAAGACGGAAGAAGTAAGCCAGAAACCTTTGAAATGGACGCTCCAATTCCTGAGGATTTAGGGGTGTATTCCATCAGTTTTTGGTGGGATACATATGATTCCGTAATGGGCCACGCCCCTAAGTACATAGTACCGATGGACTATCCAAAGTATTTTGTGGATGATGAAGGTACAGTATACGAAACGAGGGTATGGAACAAAAACTATATTAACCAAAGTATAGACTACTAGATGATGGGTGACCAACCCGATAATTAAGGACAGATAAAATGCAATCATGTGAACTACACCTTCACACGTATTACAGCCTACTGGATGGGCTAAACACACCAGAAGAATACATGAAGCGCGCCAATGAAATTGGCATGACGCATCTCGCACAGACTGACCACGGCACAAATGCAGGGCACCGAGACTTCCAGCGTGAAGCCAAGAAGGCCGGTATCAGACCAATCTTAGGTCAGGAAATGTATATCTCCGCTACTGACAGGTTCGACCGTAGAACTAAGGCAAAGCGTGAGGACGGTACCAATGTGTACAACCACCTAATTGTTCTGGCTCAGGATGAGACTGGACTAAACAACCTTAACAGGCTGTCTGAGATTGGGTGGACTGAGGGTTTCTACCAGAAGCCTCGTATTGATATGGAAGTGCTGGAACAGCACAGCGACGGTTTGATTGTTCTGTCTGGTTGCTTGTCAGGGCTGATTGCAAAAGCAGTTGACGCCGGTAACAAGGAACTAGCATTACAGTATGCCGATGACTTCAAGCGTATCTTTGGTGAGCGTTTCTTTATTGAGGTCCAGGGGCACAACCCTGAGCACATCAATAAAGGTCTTATGGCGGTATCCCGTCTTAAGGATATCAAGGTTGTTGTGACGAGTGACTGTCACTATGCCCGTGAAGAAGATTTGTGGCTAGAGGAAGCCATGCTGATTCTGGCTACCAACCCTAAGTCTGCTAAAGAGATTGACTTCTCCAAGTCTACCAAGATGGATTTTATTGAGAGATTCAACTACCTGTACCCGCTTAAGGTTAACGCTGCCAAGCCTGGCGAGCCTGAGGAATGGGTAGAGACCAAGCGTATGTCCTTTCAGGACTACGAGATTTTCTTGAAGAACGCTCAGCAGCAGCAGGCGGTATTGAAGAAGCATGGTATCCCTGATGAGGCTATTACTAACACTATGATAGTAGCCGATATGATTGGAGACTATCCGTACCACGATGGTCTTGACCTGCTGCCTAGGCCGAAGAATGGTGACCCCGATGATATCTTGGAGGCAAAGGCTTGGAAGGGTCTAGAGGCTCGTGGTAAGAAGGGTATTCCTGAATACGACGCTAGGCTACGTGAAGAACTAGATATTATCAAGGGCAAGGGTTTCTCTACCTACTTCTTGGTTGAGGCTGACACACTAGCCTATGCCAGAAAGAAGGGTATTGAGATTGGTCCTGGGCGTGGTTCAGGTGTTGGTTCACTAGTTAACTATAGTCTAGGGATTACCCAGCCAGACCCAATTGAATACAAGTTGCTGTTCTTCCGATTCGTCAACCCTGAGCGTAATGACTATCCTGATATTGATACAGATATCCAAGACGACCGTCGCAAGGAAGTCAAGGACTACCTTAAGAGGAAGTTCAGGTATGTCGCATCTATTGCTACCTTTGGTAAATTCCAGGGTAAGAACAGTGTCCGTGATGCTGCTCGTGTATTCATGGTTCCGCTAGGTGATGTTAACAAGGCACTTAAGGGTGCTGACTGGCCGACAGAGATTGACTTCTTTGAGCAGTGGGATAAGACCGATAAGGGTCGTGAGTTTGCCAAGAAGTATCCTGAGGTTATGAAGTTGGCAAAGTTCATGTACCGTCGAATCCGTAGCCAGGGCATGCATGCTGGTGGTATTGTTGTGTCCTCTGAGCCAATCTCAAAGTATGCACCGATGCAGTCAGCCAAGGACAACACTGACGAGGCTGGTGAGCGTATCCCTTTGGTCGCAGTAGATATGGGTGAGGCCGAGTCTATCGGGTTCATTAAGTATGACTTCTTGGGTCTAAAGGCTCTAAGCATTATCTCTGAGACGAAGAAGTCCATCAAGGAACGTCATGGTATTGATTTGGATATGATGAGTATTCCTCTAGATGACAGGCATGTTTATAAGGCGCTCTCCGATGGTTACACCAAGGGTGTATTCCAGGCTGAGGCTGTACCTTATACTAACCTTATTATCAAGATGGGTGGCGTGGCTAACTTTGATGAGTTGGTTGCATCTAACGCTTTGGTTCGCCCCGGTGCTATGAATTCTACTGCTGGCGCATCCTTTATTGCTCGTAAGATGGGTCAGGAGATGGTTGAGTATACTCACCCATCCATGCAGGAGTTTACCAAGGACACTTATGGAGTAGTCATCTATCAGGAGCAGGTTATGCTTACGATGACTGAGTTGGCCGGTATGTCAATGGCAACCGCTGACAAGGTTCGTAAGATTATTGGTAAGAAGCGTGACGTATCTGAGTTCGAACAATACAAGGCAGAGTTCATTGAGGGTGCATCAAAGAATGTTACTGAGAAGGTTGCCGAGAGACTATGGCATGACTTTGAGGCCCACGCCGGGTACTCGTTCAACAAGTCTCACGCTGTTGCTTACTCTCTAATCTCTTACTGGACAGCATGGCTTAAGCAGCACTATCCGCTAGAGTTCATGTGCGCGGTATTGAAGAAAGAAGATGATACCGATTCACGTCTAGATTATCTAATTGAGACAAAGCGTATGGGTATTAGAGTCATGCTCCCTCACGTTAATGCGTCAGGTCAGGACTTTGAGATTCAGAACGTGGATGGTCAAGATGTTATTAGGTTCGGGCTCAACGATATCAAGTTCATCAGTAGCAAGATATCCACTAGGCTGATGGACGCCAGACCGTTTGGTAACTATAGGCACCTACAGGAAGTTTCGATGACCAAGGGTAGTGGTATTAGTGCTAGAGTCTTGGACTCCTTGAATAAGGTTGGAGCAGCGGCATTCTCTGACAACGAAAGGACCGGTAACGAGAGGGAAAACTTCTTCGAATACCTAGCAATCCCTGCTTTTGAGCAAAAGAACCTACCACCGCGTATGGTTGCTCAGTTTAGGCCACTTGATGAGTTCTCACCGGATGAGTCATTTGTATCTATGGGTATGGTGCGCGGCATCAAGACTGGTCCCGGCTGGGCTCGCATCGAGGTCGTGGATGAGTCTGGTGGGGCCGGTATCTTTACCTCAGAGCACACAACAATTGAGACCGGGCAGATGTACGTGTTCTTAATTGCCAACAACCGTGTGGCTCGCTACATCACTGTGGACGAGTTGGTAAATGATGAGGGTGGAAAGTTTCAGGAATTCTTGGAGGCTACTTCATTCCCTGATGTACCGGAAGGCATGGTTCGTGTGGTATCATTTAATGGTCGCACGACCAAGGCCGGTAAGAGAATGGCAGACGTTACATTCTGTGATGAGAACAAAGATATGATTACAGCATTGGTCTGGCCTAGCAATTACCCGCAAGCGCACACGAAGTGTCGTGAGGGAGCAGTGTTGGACGTTAAGTTCCAGCATCTAGACGGTGGAGGTTTCGCCGTGGATAATATATTATAGGAGCACAATGAATTTGGAAGAAGAGCGCGATGCGCTCAAGCGTGAACTAATTGGCACGCAGGAAATGCTGGCCTTTGTATTAAAGGAGGTCGGGGAGCCGGTAGTGGTTACTAAGGAGTCTCTGCAAGAGGGGCTGCCCGAGGGTACTCAGATTGCTATTGATGATGATTTAGAAGCAGAAGTCTTTGTATTCTCACTAACACAGGTAGAGAACTAATGGATTGGGCAGCCGTGGCACTAATTGGTCTAAGTTGTCTAATTGTTGGTGCATGTTTAGGTATGCTAGTTATGAATGGTCAGCCCGACCTATCATCATACAATAGGGTATTGGAATTTCACGAGAAGTTTGGGCACCCGCATCCTGACCAGCCAACAACACTAACTGATAATAGGTCTAAGTTGAGAGTTGACCTTATTCAGGAAGAATTGAATGAGTATAAAGATGCTGTTTGGGCTAACGATATTGTGGCTATTGCAGATGCTTTGGCTGACCTTGACTATGTTGTTAATGGTGCAGCGATTGAGCATGGTATCTGGTTGCCAGTAGTTACCGCCGAAGTCCACAGGTCAAACATGACCAAGTTGGGTACAGATGGTAAGCCGATTTATCGAGAAGATGGCAAGATTCTTAAGGGGCCAGGATATGAGCCACCGAGGATAGCAGAACTTTTCGGTAAGTGATTAGAAGGGCTGGGGTCGATTGAAACCCCAGCCCTTCTATGCTATACTTAGTAGTATGACAGACAAGATTTCCTTTGAGGATATAATGGCTACACTTGACAAGGATACCTTATCCAAGGTCAAGATTGGTAGCGAAATAAGTAGAGAAGTTATGCCTACCGCGTCATACAATTTGAACACACTTCTAGGTGGTGGCTTTCGAAAGGGAAAGCAGCACACCCTATGGGGTGGCGAACAAAGTGCTAAGACCGGTTTCATGCTGCAAACAGCAGGCATCAACCAAAAACTAGGCGAGAATATTGCCTGGATTGACGCAGAACACTCATTCGACCCAGCATGGGCAACGAGATTGGGATGCGACCCCGATAAGATTGCAGTATCAGAAATCAGCACTATTGGTGAATTGACCGACCTACAGGTAAAGTTGATTAAGGCTGGCTTTGATATGATTATCATTGACTCGACTTCGGCTCTCATGCCGAAGTCTTATGTTGATAAGGACGGCGAACTAAAGGCATTCGCTGACACAGCCCAATTGGGTGCAATGGCTAAGGACCTAGGTCAGATGTGTAAGATGATACAAGGAATCAACTACACATGTGCAATCGTGCAAATCTCACAAGCACGAGTTGACGTAGGCTCGCCAGCCATGACAAAGCCTTACAAGCCAACGGGCGGTAAGGAAGTAGAGCACACAGATTCTCTACGTATCCGCCTAATGAGTTCTAAGTCAGAGGCTAATGCTATCATGGGTTCATCCCAACGTGGTATGAATCTAATCCAAGAGAAGCAGGGTATCCCTGTTACTTGGAAGATTGACAAGAACAAGTTGAATGGTAAGTACAGTTCAGGTAATTATGAATTCTATATCGCAGGAGACCACGTAGGTTTGGACCTTCCCGGTGAGATTCTAGATACCGCCGTAACCTTTGGAGTAGCAGACAAGGGTGGAGCATGGTACACAATTTATGGAGAGAGGAAGCAGGGCCGCAACAACGCTGTCAAGTATCTACGAGACAACCCTGACCTTCTAAAGAAAATGAAGTCAGAGTTGGACTCAATTGACACTGTTGTAGAAGAACCTGCACCAGAGGATAATGAGTAACCCTTTCATTGAATTAAAGCATTCACCCAAGAAAGAAGATTTGACATACGACGAGTGGGGCGGTCAATTTGACTGCTCCACCGTCGGGTGTCGTGGGTGGGCTAATATAGCAAAATACTTTCCAAGGGCTAGAATGTTAGCCTGGGAATGTCAAGATGGACATATTTCTCGATTGGAGAATGTTGATGAGTGAAGAACGAGAGGCTGCCAGAGATGGAGCCAAGTTGCACCGTAACTCAGGTCGCGGGGTAATTGAAAAAGGTGACGCACGCATTGGTCCCTTCTGTATTGACTATAAGGAGTACACAGAGTCCTTCGGTGTGTCTCGCTCAGTGTGGGCCAAGTGCACCAAGGATGCCCTACACATGCGTCTACAGCCAGCGTTGAAATTAGTGCTGGGTGGAGAGGACAATCAAAAGACTAGGCTGTGGGTCATCAATGATGTGATGTTCCACGAGATGCTAGAGGCATGGACAGAGAAGTATGGTCAGCAAGGCTGACGAGCGTTGGGACGAGATTGGTGACAACCCTCTCGTTATCATTTCAGAATTGAGGGTAATAGTGAGTGAAGTAGAAAAGAAGTGGCATGAGGAATGCTCCGAATTCATGGAGGACAAGGCGGTAGATGAGGTTCTATCAATGGCCCTAACCATGATGAGCGATGAATTTCCAGACCATGATAAGATTGCTAGAGTATGTGCTAGACTAGAAGCGTTCAATATTAAGTTCAGAACTCAGTTTAGTGCATATATGTCATACAAGAAGGGAACTACTGAGGCGAATATGAAGAAAAATCACTACAAGGAACTGTATACAGGAATAGACAGGCTTGTAGATTCGTTGAAGTATATGATACGATGAGTGGTTTAGTATATAACAATGAGCACTTCGCTCTACCGCGAGCCTTTGGGGTCAATGACCTAAGCGAACTTCTAGAGAAGGCTCTAGAGCGAGAGTCCAAGTTTACTACCAAGAAGTCCTTTGCCCCATCGGGCTTAGGATACTCAGGGTCATGCCCACGTTATTGGTATTATGCATTCCATGGGGCCGATTTTGTGTATGACACAGCAGCAGCCGCCATGCAGAATATGAATGCAGGCTCTGATTCCGGTGTTCGTCTAGCCACATTGCTAGAGAAGGCCGGAATTCTTATTGAGGCAGAGCAGGAAGTAAATACAATCGGAGACAAGGAATTGCCTCCGATTCGTGGTTTCATTGACGCTGTTGTCAACTGGAAAGAGGATGAGGTCGTAGTAGAAATCAAGACCTGCAAATCCTCAACCTGGAATTCCCGAGTCACTACAAATAGTGTGCCGGGGTACCAAATGGTTCAGTTACTAATATACATGTATGTAACAGGACACAATAAAGGCTTCTTTATGACGGAGAACAAGGACACACATGAGTTGTTCATTCTCCCGGTAAAGATGGATGAAAAGAACAAGGCATTGGTCGAAAAGATTTTTGACTGGATGCGCCTCGTCAAGGCTAATTCTGAGGACGGGGAACTACCCAAGAGACCGTTTAACAAGTCTAGTATGCAATGCAAGGGATGCGCTGTGCGTAACACTTGCTGGGAAGGCTGGACACGCGGTAGCGTAAATGGGACTGACCCAAATCCTGGGACAGTTGACTTACCTGCATTGGAGTTACCAAAGTAGGGAGGTGAATGGGTATGATAGGAGAAGTTATTACATGTGAGAATAAGGGTTGTGCTGTTGTCTTTAGCAAAAAGACGCACAATCAGCGGTACCACGATGACGAATGTTGTCGCCTCGCCACTAATGCTAAGATTATGGAAAAGTATTACCAGAGGCGGGCACAGAAGTTAGGACTTGCACGCAGTTGTGCTGCATGCAATAAGCCACTGTCGAGATATAATTCGGATACAATTTGCAATTCATGCTCTCTGAGAAGGGAAACAGAACGCAACCAATCCGTAATGTCTATGCTGACAGGCGTGGCATGGCAAGGTTGATAAATAACCGAATTTCACATATAATTGAATTATGACTATCGCAGCATTAACCAAAGTAAAGGCTAAAAGAGTAATAGGTATTGACGCAAGTACCAACTCATTAGCCTTTGCTGTTTTTGAAAACAATAAGCCAATAAAGTGCGGTGAGGTATTCTTCAACGGTGCATCGGTCTTTGAAAGACTTAACGATGCGAAGCACAAAACAAGAGCCCTCGTAGATTCGGGGGTACTGAAAGGAGACTACATTGCAATCGAGTCGGCAATCATGGTACGTAATATCAAAACTGCCATTGACCTCGCCTACGTCTACGGAGCCATCCTTGGAGAACTTGGAGAAGGTAGCAAGGAACTACATAAGGTGGAACCTATTTCGTGGCAATCGGGCATAGGTAACCCAAACTTAAAGAAGGCTGAGAAAGACGCCTTACAAAAAGCCAACCCTGGCAAGTCAAAGACGTGGTACCAGAACGAGGGCAGAAAGATTCGCAAGCAGCGAACATTAGATATTGCTAGACAACACTTCAATATCCCCTCTAATTCTGATAACGTAGGTGACGCGGTAGGGTTGGCTTTGTACTGTTCAAAGACCTTGACTCGCTAAAAACACTAGTGTAGCATGGGTACTATGACTGAACTAGACTTCACCGCCGATGGGTGGTACAACATTACGGGTCGTGGATGGGTCGCTGCAATTAGCGGCAGTCCATTACCTATGCATATGAAGCCCGCTGAACTGGCTGGTCGTTACGTTAGAATTGACGGTAAAGAATATTACGTCACAGGTGTAGATATTCAAGGATATCGAACAGACCGATTTGGGCTATTAGTTAGAGGCGAAAAATGATAGTAGCAGGAACGGGTCATAGACCTGAGAACGCGGAGGATGAAACAATTGTTAGGACCAAGGCTAGAGTCAAACTACAATACACCGAGGGTGTCACCTCATTTATATGTGGCATGGCGGCTGGGTTTGACCTGTGGGCAGGTGATGAGGCTCTCAATTTGGGGCTTGAAGTTATTGCTGCGCGCCCTTGGGCGGGACACACATGGCGTAAATCAGACCGTGAACTTTACGAGCGCGTCCTTGCTGGCGCGAGCCGAGTGGTTAATGTCGTTGAATCCGAAGATTACCCCGGCGTCTACGTCTACCACGCACGAGACAAGTGGATGGTAGACAATGCAGATGTTGTCATGGCATACTGGAATGGATGGGAAAAGGGTGGTACATATGGGACGGTTGAGTATGCACGTAAGAAGAAGAAGCCAATTACTAATATATATATGAGTCCTCCGTTCTGATGCCTAAAGTAAAACTATATACTTCTCGTAGATGGATGCACAAGCGTTATGTCATTGAGAAGTTAAGCGAAGAAGAGATTGCTAAGTTGGCTAATACCAACCAATCAACCATCAATAGATGGCTAAAGAAATTGGAACTGAAATAATGAAGTATACACGAGCATATGTAGAGATGAAGGGCCAGACCCACCGCCAGAACCCGGTAGAGAATGGTGAATGGTATAAGACTAGTGCCCTAGGTATTCCTATGTATGTTAGACGAGATGATGAATCGGTTACGCCGTCCATCGTTACCCTCGGACATTGGGAGGCATGGATTACTGCATGGTTCCTCAACAACCTAAATGATGACACTTGGTTTGTAGATGTTGGAGCCAACACCGGGTACTACTCTCTAATCGCTGCACGTAGGGTAGAGAATGTATTGGCCTATGAGCCTAACCCGAAGTATGTAGAGATGTTGCGAGAGTCAATCAAAATTGACTTTGAGTATAACCGTATCCATGGAGAGATGACTCTACTGCCAGACTACCACTTTAATGTCTACGAATATGCAGTATCTGACAAGGTTGGCGTAGCGACACTAACAATACCGTCAGCCCTACAGGGCTCAGCATCAATTAGAGAAGTAGATTTTTCAGCATATGACCCATACACAATTCAATGCACAACTGTCACCCTCGACCACCATTTCGCCGGTATAGATAAAAAGAACCTGCTTATCAAGGTTGACGCAGAGGGTGCAGAAGAACTAGTATGGGATGGTGCATTCAACACACGCCAGCGCCACAAGCCGGTATGGATGCTTGAATATACCCCTGGTGCCTATGGTAGAGACTTTCTTGATAAGTTGGAATCATACGGTGACCTTAAATACATCAATGGTGATGGGGACGAAGTACCCATTACTCACGATGAGATAATCAGTCAAGCAGACTGGATTATGTTAGTGATTAGACCA
>Ga0181468_100085_pt2 | contig 13341 bp, 11 predicted proteins | sample InSIn1SAF170_2_FD_119080 | JGI IMG/M metagenome (GOLD analysis project Ga0181468, IMG submission 119080) | Clean room microbial communities from NASA Spacecraft Assembly Facility at Jet Propulsion Laboratory, Pasadena, California, USA -... ... | reverse complement strand
ACATTTCGGCAATCCTGTTTTCTATATCTTTCACAATCTCGAAATCGTCGGCACTTTTAGCGAAATGCTGTTTAATTTCGTTGAGGTAAGCCATTAGTATTTCGTACGCTTCCTCCTCAATGTGGATAATGGAGTTGCCTATATTAATGATAATCGTCTTATTCATGTCAGTATTATTTATCAGTAGCTAAGCCACTGCGTTAATCTATTTTTCTTCTGTTGTTGGGTTAGCTCCTTGTTGCGATGTAGTGATGGCGTAAACCAGTTCATGCCAGGTACCATCTAACTGCGTTAAAATCTGTTTGCCTTCGGGGGTAAGCACATAGTATTTACGTGGCGGCCCCGATGTAGATTCTACCCAGTTGTAACTCAGCAATCCGTTGTTTTTTAATCGGGTAAGCAAGGGATACAAGGTACCCTCTACTACCAACAGTTTGGCTCGCTTCAGTTCAGCGATTATATCAGACGCATAAATCTCTCCTCGGGAGATGATTAAAAGCACACAGTATTCGAGTATGCCCTTGCGCATTTGGGTTTGCGTATTCTCTGCTATCATAATACAAAGATATATGTTAAATAATGTACTATGCAATACATAGTACTATAAAAACACAAAAACATTTTACAATAATCTGATTACCAATCAATTTAATTTTATTAATTTTTGAGAAAATATTTGAAATCCTGAATTTTTGTTGTTTTAAGAAGTTGAGATTTTAGCTTTTGGAAACAAAATCTCACTGTATTTTCAATTTCCGCCCACTGCTCTTTCCGTCCTTTAGATTTGTATCATTATCTTATTTGTGGTTTAATTGCATATAAGAGTTATTATAGCTTTTAACAAAAGCTTACATAATCGGTAGCGGCACATTAATGTTTCGTCAAGGATTTTATACCTATGGAATGATGCAATCCGCTACCGATTCTTCTCCGTTAGTGACCAGATAGCAATTAGGGCAATCCCCACTATTAAGCACTTGGATCGATGGGCTGGAAGCTAGGTAACCGTTACAAACTTAAAAAACAAAAGGATGATTGGCACCAAGAATTTTTTTATCGGCATCGATGTTTCAAAGCTCCACTTTGAGGAGGAAGCGTACGAAATACTAATGGCTTACCTCAACGAAATTAAACAGCATTTCGCTAAAAGTGCCGACGATTTCGAGATTGTGAAAGATATAGAAAACAGGATTGCCGAAATGTTTGCGGAAATTTTAGGCAAAGGACAAAAGCAAGTAATTGATGTAGCCGATGTAAAAGGTGTAATTGCCCAAATGGGTAGTGTGCAAGATTTTGTGAACGATGAGGAAGAAGAGGTAAAAACAGAAACCTTTTATGCAAACTACAACGGTATCAAAAAGCTGTATCGTGATACAGATGAGGGTGTAATTGCGGGTGTTTGCGCTGGTTTAGGCCACTACCTAAATATTGGATCACGCTGGTTACGTTTAGCCTTTTTCTTACTTGCTTTTTTTGGGAGGCACTGGCATTTTGGTCTATCTAATTTTATGGATAGCTGTTCCTAGGGCATCTAGCAGATCGCAGCGTATGCAAATGAAAGGCGAAGCCACCAATCTTTATGGTTACAACAAAAGCTTTGAAGAAGAACTGGCTGCTTTTAAAGCCAATATGAAATCGGCAAATGCACAATTTGCACCAGCTATGAGGAAATCGGGCAATTTTATAACCGAAACCATCAAAATGTTTGGCCGTTTTATCAGGTCTATCTTCAGGTTGTTTGGTAGAACAATGGCCATTTGTTTCATCGTTTTTGGTTTCGGTACAATGATGTTCCTTATCGTTTGTTTGGGCATGTTGTTAGGCTTTTGGGATGATAGCGCTTACCAAGCATTTCCATTAAATGTAATTAATACGCCATTTAGAGATGGTTTGATTTTCCATGCCTTCCTTACTTTTTTTATCCCTGTTTTGGCTATTGTATTGTTTGCCTTAAAGGTAATTAACAACAGAATTGAGATTGGTAAGTATGTTTGGTTTGGAATGTTGATTGCATGGTTAGTAGGTTTAGGAACATCGGGCTATTATACTGCGAAAATTTTAGGCGAGTTTAAAGATGAGGCCGAATTGGTGCAGCAAACAGAGCTAAAGCCTTATCACATTTATGTAATTGATGTAGATAAAGCCATGGTGTTTAACAGACAAGATAGTGTGAGATACCATTTAGATGACTTGGATATGGGCAGACGTACCGTGGTTGAGAGTTATGACGATGGTATATTTAGAAATCCACGTAGTGTAAGTTTCGAGATTGATAAGAGCCATGATGGTAAAGTTTCTTTGTCGGCTACTTACGAATCGCAGGGTAGAGATTTTCAAACAGCTTTAAAGAATGCACAGAATATCGAATACAATTTTATACAGAAAGATTCGGTATTGGTGTTTAATCCTAGCATACAGTTAAAACAAAATGCGGTATGGCGTGATCAAAGAGTGCACTTAACTTTACGAATCCCTGTGGGAACAAGAGTGCTCATCAACGAAAATATACACAGGTATTGGAGCTATTACCAATACTATTGGTGCCGCGAAGACAGAAGGTATGTTGATGGTCCATATCAAGAATCAATCATGACCGAAGATGGTTTGAAATGTGCTTATGATTTGGAGCATCCTGAAGAGGAAAAAGAGCATGGTAGATAAGCAAAACCTATCATCGAACTCGAAAATTTAAAACCATCAACCATTATCTAAAACTAAAAATGGAGCCAATTGGCTCCATTTTTTTATTTCACTATATATCGTAAAACGGTTCTTCCTACGTTTCCGTTTTTATCTATGCCTTCTACAACTGCTTTGTAGTTTCCTTTGCCATCGGCATTGTTAAATTCGAAGGTGACGTTGCCTTTTTCGTCGGTAAACAATTTAGGGTTCCAATAAATGGTGGTTCTTAAATCGTTACTATTAATTACCGCATTTGGCGCATATTTAGGCGAGTAAAATTCTCTTTCTTTGCTGTAACCCATTGGCGTATATTTTACTTCGTATTTTTTCGGGATCATATCAAAAAACTCTTGTTTCGACATTTTTTCGCCTTTTGGTATTCTTTTGGAATTGATTACAATTACACCACGCGTATTGTACATCCTATCTACAGTACCCAATGGGTCGTTCAAGAAAATCTCTATCGATTCTACGTCTGCAGCGTTTACAGTATTAATGGCATTGGCATCAACAAACATACCGTTAATGAAAATTGCAGCCGGTGTTCTGCCGCCTTGGTTGTAATCTCTAGTAATGTAAAATTTCTGCTCATTAAAATCGTACGTAAAGCTTGGGGCCTGTATTTTTAAGCATTCTAAAAGTAAGTTGCAGCCATCTAGTTGTTTACCGTCAATAAACCTGTCTGGAATAGAGCTTAAAGCAGAAAGCGCAGGGTGGTCTGCATGGCTCGGCCTAGCTGCAGCTGCGTTGCCCTTAATTTCTACCGTTTTTAAGGTACGCATAAAGCGATACTGCCTTTGGCTATTACTTAAGTACGATGAAAGAGCAGTATCTATGTTTTCCACTTCGTCGGCGGCGTGTATGTTAGTGCCTCTGCTAGCCGTTGGTGAACCATCTAGCATGATCATTAAGTTATTGTAATTTGGGTTAGAACGAGCCGTAACTACTACTTGCGAAGAGTCTGGGAACACCAAATCCTTAAAGTTAAATACCCCAACATTGCTTGTGGTAATTTGCGATGAAATAGGTTTGCCCGTTACCATCATCCTCATAATTCCCTTTCTAATAGGCATACCAGTTAAATCTCTTAAGGTACCCGAAATACTGATGCCTTGCTCTGGTAGCAAGAAAATTTTCGGATAACGATCAGCTAAAATGTCTTTATAAGCAAATCTTCTATAGCCTTGTGTTAGCATTAAACGATCTAGGTCGTTTAGCTTTTTCTCATCCGTTTTATTGAAATAATAGTTAGGTTTTTCTACATAACCCTTCAAATCGGAAGTAAGTAGCAACGAGCTTAAGATAGTGGTTTCGGTGTTTTCGTCTACCGGAACTTTGGTCTCGTCGGTAACGGTTACCGAGAAATCGCCGGCAATAGGCAGTCCTTTACTTTTTGCGTCTAAAGTCAATTTTACTTTTTGGCGAGGTTTGTAGGCGGGCAAATCAGCTTTTAGCACTAAGTTCATGGCGTCGTTATGTAAAACAAATGCTAAACGCTCGCTAATAGGTTCGCTTTTCTCGTCGAATAAAGTTAATTGGGCAATGCCCGAAGGAAAGTTTTTCTTAGGGATTTTTGCCGAAATCACCTGGTTTTTCAACATCAGTTGTGCTGCGTAATCAATAGAGTTGGTGTTTTGGCCCACTAAATAGAACGCTTTTTCTTTGTTGGCTTCAAAGAAATTGGTACTTGCTATAACACGAAGATTAATAAAATCGGCAGCCGCCGGATTGCTTACCTGTAATGTAATGCCTTCTTTTGCTTTAGGTAAATCGATAGTTTTGGTAATACCACCTGTGGTGTACTTTAATTTGTAGCTTTTTCCTGCTTCGGGAGTTAGAAAGAAACTGCCAATTCCGGCAAACGAAGAGGTAAAAGTAGCTACTTCCGCATTTTGTTCGTTTACAATGCTTCCTTTTACATCGGCGCCAAGACCATTTGGTTTTACAGCTTTAAAACCCACTTGATTGGGTATGCCCACAATCAAATCGCCACCTTCTGGAAATACCTGAAAGTCTATGCCGTTATCGCCTTGTCTAATGTTAAAACTTGCACTGGCCAATTCCTTGTCGGCAAGGCTCACGTCGGCTACCAAAGTTCCCTTTTTAATTGGATCTCCGGCCTTGCTGGTAATGTTTACCGTCAAATAACCGTTGGCATCGGTAGTGCCACGGCCACGAGCAAACACATCGTAATTATGAAATACTCGCCAGTTTACTGTTTTGTTGGCTAAAGGCTTTTTGCTAGTGTCTTTAAACTGAATACGTGCCGTAGTTTTAAAGGTTTTATCAGCAATGGTATTGGTTAGGTTAACATTGGTGAGCAATTGTTTATCAATCGCTTCGCCAATCAGTATGTTTTTAGAGAAAAAATAATCAGGTTCGAAATTTAACATCCACAAAGTGTAGGCCCTTACATAATAATTGCCTTGTTTGTAGGTGTTCATGGGCAGTGGAATGTTGCCGTAAGCCACACTGTTTTTGATAGGCAACTTTACGGTCTGCACCAACGAATCTACTGCGTTGTACATTTCTACATAAACAATTTTGCTTAAAGGTGATGGAATGTTGTTTTGTGTAGTTACGTAAGCCTTAAACCAGACGGTATCGACTACTGCATAATACGGCTTGTCGAAATGAAGATATACTTTTTCTAAAGGCTGTTCGTCCGATAATCGTTTCGTTTTGTTAATGATATTTTTGAGGGTTAGGGTGTCTTGTTGGGCATAAGCCGACACAAAGCCCAGGCATAAAATCAGGAGTAGGGTTTTCGTAAATTTCATTCTCATATCAATTCAACAAACAACGGGGCATTTATCTGGTTTAATATTGCCGCTCCAAGTATTTGGAGTTAGCTGTGCCTCGCCATGATGAGTAAAATGTTAAATATATGGTTTCTTGAATAAGGAGAGGGAATTGTATCCAAAGTTTAACAAAATTTTACATTAGTTAATTGCTATTAGCTGAGTTTAGATTAACATCTTTTGTGATGGTAAACCTAATTCAGTACCCACTTTTGAGTATTATTTTCAAAAAAGTATACCTACTTCTGGGTATAGTTTTATATTAGTAGTACCAAACAATAAATTATTTATGGAGAAATTGCATGCCTATCAAATTATTGAGCAGGCGGTGGCTGATATTGCTAAGATTGCACATCAAATACCTGCTGTGATGATCGTACATGATCTGCGGGATTCCCGTGTGGTATGGATGTCTGAACGTGGATTAAAGCCTTTAGGACTAACGTTAGAGGAATTGAAGAAATTGAGCGCCGACGAATATTACAGCACTTATTTTAATCCGGAAGATGCTAAAGATTACGTGCCCAAAATACTCGGACTTTTAGAAACTAATGATGATGATAGGATCTGTACCTTTTTTCAGCAGGTGAGGTTTAAACCGCATGGCCCGTGGAGCTGGCATTTGGCTAGCACTAAAATTTTAGCACATGATAGTGATGGCAAACCTCTTTTAACACTTACCACAGCTTTCCCGATAGATGATATGCATCATATTGCCAAAAAGGCTGAACGCATTTTGGAAGAAAATAATTTTCTACGGAAGAATTTTCATCTATTCTCTTAACTTTCTGTCCGCGAACGCGAAGTGCTAAAATATTGGGTGCTCAGTAAAACCTCAGTAGAGACTGGCGATTTGATGAATATTTCTTCGCTTACGGTAGAAACCCATCGCAAAAACATTAAAACTAAGCTGAAAACCACTTCGCTTTACGAATTGGCCAATTATGCTCGTTGTTTCGATTTGATATAAGATAAAAAAGAAAAAGTCCTTAGTTGTTAGGCTTAGGACTTTTTTATTTTCAAACTATTAAAGCTCAATTAAGAAACTTTCTTTCGGTTGGCGTACTTTTTTAAGGCCTACTAACCAATCGTTAGCTTCGTCGCGGTAGCCTAAAGGTAATACGGTAACACTTTTTAAGCCTTGTTCGCTCAATTTTAAGATTTCGTCGTATTTCGCGTTGTCAAAACCTTCCATTGGGGTGGCATCTACTTTTAACAGAGCAGCTTCGGCAATAGCAGTACCAAACGAAATGTAAGCCTGACGGGCAGCATGCTCGAAATTAACTTCAGCCTCTCTTGGCAAATAAATACTCTTTAAACGAGCCACATAATCAGCAGTAGCTTCGTTAGGTACACCACGTTCTGCGTTAGTGCGGTTAAACGATTCGTCAATACGCTCTTCGGTGTAGTTATCCCAAGCGGCAAATACCAATACATGCGATGCATCTACAATTTGCGATTGGTTGAAAGTATGTGGCAATAATTCCTGTTTTAATGCAGGATCGGTAATTACAATAACTTTGAAAGGTTGCAAACCAGACGAAGAAGGTGCCAAACGAGCAGCTTCTAAAATTTGATCTACTTTTTCTTGAGGAACAGCTTGGCCGTTCATTTTTTTAGTGGCATAGCGCCAGTTTAATGCTTCAATTAAGCTCATTTTTTAACTATTAATGTTTTTTATAAATCCTTTAATGGCATCCAATAAAATTTGCTGTTGCATTTCGTTGGGAGCCGCTGTAAGGTTAACCATATTGATGGAGGTTAGTCCGTGTAGAATAGACCAAAGCGTGTGAAACTTCAACAGTTTGCGCTGTTCGTCTGTTTTAACCATAAGGCTGCCAATTACCTTAATTACCGAACAGCTAAAATTGCCTATTTCTTCAATTTCTTTAGCTTTTTGACAGCTTGGAATGCCCAATCCGAACATCATTTTGTAATACGCCGAGTTGCTAAACGCAAACTCGAAATAAGCTAGTGCCATTTGGGTAAGCTGTGTTTCGGGGTTTGCATATTTTTCTTTGGCGTTTTGCATCGCTGTTGCCAGCATATTAAAGCCATGTTTTACAAATTCTTCCTGTATGGCATCCTTACTTTCGAAATGATTGTAAACCACGGGTAAGCTGTAGCCAATAGCCTCGGCAATTTTACGAATAGAAACCGCCTGCCAGCCTTCTTGTAGCACAATTTCTTCGGCTACTTTAAGTATCGCGTTCTTGGTAATCTCTTTTTGTTTTTGCCTGTCGCTTTTAACTAACATGTCAATAAGTTAACACTGTTAGCAAAAGTAGAAGTTAACAGTGTTAGCTAAAAATTTCCCCACTGTTTTTGACTGAAAAATGATAGAGTGTTTGGCTACGGATGCACAGATGCTTTTTAAGAAATAGCTGCGTCGACTAGATTTAGAGATTGAGATTTTATCTGTTTATAGGTGTTAAATGAAACAATTTGACAAACAATTTGAAATGAAACGAGTTTGTTTTTATGCAAGCATAGTATTGATGATTGCTGTTAAAAGAATATCATTTATAAATATTTACGGGTATGAAAAAGTTAATATTATCAGCCGTGATGTTGGTTGCTGCGGGTGCAGGAGCAATGGCGCAAGAGGCTAGAGGTTTTTATTTGAAACCTACCGGAAGTTATTTTATGAAAGTTACCCCTGTTGAGTTTCCCAATGTCGGAGAATTACAGCCTAGAGATCGGGTGTTCAATATCAATCCTTTAACGGGGACTCAAACCTTACTCTCCGAAGAAACCATTACAGGTTCGTTTGGGCAGGGTTGGAGAGCAGGTTTAACGGGAGGTTATAGGTTTAGTCCTGTGGTGGCTTTTGAGATGGGTATCAATTATTTTGAGAGCGATAAGCAGACCATGGCCCGACAAACGGGTTATAACCAAAACAATGGTACTACATTACTGTCCATCCATTCGCAAGGGCAGGTAAGGGCTTTGGATTTGACGCCGTCTTTGGTTTTTAATGTGCCAACATCCAGTAATTTTAGGCCATATTTGAAAGTAGGAGCGGTGGTGCCGGTGTACGGTTATTTAGATATTAGTACAAAGCTCAGCGATCAAACAGGTACCGTTGCTAGCGAGATTAATCCGGCGCTTAGGGCGGTAGAGTTAACAAGGGAAGAACGTATAGAGCCTAGACCAACCATTGGATTTTTGGGTGCAGCAGGTTTTAGCGTGCCGATTGGGGCCAATATCAGTTTCTTTAGCGAAATAGAATACCGTAATGTTTCGGTAAGTAGTAAGGAAAAAGAAGTAAGGAAGTTTGAAGGCACGGGGACAACTATTTTAGGGACTCAGGTGCCAATTACGATCGATGATTTACCAACGGCACAACGTTATACGGTTTATCATAAAAAAGTGGATGCCAATTCGAATATGCCAGGTAACGCCAATTACGATGAAAATAAAAAAGGCGACGATTTGAGATCGTATATCAATATTGGTGGTTTGGGAATGAATGTAGGCTTGAAATTGAAATTTTAGAAGGAGGTTCGTGTCACATTGAGCTTGTCGAAATGTTTGTAGTAGACTTCGATAAGCTCAGTCTGACGGGTTATGAAGGAATTTCCTCTACCAAAATTTCCTATCCTGTTTTATTGTAATACGTGCAGGTCATTTTGTTAAGGTCAACAATCCATTTTTCTATACCAGTTGCAGCGCAATCTTTACAAAAAGTGTAGTAGTCTGTTTGTCCCTGCTGGTGGGCTTTCAATTGGGTTATAAATTGGTCCTTGTTTGTGCTCGTAGTGATTTCAAGCCTTTCATATTGTGGCTCCGAAAAGGCACGGTAGCCCTTAGCTCCTTCGTATGCAGTATGGCTGTCTTTCACCCAAGTTTCGAAACTTAATACACCCATCGCTTTTATCTCCTGTATGTATTTAGGGAAATCAGCTCCAGATTTAACCTTTTGGAGAGCTTGTTCTTTTTGTGCAACGGTAAACATTTCCTAGTTTTTGATTTTAGCCTTGAAAAGCTTCTCCAATTTATCCATTTTGGGTAAGATTACCGCTCTGCAATAAGGAGCCTGTCCATTTTTTAATGTAGTAATCTTGATGGTAGTTTTCGGCCACATAAAAGGTTTGTGCCTTGTCTATGGCGGTAACCACTGGTTTTCCAAAAGCATTTTCTTTGTTCAGTAATGCTTTATATTTTTCGGCAGTAGCTTTTTGTTGCTCGTTATGGTAAAAAATCACCGAACGATATTGTGTTCCCACGTCGGCACCCTGTCTGTTCAAGGTGGTAGGGTCGTGTAGTTTCCAAAAAACTTCTAGTAATTCGTCATAGCTAATTTTGCTAGGATCGTATTGTAGTTCAATTACCTCGGCATGGTTGGTGGTACCTGTGCAAATATCCTCGTAAGTAGGGTTGGCTAAGTTTCCGCCTTCGTAGCCAGAGCGAACATTGCTCACGCCGTTTAAACGTTGAAAAACAGCTTCCGAACACCAAAAACAACCCATTCCAAAAGTTGCTTTTTCTAGCTTAGTTTTTTGAGCGTCGGCGCCTATTACAGAGAAGAGAATTAATGAAGTCATCATTAGCTTTTTCATTTTGTGATACTATTGTGTGGTCAGCGTCATTGCGAGGTACGAAGCAATCTTAAAGTAATAGTTTTTGCATAGCGATAGTTGTAGGATTGCTTCGTACCTCGCAATGACGATAGTTTAATGTAAATATACGGATAAGCGATAGCAAAAGTTTTTTGCTCTGTAAAAATGACAAGGGGATTGAAAAGTACTTAGGGATGTTGGTTTTCGCTTTTTGATGGCTCTTGTTAACATGAATTCGTGATAAGAAAATTATGCTTTTGGCTAGCAACAGCCCCACAGATCTCCGTTAAACTAATCTTCGGTCTCTTATTTTTCGGGTAGCACATATGAGCCAAGTTACTTTCTTTAAAAGAAAATAAGCAACCGAGAGTTTTTGCTACTTTTTGCTGTCAAACCTGCGCAGCAAGCTCGAAGGCAATTAAAAACTATAACCACCACTGAGAAAAGTAGGAGCCCAGCGGTGGCGAGCTAAAAAACCTATTTAGGTGGCAGTCAAACACAGCTGAACCCAAACTCATGTGTTGTTAATAACTTAAGATTTTAGTTTTCAATTTTTTGTGTCGATATTTTTTGAATGATTAAGGTTTGTTAACATATCTTTTCTAAATTTATCTTGAACATTAAAATTAATGATATGTCAACACCTTATATTCCGTGTTTAGACTTAAACACTTATGTGAACGGAACTGAAGCACAGCGCAAGCAATTTTCTGATGAATTGGGAAAGGCGTTTAACGATTCGGGCTTTGTGACCATTACCAATCATGGCGTTAGTCAGGAGCTGATAGACCAGCTGTATGCTAATATTAAAGCTTTGTTCGCTTTGCCTATAGATACCAAACGCAAGTATGAAAAAGTGGAGTTGGCGGGGCAACGTGGTTACACTAGCGCAGGTAAAGAAACTGCAAAAGGTGCTAAAACTGCCGATTTAAAAGAGTTTTGGCAAATTGGACAGACCGTTACCGATGGCGATCCAATTAAGAACGACTATCCAGATAATGAATTGGTGGAAGAAATTCCAGCGTTTAATACTGTTACCAGAGAAATCTACCAAAAACTAGAAGAAAATGGTAAACATTTGTTAAGAGCCATTGCTACTTATTTAGGTTTACCTATCGATTATTTCGACAAACATGTGCATAATGGCAATTCTATTTTAAGAGGTATCCATTATTTTCCGATAGAAAACCCTGATGCCATTGCGCCTGATGCCGTACGTGCTGGTGCGCATGAGGATATTAATCTAATTACTTTGTTGATTGGTGCTAGTGCCGATGGCTTAGAGGTGTTAACACGCAGTAACGAGTGGTTGCCAATTAAAGCACACCATACCGATATTGTGGTAAACGTGGGCGATATGTTGCAACGTTTAACGAACAATAAATTGCGTTCTACTACGCATAGGGTAGTTAACCCACCGCGTGAGCTGATGAAAACTTCGCGTTTTTCGGTGCCTTTCTTCTTGCATCCGCGTAGCAATATGGATTTAACCAGTTTAGATTCTTGTATTGATGCAGAGCATCCGAAAGTATACAGCGACATGACCGCTGGTGAATACTTGGACGAGCGTTTAAGAGAGATTGGTTTGAAGATGTAATAATTTTTGGATTATATTGAAAACGGCAGCTATCAACTAGCTGCCGTTTTTTTATTGTTGTTTCTTCAACGTGTCTACTTTTAGGCTATCACTAAGCTTTGGTGGCGTAGAGATAACTATAGGTTTTGCCTCATCTTTGGCTGGCGTTTTTGTTACGGCTGCCTTGCTAACCGTTTTACCTTTTGTAGCTGTTGGTTTAGTAATTGGCTTTTTAGGCTTCTGCTTTGCTACAGGCACTCCCTTAATAATATCAGCTTTGCTGGTGGGGCGTAGTTCGGGTTTCCAAATAAAGCCTGTAAGTAAAGCTTCTTTGGCGAGTTTATCCAGCGGATCTACGGCACCTTCTACCTCACGAACGGTAACAATATGGGTAAGTTCTTTGTCTAGGAATTTAAAGCGCAAACGACTGCTTACTGTTTGGTTCACGTTGTCGTACTCGCCTTTGTTGTTTTTGCTGTAGTAAATACTTTCGGCATTACCGTCTACATACATATTCCTCAATTCGCCTTCTACAAAAAATCCGGTAATAATTTTACCTTTTACCTGGTTAAATTTGGTCGAATCGCCATCTACATTTACCAAGAAACCATTTTGTATCACCTGGAAATTATGGATTTTACTGTTCTTGAAAAATACGTGGATGGTGTCGCCCGTTTGTTGTGTGCCATCCGACCAAAGGATCGGATTTTTATACCAACGCAGGGTAGAATCGGCAGATGTGTAAAATAGCGAATCGGCTTTGGCTTGCATGTTAGATTTGTACACCCTTACATTGTGGAAAGCTTTGATGATCCTCGCTCTAGCGGTATCAGCAGGGTTGATCGCAACGGTATCTAAAGGCAGTTTTGCCGGCTGATTGCCTGTGGCTTTTACGTTGCTACCTTTAATCGTTTTGTTTGTAACGCTCTTATTTTTAACGCTCTCATCTGTGGCGTTTTTCTTGCCGTTATTGGTCTTTTGTACAGTATTTTTAACGGTGTCTATTTTTACCGCAGGTGCAATCTTTTTCAGTTTCAGTAAACTGTCTGCGGTTAAACTATCCTGTCGGAGTTTAGTTTTGATCAATGCCAAGCTATCAACAGCGGGCGTAGGCGGAGGAACGTTTGCTGTTTTTCCTTCCTTTTCTAACCTCTTTCTTTCCTTTTTGCTCAGTTTTTTTTCGGCAACGGCTGTAGTGCTGGTTTTTTTCTGCTCTTCGCTTTGTTGTTGAAACAACTTTCTAGCTTCGGCCTTTTCCTTTTCTTTCTCTGCTTTTTCTTTTTCGTCTTCGGCACCAATCTCGTTATCTTTTTTTACTACGGGCCTACTCAACAAGCTCAAATCTTTTACCAAAGAACGCTGACTTTCTAGTGTGTCGGCACCCATCCAAAGTGTATCTGGAATTTTTTTGCCATTTACAGTAATGCTGTCTTTGGTGCCAATACCTACATAAGCCTTTTGGGTAACTACAATGCGTTCTTCATCACGATAATATTCGCCTAGCTGCCCCCAAAGGTTGGTTTGATCTTTAGTGTCTTTAAACAGGATGTTTTTAACGGCTTTACCGTAACCTTTTTTGCCGAAGTAGTATAAACTGTCACCTTTTAAAGAGCGGCTACCATTGGTGTATAGGTTCTTCTTGCCGAAATAAGCATTTTCTGTTTTGGTATTGTAGGCACCGTCTTCTGTATAAAGTTTGTCTTCTTTGTTTTTGATATGG
>Ga0181468_100122_pt1 | contig 13388 bp, 10 predicted proteins | sample InSIn1SAF170_2_FD_119080 | JGI IMG/M metagenome (GOLD analysis project Ga0181468, IMG submission 119080) | Clean room microbial communities from NASA Spacecraft Assembly Facility at Jet Propulsion Laboratory, Pasadena, California, USA -... ... | reverse complement strand
GGAAGCATTCCAATGATCCATGGAAGCCCCCATTCACTTCAAAATATCAGAGTAGGCCTACTAAAGGACGCTGTATTAATGGGTACTTTCGCCCTCCCGCCCCTGGTCAATTTGGCAGAAGTAGCATTGATAGGAACCTGCAATATGATATCTTCGATACAAAAGATCTCAGAAAGCGATATAAACATGGATCATACGCTGGTGTTGCCTCCAAGCCCAATGGAAATATTGTAGCAATCAATGTTTTTAGCATGGGAGGCAAACCCAAATCAACGCTCATCAAGCATTTGGATAGATAGGTCTAAGGAATATGGCACCCCTTCAGATCCTTGGTTGAAATTGCATTACACTGATGAAGGAATTGTTCAATCAATGGTAATTGAAGGGGCGCCATGGGAAGATTACCACCATCGTTCCCATCTTCCGACTTGTAATGAAGATACTCCTGATGAACTTCATCATCCGTCAGTTTTTTATTTCCTATCAAATACTGTAAACACAGTGGATTCAGAGCGAAACTTGTCCAACATTGAAGAGACTATCGCCATAAATATCTCGACCAAAACAAGTGTAGTAGAGAATATTTATGTTGGCAAATGTTGTTCCCCTTCAGAACTAGAAATATATAACGCTCTTTTTCACGAATTTAGAGATGTCTTTGCTTGGTCATATGATGAAATGCCAGGCATTGACTCGAGTATAGTTGAACATGAAATTAAGATGTATCCAGATGTCAAACCAATACGACAACGGCTACGGCAGGTGCACCCCAAGAAAGCCACCGCCATCAAGTCAGAAGTTGAAAAGCTTCTCCATGCTGGTTTCATTTACCCAGTTCCTCTAACCGATTGGGTATCGAACATTGTTCTTGTGATGAAAAAGCAAGGAACGATTAGAGTGTGTGTCGATTATAGGGATGTAAATCAAGCTTGTCCAAAAGACAACTACCCTACACCCTTTATTGACCAGATAATTGATGAATGCGCCGGATGCAAAATCTTTTCATTCATGGATGGATTCTCCGGGTATAATCAAATAAATATCCGCCCACAGGACCAGTCAAAGACTGCATTTATTTGTCCGTGGGGCACATTCGCATATCGCAAATTACCCTTTGGTTTAAAGAACGCAAGGCAACGTTTCATAGGGCAATGAATTATGCCTTCCATGACATCAAAAACATCGTTCAACCATATCTTGACGACCTTCCTGATCATTCGCGAAAGCGGACTGATCATCTGCAACATTTAAGAGCGATATTTCTACATTGTCGACACTACAAGATACGACTCAATCCGCACAAATGTGTGTTCTGTGTCAATTCTGGTCGTTTACTTGGATTTGTAGTCTCAAAGGACGGGATTCGTCTCAACCCATGTAAGGTTCAAGCAACGATAAACTTGCCTCCACCTTCAAATTTGCTTCAGATTCAGAAACTCCAAGGGAAAGCAAACTTTCTGAGGGGGTTCATTCCAAATTATGTCGAACTTCCTAAAGGTTATACACGTCTTTTGAAAAAAGAAGTGCCCTTCATTTGGGATCAGGTTGCCCATGCTTCCTTTGATGCTTTAAAAGAATCCCTAATGAAAGCATCATTAATGTATGCTCCTGATTATCAAAAATACTTTAACCTATATCTGGCTGCAGCAGATACAACCATCGCAATGGTTTTAATTCAAGAAGACAATGGGATAGAACATCCTAAATATTATTTAAGTAAAAACTTAAATGATACAGAAAGCAAGTATTCTTATGTTGAAAAGCTAGCGCTCGTAGCTGTTCAAGCGATACAAAGATTTCGACACTATGTCCTCTTTCGAAAAACTACCATTCTGTCAGATTGCAACCCCATGACTTATATATTGTCGCGACATTTGTTGGGGGGCAAATATTCAAAATGGATAGCAATTATATAAGAGTTTGATCTAGAATTTGTAATATCCAAGTCAAAGAAAGCCCTGGTTTTCGCAGAATTATTATGTGATCTCCCATTATCGTCCAACGATAAAGCATCCGAAGAAACAATTGTGGACGAAACTTTGTTTCTGATATCTTCAAGCAATCCGTGGTATGGAGACATAATCATCTATCTCCAAACCCAAAAATATAGGCCTAATACCTCCTGCTCCGAACAAAAACATATTCGATACCAATCAAAAGACTACATGATCGTCGGTGATATGCTTTACCGTCGTGGTGTCGATACAGTTCTGAGGAGGTGCCTCACCCATGAGGAAGTCGAAAAAGTCCTAAATGATTGCCATTTAGGCGTGTGTGGGGGGCATCAATCTGGTTACGCTACGGCGCAAAAAAATTTACGAGCAGGATACTTCTGGCCAACAATGTTCAAAGATTGCATAACTACAGTCAGAAGTTGCCATGCCTGTCAAATTTTCGATAACAAAACCAGAATACCACCCGCACCTCTGTAGCCAATAGTTGTTGTTGGGTCATTTGCCAAATGGGGCATTGATTTCATGACATGTAACCCCACCTCGACCGGGGGGCATGGGTATATCATAATCGCAGTGGACTATTTTACTAAATGGGCCAAGGCGATGCCTACATTACATAACACTGGTGAAACAACTGCCCTTTTCTTTTTCAATCATGTAGTCGCCAAATTCGGTGTTCCACAAGCTATAGTCACAGATCATGGATCACGTTTTCGCAATCACATGCTAGCTGAATTAGCTGCCAAATTAGGGTTGTCTCACGACAGCTCTACTCTGTATTACCCGTAGGCCAATGGACAAGTTGAAGCAATCAACAAAGTCCTGAAGCGCATGCTGCAAAGGATGATTGGAGTCCACAAAAGGAGTTGGCACCTAATCATGTACTTGGCTTTGTGGGCATACCGAACATCGGTAAGGAACGCAACCGGGTTTACACCCTTCCAACTGGTGTATTGGCCAGAAGAAATCTTACCAGTTCAGTGTGAAATCTCGTCCCTCAAACTTGCAATCGACTTTCTCCCCGGAACTTTAGAAGAGGAGGCTCATTTCTTGGAACTAATCCAATTGGATGAAACCCGTCATGATGCCACTTTGGCTAACGTAGCCCATAAGAAACGAGTCAAGGCGCAGTTCGACAAAAATGTCAAACCCCGTGTCTTCTCAGAAGGTCATTTGGTCTTACTTTACGACCAAGAATCCGGTAAATTGGGAGAAGGTAAATTCAAGTCTTTGTGGATGGGCCCCTATATTGTTAAGCGAGTGTTAGCAAAAGGAGCCTACGAGTTAATGGATTATGACGGGATTCCACTGACGTAACCTCGTAACGGGTTGTACCTTAAGCGTTACTACGCATGACTCTGTGTGGTAACCCATATGCTTTTGTTACATTTTTGTTTTCGATAAGGGTAATCATTTTGGTCAAGTAATCTACTTTTTACATTTGTTGTAGATGTCGAACCCATTGGAATATTTTGTTGGATATGCCGACGGAGCAAGTCGTAGTTCGCGGAACCTATCTTCTGTGGCCTGGGCCATTTTTTATCCAAGCAGCGAGTTAGTAAGTTTCAGAAGGGTATGTATTGGTCGATCAACGAATAACATTGCTGAATATAGCGCGTTGATAGAACTTCTCTCTGATGCCATCACACATGGCATACACCGACTAGTCGTCAGGCTAGACTCAGAGCTCGTCATACTATAGCTCACTGGTATCTACTCCATCCGAAATCCAACTATCTATCGCATGTTCCTAAGGGTCAAGATTTTGGAAAGGCAATTTGATTTTATTCAATATCAGCATATTTCCAGAAGCTTAAACACATTAACTGACTCATTGGCAAATTATGTGTTAGATAGATATTTGCAACATTTATAAAAAGGAGAATTTCATCAATACTTGCATCAGGATCATGTAACATAACCAAAATAAAACTCCGAAAATAAAAAATAAATGTATAACTGTTTATGGTTTACACGTAATGTTCTGTAACCAAGACAAAAATTGGTCAAATGACCCAAAACTCAAGACGCTAGGGGGCACCCTAGTCTAATGATGCTGGTGATAACAAGTCACCGCCTGTGCAATCATGCATAAAATCCTAGTCCATCGACTTGGCATGCCAGTAGTATGTCGCTGCAACCTCAGAGGCAGCTCGTCAGTCCTCACATCTGAAATACCAAGAGTGAAGCCCTCGACCTGATCCTGTAATGCTGAAAGAGTCTCGGCCACATCAAGGTCGCGAAGGATAGCCCTTCCCACAGCCTCTCCTACTGGAGCGGCAACTAGCACTCTCAGGCGTACTACTGGTCGAACTGGTCCAACATCTGCATGAGCACATGAGTTCTGATTAGTCTTGACAGAATAAAGCGCAAGGACATTATGAAGAAAAATGATAAACAGAAATATGGTCAGAGAACTTACCAATGGCGCCCCACTGCTCATCAGTCGGCAGTACCAAATCCGGGTCATCCCGGAAATCCATACCAGCATATGGATACTCGAAATAAACCATCTCCTGACGATCGAACCACCCGAAGAAGGTATCAGAAAATGAAATCTGAGATTGACCAGCATGTCTGGACATATGGTCAACCCATCTTTGCATCCATGGCTCAGTCGGTGGAGGTAAACCAAGTGAAATATACTGCGGCTGCATCAGCGGGGTCTTTTCTAAGGAAAAAGTGGTTAAAATGGAACCATACCCAAAGTTCTTCAATCTTCCGTTTTTCACCTTGGTCAATTGTTCTTTCATCACAAGGAGTATTGCATCGCACCAGTTGAACACCTTCGGTTCAAGGCATTCTAAGGCGTACTGCATATAAGACCGGTTGGCCACATGAAGAGCCACACTACCAGCTATCCTACCAAAAGTGTACAGAATGGTCCTCAAGGACTTGTCAATGACATCTCAGATGTTGATCTTGTCGTCTTTGCTTGGCTGAGATCCCTCTCTGCAATACCTGCGAATGTAATCTCTCACAGATTCACCCCCACGGGCTGAACCTGATAAGGAGATAGGGCCACCCCGCCTCGATAAACCGGTCAAAAAATATATGTCCACAACAGTCAAGGGGATGGATTTGCCCCTAATCTGGAACACCTGGCTGGTAGGATCCCATGCATCGAGCAAATATGGCAACAAGTTGATTTGTTGCCTCATGCTAGAAATGCAGAAAAACTTGAGCAAGCCGCAGTTCTGCAGTGCATTTACCGTAACCGGATCATGTAAAGCAAGCATGTATTCTTCTTCATGCTCACGTTCTTGCCATGTAACAGGCATTTTTCTCCAAGGAATCTCTGAAAACAAACAAGAGAAGAGTTAGATCTTGATTTGGTGAAAAACAGGCAAAAATTTCCATTGAAAACTATGCACAAATTTTCCTCCCTGCGCCCATCGCACCCCGAGCAGTGTTCTGGGTGCGTTGCATGCTAACTGTCCAATAGATAGATCAACATGAAACACACCTTTCAATATAGAAAGGGTGTGATGGAGCTAGGGCGAGTTTTTCAAACCCCTGAGGCTCAAAAAAGCCAGAAATCAGGCTCAGAATACAAAATGGAAAGGATGAAATGAAAGAGCTCAGGTTTAGCTCCTACCTGGTCCAGACGGCGCCAAGAATCGTCCACAGAATCTCCCAGAATTAGCTGGTAAAAATCGAAGGAGGGAAAGCACCTCCAAAGCCCCAACAAACCAAAGTTCAAATGAAATGGTAAAATGAGAGGTAAAAGCACTTTTTAATTACTTTTTACGTAATTCAAGTAAAATATTAGTGTCTTAACTCATTTTTTCAAACATATATTGTTCATTTCTAACTAGTTTGATGAAGCAATTGAGCATGTAGTACAATCTTTGAAGGAACAAAAGTCATTAATGGTAAAATTAAGAAATCAATGACCACTTAATCGAGCAGTTTTAGCGCATAGTTCAAGCTCGTTAAAAAATAAAAATAAGTCATGAGCAAGTGTTTCTCCCCGTGTTTAAGCTCATTAAAAAATGAACAGGTAAATAATCATCGTGAATGTATTACTTCAAAGCCTTGGTCGTGTTCTCATCATCACCTCCACTCTGTATCAGCCGATCATTCACCTCCATTTGATTGTTTACCCCTTTTGAGGAACAGCTGCGAAGAGTGATCCTGTTAGCCATCCTTGTAACATTGCCGTGATTGGAAAATTCCAAACCTTACCTGGAATCAGCGGCTACCCGAATTTATCACTCGTTCCTCAAAGATGAGTCTCCTTTAAGCTCTTTTCAACTGACTCATAAAATATGAAAAGATTGCCGAGCCATTGGCCTATCCAGCTCGTTAAAGTGACCGGAAGTGCTATCCCTCCTTTAGATTTTAATCTTTTTGGACCTGAGGGATTATTACACAAAAAGATCGAGCGCTTGTTTTGTTCGACTCGTTAAAAGTACCGAAAATTCATCCCTTCTATATTATGTTATACTTTTTTGGACTTAAGGGATTAGATGACGAAAAAGGATTTTCGGAGTTTCCTTTACGCCCTTTTCAGACTCTCTAAAATTGAAAAGGACCGAGTTATCTTTGTCGTTAAACTCGTTAAAACCTAATAGCGACAAACTTGTCCATAACAGACAAGAACGAGTTTCACTATCGCTAGGCTCGTTAACATAGCGATGGGTTTTCCCGAAGGGAAAATTATAGAACAAGCATATGTTATCCTCCTCAAGCTTGACAAAAATAAAGAGGTACTGGTTAGCAACGACTGGGGAAAAATTGAGAAGAAAACTTGAAGAAACTTTGTTGGTAGCAAGTCGCTCTTGAACATGACACTTTCACTCTGCATCTGAGTCGGGCTGGGTTGTTCCATTCACTGGTCACATCACCATGGTTCCGTCACACCATCCACATTTGGGGTAATGCTACCAATCCATGATTTCAGTGTCGCCGATATGTTCAAGAGAAGCCGCTCAGAGAATTCACCTGTGTCTCACCCACTGTAATACATTTACACTCCATTCTTTCATGACCACCACCCTGAACCTTATATCACCAGATCGTTTTCACCTCCATTAAAATCATTTGTTCCGTTCCGTGTCATTGATGTGGGATTACCTAAGGCCCTCCTATGACGGATCACTTCTTGTCGACATCAGCTCATTATCCAAGTCGATCTAGGAACAACCCTTTCAGTACTTTGAAGCTTGCATGCCCCAATGGCAAGTTTCTCACTTCCGGCGACAGGTTTACATCAATGGCCTTCGACCGAAAGATTTTGCATGGTGTTCGACGCCAACTCCTTTATTCACACCACGTGAATTGTACTGTAGTACCTTGAGGCTCATCATCATTATCGGTGATTCCTCTCGTGCCTGTTAACAGCTTACATCATTGGCTGGTAATCAGGTGATGTCTTTCCATGTTAGACTCTAAAACATCTCTCACATGGATCGACTTGTACTTTGAGTGAAGATCGAACGAGATTGAAGACCCCGGATCTAGTTTCATCCATCCGGGCTGCGATATATATTTAGGAAAATAAAGACATCAAATATACATCATTGCTGCAAAGATAATCATCCAATCTAAGGGATGATGGCTCTACCATAATCATCAGTCTACACTCAGACGATTGTCTATCTCATGTACATGAAAATGAATTTATAAAGCTAAGCATGGGAATGCCCACCTCGGCTAGATCATGAAAATATTATGAAGATAATGTATTGTATTGTATCTTATTACAGGTCTCCTTCCAGCTTGAAAGAACTTCAGATCCTCATGATAAAGCATTTCACCCGATATCAACAAATTAACGACCTCATGCTTTAGGGGGCAACTATTATAGACATTTTTGGGCACTGCAACCCCAATCATAAATGTCCGTAAACCAAGGGTTCTTAAGTCCCTAAAAGTGTTGTTCCGACCCCTAAAATAACAAGGTCAACTGATTACATCTTCTCCGAGAAGGTCTCCATGAAAATCTACTCAGAACTGGTCAAAACTGGACCATTTCACCTGCTCCATAGGCAAAGTGCGTTGCATCCCACCCGAGCACACACAGTAGGTGCGATGCATGTCAAAAATCCCTTCTATGGGGTGCGATGGGCGAGAAGGGACAAATGGCAGGGTCAACCCGCAAGGTGGAGGAGTATGGAATCTTCCAGAAACTTCTCCTATGACACTTGCCTCTCTGAATTCGACCAGGGATGAGTAAGAGACCATCAATCTCCAAGTGGAATCAAGAACTATCAGAGAGAAGACACTAATCAAATCTCAAAAGCTGACTCACCCCCCTTGCAAACATCTATATATGGATCCCTCATCCCAGAGATCCAGAGGCTGGAATTTTGTATCTTGTAAGGAAGTGTTGTTGGTTTCTTGCTACAATATCATAGTGTTGGGTGGTCTAAGCTTTTCATGAGGTGAAGAAGATCTTCTTGCTGAGAGGATGATGCTAGGTCAGAACAATTGGTTGTAATCCTCTTTGCTCTTTATTGATTATTAATAAAGCTATTCAAGTTTTCCTCCACATGCTTGTGTGGTTGATGTTTTATGCATTTGTGTGGTTAATGTACATCTGATCCTATATTGCTTATGATAATAGATCTATGTTCTCGTATAGTGTTATGCTTCTTTAATTCTACAGGTACTCTTTGAAGCTGGGTATATAAGGAAGCAAGTAGCAAAGGACTATCAGAAGGGAGAGGAATCAAGCAAGGAACCAAGCGCAGGACTGAGGTTGGTCTCCTTTATTCTTCTCTCATATATTTACCATAAAGGAAAATTAAAATGGTTTTAGTGTGTTTGTTTCTAAGGTAGCTATCACCCTTAGTGGGACTAGCAGTTCTGTATAGACACTAGTTTTCCCAATAACACTAACCTTGGACCCTAGTCTCGTGGGATCTCTTTTACTGACCATTGGGATTTAGGGATGGGATTACATGGGAAACTTTAATTTTGTTTATATGGTCTCACTCCCTCATCCACATATATTACTCCCCCTCCACTCATTATAACCCCATTCATCATTTCTCCCACCTAGGTCCACATTCCTCCACTAAGTCCACGTAGGGTTAACCTTCCCTTTCCTCTTGCCCACACCTTGGGTCGGGCCTAGAATGATGCCCCGAAGGTTGATGCAACTAAAAAGAAAGATAAAAACATAATTGGCCACATTCAATAGGAAGATGTACCATAAAATACAAAAGATGGTCAGGAAAAACACATTTAGCACATGGGCAAAAGCCAATACATGAGCTCTACCCCATCATCATGACCATCACCCTCATTCCTACAAGCCCTAGATGAGCCTCCTTTATCATTTAGGAATCCATGATTATCCAAACTCCTAGTGGGTAATGAACCACCCTACCTTAAAGGGGGTATCCATTGTTCTATGACATACATCATGCTCTTATCCCTTGAGCCTCAAGCAGTCAATTAAATAAAAATCATAAAAGACAAAAGGAATATAAAAAAGTGTGGAAAAATCAAGGTTGGGGCATCTCATGTACCATAATTTCTCCCTCCTATAATTTATATACCCAAGTGTGGGATTCCATTTTATTAGCTACCCTTGTACGCCATCATTTGGCCTAGCGTTTCCCCTTTCGTTCCCTACTCCATTCATATCTCTATACCATGCCAGCACTCTTTAAAGGATGTACCTTAGATATATTATCCCCTTTAGAAGTAGAAAACACCTAATAGGATACTTAGTTAACCCGATTTGGATTTTGGAGACATTAGCACATGCCAAATCCCACTATGGAAGGGCATGCCATTATGAAGTCCCCACCTACTATCCATGGTGTGTAAGCTCTTTTACTCGATTTCCTTGATGACTTGTTGTACTAGAAGGCTAAGGGGCACATTGGATCTTATGAAGGATTGCAGGTGGTCTCCATTTTGGTTTTGGTCTCCCTATATGGGGTCCTAACCCTCTAGAACATAGAAAATTTTAGGGGCGAATGTTTGCCCTTTGGCGAAATTAAGGGGTTTTAAATTTTTAGTGGGCGAATATTTTGTATCATAGCACATTTTTACAAATCACCTCAAATAGCCCACCTTATTTTGAGGGAGAGGGTAAAAAAAGTAAATTTAGCCCTTGAAACTAGGAGTTACAACCTTCCATTCGCCCATTTTCAAGAATAGGTTTTATTTAAGTGAATCCTATGGGCCAAATACCATATTTATAAAAGAGGTATGGTAAATTAATAAAAATATAAATAAATGAGAGGTATGGTAAATAAATAAAACATTTTTTATATTTACTTCATAAGTCACCTTATATACATGCAAGGGTGTAAACAAATAAAAATATAAGTAAAGTGGAGGTATGGTAAATAAATAAAAATATAAATAAACTAGACATATGGTAAATAAATAAAACCTCTTTTTATATTTAGTCCATAACCCTCGTTCTATTTATGAAGGCTCAAGAAAGAGGTTTTATTTAAGTGAATCCTATGGGCCAAATACCATATTTGTAAAAGGGGTATGGTAAATTAAAAAAAAATATAAATAAACGAGAGGTATGGTAAACAAATAAAACATTTTTTTATATTTACTCCATAAGTCACCTTATATTTACAAACACTCAAAAAATGCGTTATATTTAGGTGAAAGCTATGGGCAAAATACTATTGGACAAATACCATGGACTAGATTGTTATTAATACCATGCAAAAAAACATTATTAACCCTAATATCAGTATTAATAAAAATAAAAATGGCACATGGTATTGACCCATGGTATTCACCAAAAGGGCACATGGTATTGACCCATGGTATTCACCTGGAATGTAGCCTATTTAAATGGGGGAATTAAACTAGCATAGATCCATCTTTACTCTGGATCTACTAACCCCCTAGAGGTATCAAATATCATGATATGCAAACTAGCATAGAGTGAAAAATATTTGATACCTCTCGGGGCTTGGTTAAAATAAAAAATAAAATAAAATTCAACTATTAATTTTATTAATTTTTATAAATTACTAATAGTAATTTTTAAGCTCCAGGTTTATGATAACCCATGGTATTGACCCATGTTAATACCATGGTATTCATGTGAGCATAGACTATTTAAAGGGGAAATTCTATCATCTTAGATCCATCTTAATTCTGGGTCTACCAAGTGCTCAGAGGGATAAATAGATTTCATCCCCCTAAGAGTGGTAGATGTGGAGTTAAGATGGATATAGGTTGGCTTTTATGATAATGAAGATATTAAATAGACTTAGGAAATTATATTGTAAAAACATCTTAAGGTGAATGGTTAAAGCATAGACATTGGACAAGTATATTTGTATACTTCTGTTTTAAACTAAAACAAATCCAGGGCTAAAAGGAATGGATTGATTGCACTAGTCATCCTTCTATAACTTTCCAACATATGCTAGACTAAACAGATTTTAATTTGGGTAATTTTTCTAACTGCAAACAGGAACATACTTGTGTATTGGCAGGGTGGTTATGAGGTCCCTAGAAGTGATGAATTTGAATTTTTCTTGGTTTTATATATAGTATTAGGTTTTTCCTCATGCTTTCTATGAATGACACGGGTGAATTTTATCCTACACCCACTAGGTTATCGATATGTAATTTCAGTAATTTTGATTTCAAAAGATATTTTAAAGAAATGCAATGATTTCATTTGTGTATTCAATAAACACAATATTCTAATAGAATTCTACATTTGTGGTTTACCTTTATAGATTCCATGGAGAAGTATTAGTGGTGTGACATCAATTGTCCTCAAGTAGAGGCTTTAGTTTTACTCTTTTTGGAAGCAAATCTTTCTTCCAACATTTTTGAGTTCCATGAAAAATTTGAAAGTCCTAATAGTATTCAATTATGGGTTCAAGAGAAACATAGTATTCAATTATGGGTTAAAGAGATCCACACTGAATGATCTATCGGCCTTATCTTCACTTAGTTTAAGACTATTCACTTGGAGAGCCTGAATGTGCCCCCAATTCAAGAGCATAGTAAATTCATGTAGAACTTAGAGAAGCTATCTTTAAGCTTTTAGTGAAGAATGGAAAAATGTCTGGGTTCAATAACAACCAGTCGAGCATTAAGCTTCCAATAATGCTAGATTTTAACCTAGAGCACTTTTGTGATTTGGAGAAGATGCCCCCTCATATTTGTGACACATCTTCAGTTGTGAATTGGACTATTACTAACTGTCATTTCCTTCGAAAGTTACCTGATGACTTGGGGAACCTCAACTCTTTAAGAATGTTAAGGAAGGAAAGAAAGTACATTATGCTAAGTTCTCTTATGCTTTTCAAGTTTTTCTTAGATATCTACAACATTTCAGGTAGGAAAGTACATTCTGTTAATGAAAATTTGTCTTGATAGAAAGGCCCAATTTCAAATTCTAATGGTTTCAAAAAACATTGTATAACTGTAATGTTTCTAAAAGGAAAGCATATTTTTTCAATTTAAGTATCATGATCCCGTATTCCAACTTATTTTTCAATAACTCATTAGGCTTCGTAGCTTTGAATAAATCCATGTCTTTTGATAAGATCCTCTTCCAAGTTAGAACACAATTTCCTTTTGGCAATAACCACATACAATGTCTTGATTTTGTTATTGAGAAAATAGAGGTTGTGAAACAAGCTTGTGCCATAAAAGGACTTCATTCATTGATTATGTATCAATTATGGCTCTTGATGTAACAATGTCTTTATTTTGTTGCTTGAAAATAGAGGTTACGCTTTACTATTTCACATAATTGCTTACAATCTTTCCATAAGTATTGATTTGTAATCTCAGTCACTGAGGGATGACAATAATGAAAAAGGTAATATTCCATGGTTTGAAGTTACCCTCTTACTAAATATTTAAATATATCACCACAAGTTAACTGTTAGTTAAAGGAATTGTATTTGATTTGTAAACAATTCATTGCTTGATTTATAGATTTTGATTTTTTCCCTTTTTTATTTTTTTCTCAGATTTGGTATGAGATATATTCTAATATCTGGGTTCCCTATTTTCCCCACCATAGCTATGAGGTTCAGATGCTATCATTAAATATTCTCATAACGTTACAACTTTTCTAGTAAGTGTACTTCAAAACATTGTTGTTGCTTTTCCATGGTGTTAATGCAAATAAGCACTGCAACTAGTGCCATTATTTAGATTAAGTGCCAAAATCTAGGTGGTCTTGTAATGATGGAGTGATTGTTTTCTAGCTACTAAGGCCATATGAATTTTTATCTCTTATGTTGTCCTGAGATATTCAAATTCATAATAAGAATTGAGGTCTCGTTTCCGCTGTAGATTGCAGTCAGTTTCTTGAACATAATATATAGTAGATTATATTTTACTAATCAACTGTGGATGTGATCCCTCGCAGGAAAGGAAATTCAAAGTGACTTTGATTTCACATTGATTTGTCAAAATATCCACACAGGAAAGGAGATTCAAAGTGACACTGATTTGTCAAAA
>Ga0181468_100121_pt1 | contig 13413 bp, 12 predicted proteins | sample InSIn1SAF170_2_FD_119080 | JGI IMG/M metagenome (GOLD analysis project Ga0181468, IMG submission 119080) | Clean room microbial communities from NASA Spacecraft Assembly Facility at Jet Propulsion Laboratory, Pasadena, California, USA -... ... | reverse complement strand
AAGACAGCATTTCACTAGCAAAGGAATAAAGATGGGTAGGGATGCTTTGTTTAATTTCCTGCGTTCAGAGCATATGCTGATCAAACCTAAACACTCGTATCATAAGACAACGAACTCTAAGCATTGGTTGCATAAATATCCTAACTTACTTAAAGACAGGAAGGCAAGCCGGCCTAACCAGATTTGGGTAAGTGATATTACTTACATCGAGACCAAAGCTGAGACTTCATATCTCAGCTTGATTACTGACGCTTATTCACGAAAGATCGTAGGGTATCACCTTCATAACAGCTTACATACCGATGGTGTAGCTGCAGCAATGCAAATGGCTATTAAACAAGAGCGGATCGATGCCCCTTTGATACATCATTCGGATAGAGGTTTACAATACTGCTCAGGGCAATATCAGCAATTATTAGCCAAGCATAATATCACTCCTTCGATGACCGATGGTTATGACTGCTATCAGAACGCCTTAGCCGAAAGGATCAACGGAATTATCAAACACGAATTCTTGACCACCAAGCCGGCAGACATCCAACAGGCCAGGATAATGGTAAGCGAAGCTGTCAAACTTTATAATTGTCGAAGACCACACTTGGCTTTAAGGTATCAAACCACAATTAGTGCATCAACAAAAAATCCTTGCCGGTATTAACCAACAAGGACTATCTTTAGATCATTAAATTATGTCAACTTATTTGTAATAGCCAAGACTTGATCTGACAGTTAATAGGTTTTAAAAAGTGTCAGATGTTTTCTTCGAATATATAAAAGTTTCTTCGAACTCATCAGACCCAATTTGTGGCTTACCCTCCTCGGGGTGGCTTAAGGGAGGATAAGCCACAAACTGGCCTTCGGATAGTCTTTCTATCAACTTTTCCTTCGCTAGTGAAATGCTGTCTTGAAAGGTTTGGATAGGAGTTTTCCCAAAGCAGTATTTACCTGTATGTGTTCTATCCTGATTGTAATACTTCATCCAGCGGTCCAGGTCTGTTTGTAGTTCCTGCACGGAACGATAAACCTTCTTACGAAATGCAATGGCATAAAACTCATCTTGTATCGTTCTATGGAAGCGTTCGCAGATACCGTTTGTTTGAGGACTTTTAGCTTTGGTCTTACTGTGATCAATATCTTCTACAGCCAGATATAACTGGTATTCGTGCTGATCTCTTGAACCACAGTATTCTGTTCCCCTGTCAGTTAGTACCCGAAGCAAACGCAAATCGTGCTGTTCAAAGAATGGAACTACCTGATCATTGAGCATATCTGCTGCAACCAGTGCATTCTTTCTGTCGTACAGCTTAGTGAAGGCGACTTTAGAGTAGGTATCAATAAAGGTTTGCTGATAGATATGCCCAACGCCCTTAATGTTTCCTACATAATAAGTATCCTGAGCTCCAAGATAGCCAGGATGATACGTTTCTATCTCACCAAATGCCTTTTTCTCTTCTTTTGCTTTTTCTAAAGCAACAACCTGTGCTTCGGTCAATACGATGCCTTCCTGTGCTGACTTTGCTTCCAGTGCTTTTAGACGAAGTTTGAATGTTTGCAGATCGTGGCGGAGCCAAACACTTCTTACTCCTCCTGGAGAGATGAATATTCCTTGTTTCTTTAACTCATTGGAGACCCGTAACTGACCTAAAGCTGGTTGCTCGATAGCCAGTTCTACTACAAGCTTCTCAATGTGTTCTTCCACACGGTTCTTCAATACTGGCTTGCGTCTGGAGATTTCCTGCAAGGCCAATTCTCCACCTTGCTCATAAAGTTCTTTGAATCGGTAGAAACTATCGCGTGAATAGCCCATTACTTTACAGGCCTTTGATACGTTTCCTAAATGCTGGGCAAGTTCTAATATGCCCAGCTTGTTCTTGATGATCTTTTCTTGTGTTGTCATTATTAATCTGTTTTGAAGTTACGCGTTTTATCGTAACTGTCAGATTAAGTCGTGACTACTTCAACTTATTTTAGGACGACTCATGGCTTATTTATTTTCGATCGATCAGCTAACCTTTTCATATACTTGTTCACCTGTTTTATCCTTTGCTCAATAACCTTAACCTTTCTTTCCTCATCCATTTCGTCGGTTAGAACGTCAAATACGTAGTCTCCATTTTTGTTACCCCATTTGTTCAAGATTGACGTGACCTCTCTCCTATATAAATCGTTATTGGAAGTACAGCACTGATGCCAGTATTTACCGTTTTATTTCGAACGACGTAGATGTAGGAACCCCGGATCTGTGACCACTTCATCCTAAAGATATCGTTCATGTTTAAACCATTGGACAAATAGCTAAAGATCCACATGTCCCGTGCATATTCCTCTATAGAAGAGCAGAGATTTTCGAATTCAGCTACTAATCTTATCTCTTCCTTTGTCAGTGCTTTTTTTGTATTTCGACCTGCAGGAATAACAAAACCGCGTGTTTTGAATGGATATAGGGATGAGTCCCTAACGATACCATCTTTCATGGCGCGATTGTAAACGGTTCTTAGGCAACGCAGATACATGCTAATTGAGGTAAGGCTTTTACCATTGTCTATCATCCACTGCTGATATTCCTGCAGAAAGCGGGCATTCACATCGTAGAATCCAATCTTTGATTTGAAATTCGTTAACGAGTTGACAGCGGTTTGGTATATAGATGCTGTTTTTGGCTTTTTTATAGCCTTCTTTTCCCGGATAATAGCGTCAAAGACGGGAAAAATGTCATAGGCGGACTTAGCGGTAGTGTTGTAGTTTCGTTCAAACTCAGTAAAGGTGAAAACAGGTATTGAGTTAATTGCTGCTCTCGCTTTTGCCAATCGAGCGTCAAGTTCTATACGGATATCTTTGTCTTTTCCTTTTGGAGTTCGAGCCATTACTTTATCGTAATCGGGCTCGTTTAGGGAAATATCTGTAGGATAGTACTTCTGCACCCGCATGTGAGTAACACGGATCTTGACATAGTATTTTTCATCCTTATTCTTTTTTCTGACATCCAAGTATATCCCTGCTGTGGCTTTCATAACATACAATTTGCATACAAATGCAGAAAAAATCGGAAAAAAACGGAAACTAACTAGAGGATTAATTTTTTTTTAACCCTGTAACCTAGGTTTCTAGGTAAGAATTGGATACTATTGGACAATATCAGCAAACGTCAGCAAATTACATTTTCGATTCGAGCATCTGCCTTACAAGCAGAGGGTCACAGGTTCGAATCCTGTTGCTCCCACATAAAGAAGCCCTTCAGATTAAATTCTGAGGGGTCTTGTTTTTTATGAGAAACTGGAAACTGTCCAGCTGCATCATCTGTGTTTTGGTGAATGACCAATGAAAGTACAAGAGCGGGGTTCCTTTAGAAGATCAAGCCATTAAATTCCTCCCGCTTTTTATACATTAATTTACTGCTCCTCCATTTACCACTAGGTGTTGTCCGTTTACAAATGACGATAAATCGCTCGCAAAAAATTCGGCCACGTTGGCTACGTCTTCTACTTCTGCTAATCTGCCCATCGGGCAACTATCGAGCAACTGTTTTCTTAGTTCAGGATATGAACCTGCTTCTGCAAATATTCCTGCATTATCAACGGCAAAAGGAATAATTGAGTTAACCGTAACACCACGATGCCCAATTTCTTTTGAAAGAATATCTACCAAATACCTTGGTGTTGTTTTACTTCCACCGTAAACCGCCATTCCTGAAACAGGAAATGAGGTTGTGCTGGAAGCGATGTATATAATACGTCCGTTGTTTTCAATATGACGGGCTGCCTGTTGCATTGTAAAATAACTTCCCTTGGTATTGATCGAAAAAACCTTGTCGAATTGCTCCTCTGTGAAGGCGGTTACAGGAGTTTCTACTAACTCAATCCCGGCGTTTGCTACAACAATGTCGATTTTGCCGAATGATCTTTTTGCTTCCGCGAATAATCTTTCGATGTCTGCCACTTTGCTCACGTCGGCCTGCACAGCGATCACCCGCACATTTAATGCCTTGATATTGTTTACTACTTCCTCAGCAGAGGCTTTGTCTTTAGAATAGTTGATTACAATGTCGGCTCCTAATGCAGCATACCGTTCTGCAATGGCTTTGCCTAATCCTCTAGCTGATCCTGTTATAAGTGCTACTTTGTTTTCTAACGAATTCATCGGAATTGATCTTGGTTAATGATACTTCTACTTACGACCGTTTATTTTTATAGCCTGTTATTTTAGCCGCTTAGGACACTAGTGCAACTAATGAATATTAAGCCATTGCACCATTAACCCCGATGTTCTGAGCGCTAATCCACTTGGCGTCGTCGCTGGCAAGAAACACTACAATTCCTGCAATGTCTTCCGGTTCGCCGATGCGATTAAAGGCAGAAAGTGAAGCAAGGCGATCTATAACTTCCTGTGATTTTCCATTCGTGAAAAGTTCTGTATTAGTGGGGCCTGGAGAGATTGAATTTACATTGATTCCCCGGGCGCCTATTTCTTTAGCAAAAACTTTAGTAAGCTGTTCCACTGCGGCTTTTGTAGCAACATAAGTGCTGTATGTTGGAAGGAGCAGTCTATTAGCAGAAGTTGAAAAATTGATGATACTTCCGTTATCTGCTAATCGGGTGGCAGCCTCTCTCATTGTATTAAAAGTTCCTCTAACGTTTACTTCAAAATGTTTTGTAAAATCTTCGTCGGTCGTATCTTTTAATAGTTTATAAATCAGAACTCCCGCATTGTTTACCAATACATCCACTTTTCCGTAGTGTGAAATTGCTTCGTCAAACAGATTTTTTACCTCCAATGCTTTACTTACATCTGCCTGAACGGCAATTGCATCTCCGCCTTTTTCTTTGATTGAGTTAATCGTACTTTCGGCTGCTGCACGATTTCCTGCAAAGTTTACAACTACTTTTGCTCCTGCTTCTGCAACCTTATGCGCCACTGCAGCGCCAATACCTCTTGAAGCTCCGGTTATTAAAACTACCTTATCTGTTAGTGCTTTCATTTTCTTAATTTGTTTTGCATAACAAAAGTCGCGTTAAAATGATGAGGCGGGATATACATTTCTAAGAAAGGAATGCAAATATTTAAGACTTGTCTAATTAATGCCTGCTCGGTAGGATACGGGCGACGTACCCGTATGCTTTTTGAAATAGTTGCTGAAGTGAGAAGATTCGGAAAAGCCAAGTCGCCAGGCAATTTCTTTGATTGATAGTCTTGTATTCTGCAGCATTGATTTGGCCTCAACCATTGTTTTTTCTGCTATCCAGACACTTACCGCTTTCCCTGTTTTACTTCTAATAAGTGTACTTAAGTAGTTGGGATGAAGATTCAGTTCTTCTGCATAATCCTGAACTCGGAAAACTTGCTTCACTAAACCTTTGTCAAGGTCGCGGTAATGTTTTTCAAGTGCTTGCTTAAAACTTCTTACTATCTGAGAACTCCTGTCTCCTTCTTGAATAGGGTTATAGTCTGGCCAGAAGTGTTGTTTTATTTTTAATAATAACACAACAAACAGATTACCTATAATTCTTTCCCGGTAGGGCGAGCCTGAAATGTACTCTCGGCGAATCTGGAAATATAAGCCTTCAAACTCCCGGAAGATGTTTTCACTTACAGCTCTGGCGGGAAAAGTCTCAGAAAGCAAAAAGGGAAATTCCTCAAAGATATTGCTATGTACATTTTCTTTTAGGAACGATTCGCTTAGAGTAATTAGATACAAGTCTTCAATATCTATCCAATCGAAGGATCTGTAGTGGCCGGGGTTGGTAAAATAAATCGTTCCTGGTTTGATTGGATATACCTGATCATCTATAGTATATTTTCCATTCGCATTTTTAACAAAAGCAAAAACAAAAAAATTTAGTCGGCTAACAGGGGAGCTAAAGGGCAGAGGTTGATTAAGATCTTTTAAATTGAATATGGTGAAGTCGCTGTCAACATCAATTAGATCTATTGGATAGCCCAAATGCTTATACTGATCGTAAAGATTATCGAAAGCACTTTCTTTTTTATCGTCCATAAAGAGATCAATAATACGAATTTCACAAAAAGAGCCAATGTGGAACTTTTGCTTATTTTCAAAAGTGTGGGCTGAGCAGAAGATATTGCCAGAAGACTAGAACCTTAGTGGCAATGGCAACAACATTTTTCAGTATCCCTAGATTAGTATGTTGATCGTTTCAATCATGTATTCGAGCTCCGCTAAATCGGAAGAGGCGAATCCTAGTCTGACTGAGTTTCCTTCATTTTGATTTTGTAACTGACCGGAACAGTTGTTGATATAAATATCTCTTTTTGCTGCTTTTGCTGCTAGGTCGGCAAGCTTAATGCTAGAATCAAATGTGGTCCACGCGGCCATTCCCCCCTCAGGCACGTGGAAACTAACTTTATTCGTCAGCTTATCGTTCATCAAATTGCAGAAATAGTCTCTTCGCTCGCGATAGATGCGAACTGACTTTCGAAGATGTTTTTGTATTATACCGAACTGCAGAAGTTCTGCAATAGCATTTTCAAGCATGTTATCACCCTGTCGGTCAACGATACGTCTCAACATCGCTAAACGTTCAATTACGTTTTCAGGTCCTACTAAATAGCCGACACGAAATCCCGGAGCAATAGTTTTAGTAAAAGAGCCGCAATATAGAACATGGCCATTTTTGTCGGCCCCGATTAAAGGCTGTAATGGCTTGTTGAGGTAGTGGAAGTCGTAATCATAATCATCTTCGAAAATAATAAAGCCAAACTCTTTTGCCAGATTTATCAGCTGCATTCTTCTGTCGGCTCTTAAGGCTACTGTTGTGGGATAATTATGATGTGGAGTGACGTATACCAGTCTTATCTTTCTCGACAAGCATACTTTTCGAAGTTCGTCCACAACAATTCCATAACTATCCGTTGGTATTTTGATTACATTGGCTTTAGCCTGTATAAAATTCATATAAGCACTCATCCATCCTAGCTGGCCCATTGCTACGTTGTCTCCGGGTGTTAGCAAGGCATTACTTACAAGAAATAAACACATGATAGTGCCTCGGGTAATCAGTATATTTTCTACAGTGATATTTAAACCTCGGGTGTCGCGAAAGTAATTACAAAGTTCTTCCCTAAGCCAAAGGGAACCCTTTGTATCACCATAACCTAGACGCAAATACTTGTTTCCTACTTTTAGTTGATTGCTATAAGCTCTCGCTAAATCATTTAGAGGCGCTATTCTCACGTCTGGGTAGCCATCATCTAAATGATATTTACTAAGGGGTCTGATAATTTTTCTTGTTAAGTGATCCGCTGTTCCGATTTCAAACCCGGCAGTTTTTAGGCCTTGATCATTTGTAGTTTTTGAAGCGAACTTCTTTGGTTTAACCTCTGGTAAGTCTTCACTTACATAGGTGCCACTACCGCCTTTACTTTTAAGCCAGCCTTGAGCAAGTAATTCATCGTACGCTCTAACAACTGTTTTTCGATGAACCTTTAAAAGCCCTGCCATTTTGCGTGTGCTTAGTAATCGCTGAGAGGCCGGAAGAGTACCTTCTTTTATAAGCTCTATCAACCCGTTCGCGATTTGTAAATAAACGGGTTGAACTGTCTGAGAATCTATCGAAATTAAAGTTGCTAATAACTGCATTGAATTGGACTACCTAAAAGATTAAAACTGGACGAATACGGTGCTCCAATAAAGGTATAGTTTTACAACAAACAGGAAAAATGGAAATTATTTACAAATCAGATTGCAGACCTGAGGTTGAGGACATCATTGACGTTTATAAAAGTTCAGCAATCAAAAGACCTATTTTGGATCGAGAGCGCATTGAGAAAATGTTTGATAACTCGAATTTAATTGTTACTGCATGGCATAATGATAAATTAGTAGGGATCTCAAGAGCGCTTACTGATTATTGCTATAGCTGCTATTTGTCTGATCTTGCCGTAAGACACGAATATCAAAAGCAAGGTATTGGAAAAGAGCTGGTTTACCTTACAAAAAAAGAAGTTGGTGAGAGAACCACGCTTATTCTGCTGGCCGCTCCGGAAGCAATGAATTATTATCCAAAAATCGGATTGGAGAAGCTTAGCAATGCGTTTGCTATTAGACGTACTGACTAGTTTCTAACAAGCCCACAAACCGTAAGTTAGTTGAATTAAAGTAGTAAATATGTCGAAACGTAAGTTCTTAAAAGATTCAGATCAAAAAGCATTCAATGCTATGTTAGCCTTCGACCAGTATTTGGAAGAAAGCGTTCTAACAAAGGCCCACTGGGAGATGATTAAAATACGGGTTTCTCAAATAAATGGGTGTGCATACTGCATTGATAAGCATAGCAAAGACGCGATGAAAGCGGGCGAAAGTGCTCAAAGAATTTATTTGCTTCCGGTTTGGCGAGAAACCAGTTTTTTTACTGAAGAAGAACAGTCAATATTGGCGTTAGCCGAGGAAATGACACTAATAGCGCAGAAGGGAGTATCAGATGAAGTGTACGATCGTGCACTCGAACTTCTAGGGCAGGAGTATTTAACTGCGGTGATGATGGCTGTTATTGCAATGAATGCATGGAACAGGGTAGGGATAGCTACAGCAAGAACGCCCTGAAAAAGCTCTTTAAAATCAGGAAACCGAAAGTAAACATTCTCTAACTAATATTAAAAATAGTAAGCGTGTATATCCCTCAAGTCAATTCATTTACTGACAAAAATGAAATAATCAACTTTATGCGTCGCTTTAGTTTTGCCACTATTATAACTGCAAAAGATAGTTTTCCGGTTGCAACTCACTTGCCTTTTTTAGTTACTCTACAAGGTGATTCCATTGTTTTGACCTCTCATTTTGCCCGGGCTAATGATCATTGGAAGCAGCTGGAAGCTAATAAGGTGATGGTTATCTTCAGTGAGCCACATGCCTATATTTCTCCTTCCCATTACGACAAAATCTTAAACGTTCCCACCTGGAATTATATTTCTGTTCACGCGTATGGCAACGGAACAATTATCACTGAAAAGCAAAGGGTAATTGAAATACTTGAAAATACGGTTGATCATTATGAGGCCTCGTACCGGCAACAATGGAATAACTTTCCAGATGAATACAAATCAAGATTATCAGAAGGTATTGTTGCATTTGAAGTTGTCGTTACGGACTTGCAAGCCAAGAAAAAATTAAGTCAGAACAAAACAGAAGCCGAACAGGCAAAAATTATAGCGTCTCTCTCAAAAAGTAACGATACGAATGAGAGAATGATCGCCGACTATATGAAAGCAAATGCTAAATAAATATAGGCACTACCGTATTTCAAGAAATTGTATGATAAATGGTTAATCGATATTCCCATTACTCCAATTACTTACTCGGTCTCAATTACTTGTTTAGCGTCAATTTCAGTTTCATCAGCTTGCTGTTTCATTATTTTTCTAGACGCTAATAGGGCAAATAATGTAAGCAGTGCGGCTATTGAAAGATAGTAGCCCACATAAGCCAGGCCGTAGTTGTGAGCCAGGGTAGTTGCCAGATACGGGGTTAACGAGGCGCCTAAAATGCCAGCCAGTGTAAAAGCCAGTGAAGCACCGGTATAGCGGACTGGCACGGGAAAAATACCGGCTAATGCGGTACCAATCGGCCCATAAGTAAGACCCATCAGAAACATACCCAGCGAAAGAAAAGCAGCAGTTATAGCCATGCTGCCACTGGTGAATAAGGGCGCGAAAATAAGACCAAAAACCATAATGAGGACGGTAGCTGCAGTCAGCATTTTGTTGCGTCCGTACTTATCAGCTAATATAGCCGATAGCGGAATAGCCAAACCGAAGAACAGCATCGATATCATTTGTATGATTAGGAAGTCGCCCTTCGGATAATGCAGAACTGAAGTGCCCCAGCTTAGTGTAAACACGGTCATTAGATAAAACAGCAGGAAGGTAGTTATAGTAGCCAGCGTGCCTAGTATAATGGTTTTGGTGTGTTTAACAAAAATATCAATCACCGGAACTTTCGCCCGCTGATCGGTATCAACTATCTTTACAAACTCTGGAGTTTCAGCTATTTTCAGTCTCACGTATAGGCCCACCCAAACCAATAATGCACTTGCAATAAAAGGGATGCGCCATCCATAATTTATAAAATCACTATCGCTCATCGTTTTGCTTAGTATAAAAAAAGTGCCGCTAGATATAAGGAAACCGATTGGCGCTCCTAATTGCGGAAACATTCCGTACCATGCTTTTTTGTGCGGCGGAGCGTTTTCCGTAGCTAATAATACCGCGCCTCCCCATTCGCCGCCCAGTCCGAGTCCCTGTCCGAAACGAAATAGGGCCAGAAGTATTGGCGCAGCGATGCCAATAGACGCATAACTTGGCAAAAGCCCAATAGCAACTGTAGATGGGCCCATGGTTAACAGCGCTGCAACAAGGGTAGCTTTGCGGCCCTTACGATCTCCGAAATGCCCGAACAAGGCTGCACCTAAGGGACGTGCAAAAAAGGCCAGCGCAAAGGTTGCCAGAGACTCAAGCGTAGCGGAAGTTGAATTGCCTGGCGAGAAGAACAACTTTGGAAATACCAGCACCGCTGCTGTAGCATAAATGTAAAAGTCGAAGAACTCAATAGTAGTGCCTATGAGGCTTGCTGTGAGGATGCGGGTTACAGAATTAGCTGGAGTAGGTTGCTGGTTCATACACCCAAACATATCAAATTTGGACGAAAATGCAATTCGCTGGCTTCCTGCTGTTCAAACTAGAGTCTATACCATGGAGACAAACACTTCGGTCTACTTAAAGTTGATGCATCTCCTGATTCATATCGCGCCTATTTGTCCTGATAACTATCATTGGACAAATGCTAAGATTGGATTAGGAAAGGCTAAAAAAGTATTTAAAAAAAAGCTTCCCCGGCGACTAGATTTGTTGATCTTAAATCGTCCCCAAAGCCTGGTAAGCAAGCGGATGACTGCCTGATAATTATAACCGATTAAATCTTTAAAATGCTTTTATTGACATCTAAAAAGAAGATGGATGAATTAATTGCCGAGGCTAATCAATATGTTGACGAGGCAAATGTAAGAGGCGAGGTGTTTTTCGTTCCTTATTTAGATGAATCTAGTTACGAAATCAAATATCTGAAGTTTGAACCCGAACACTCTGAAAAAATGACCTTTCTGGTCAAAATCTAAGAGCTATTAGGAGAAATAATATAAATACATAATCTGTAATAAAATGTCCGCTTATAAAGTGTATCTCATATTAATCGCCAGTCTTTTTACACTTTCTTTAAGTGCTCAAACCAGTTCCAGCCCATCACTTGTAACTCACGATCCAACAGAAGAGGCTATCAACTTATATAACTATATTAATAATATTTCCGGAAAGCAAACGCTTGCGGGTCAGCATAGCGTTCCGTTATTAGGATCGACGCGGTTACCGATGGTTTATCGCATAACAGGTAAATATCCCGCGCTTTTTGGTCAGGATTTTGGATTTAGTGCGCCGGGTGATTGGGATGGAATCAACTTCAGACAAAGTTTGGTTGACGAAGCTATAAAACGTAATAATGAAGGTTTCATCATCACGCTGATGTGGCATGCTGTACCGCCTACTCAAGATGAACCTGTTACTTTCAGTAAATCTATTCAGGGAGATTTGACCGATAAGGAATGGCAGGAGTTGATCACTCCGGGAACACGGCTCAATGAGAGATGGAAGTCGCAGGTTGATGTTATAGCTTTTTTTCTAAAGCAATTACAGTATGCGCACGTACCCGTTATCTGGCGGCCTTATCACGAAATGAACGGTGACTGGTTCTGGTGGGGGAAGAAGAAAGGTGAGGATGGCTATAAGAAGCTTTACAAGATGTTATTTGATCGCTTAGTTAATTTTCATGGCTTGCACAACTTAATCTGGGTTTTTAACACCAATGAATATAAGCCAGGTGTTGATCCTCTTGCTGAATATTATCCCGGCGATAATTATGTCGATATCATTACTACTGATGTTTATACACAGGGATTTGATCAGGAAAACTATGATCAGATAACCAAACTAGCTAAGAACAAACCCATCGCATTAGGCGAAGTAGGAACACTTCCATCTCCGGAAATATTAAAAGCACAGCCTAAATGGACTTGGTTTATGAATTGGGGAGATCCAGGCGGCAAGTCTTTCGAAACCTATAAGGATCCCCAGGTTATAACGCTAGAAAGCTTGCCTTGGGTAAAAATCAAAAATCCGACCTTACATTATCCTATCATAAAATAGAGCATTTATAAAATGACTGTTGTTAGTAATCGATATATTCCACCTTTCCTGATAATCATCCTATTATTTTTATCACTCCAAGCCCCTTTATTAATTCTGCGTGTTCTTGCCCTGTTTGCCTGATATTAATTCCAAGATCCGATTCATTAAATGAAAACATAGCTGGTTCTACACCATAGTTCTGCTTCAAGTACAGGATATAATCGGTAATAGATTTATAAATTTCATTGATTTTTGCAGGATTAAGCGGATTACCCCAAACCCCTTCAGGGCTTGGACGAAAGCGGGGCTCTCCAAGTACAGCCCACTTTGGCCCTGACCACGCAGTTACGATAACCGGCATTCCCAATTGATGAAGTCGCTGCGCCATTTCCATCGACTCTTTTACATGAGGATTGAGATTTCCTGCTTTAGCATTTTTCGTAGGATCTACATTAGGATCTGGATGCCATAACTGCCATGGCATCTCCACTCTTCCCCATGCAACCCGCATATTTTTTAAGCAATAATCAATGACCTGTGGATCAACTTTGGGGTTTTGCAGCCTGAAATTCCCTCCGAAACCAGCGAAGTTCCTACCGATTTGACTAGTATCCACCTTTAGGTGAACCACTTGCTTATCAATTATTCCGGAAGCACTAATATTAAATTTGGTCTCTCCCTTATTTGCAACTTTTAAGTCCTTCGTTGACAAAGGAATATAAAGAATGTAATGGCTTTCTTTTGAAGCCGAATCCCTTCGTATAATTACCGGCCTTTTATTTGCAAACTGCAGTTTGAAGGATTGCTCCGGAGAAGTGAAATCCACATCGGAAGCTTCTATTTTTGCTTCTTCAATTGCCACTAATGGCCCCTTATCCCTTGAAAATTTTCCCTTGTTAAATCTTTGCGGAAGCTTAACTGTAAAAAATACGCCGCCAGCAAATGAAGGATTACCGGCGTACTGCAATTCTACTTTTGCTTCACCCTCTGCAACGTCGGTTACTTGTTCAGTAAAAAAAACACTATCTAAACTTGTGGTTACGGTTTGCGTCGCTCCCTCTCGTTTAAATTTCGGCCGCTGGGCTTCTTTGGCTGTTGCTTTTATTGTCTTCCAGTCTTTATCCACAAGTCTCAAACTAGTTTCGAAGTCAAAGAGCTGGCCTTGTTGCCTAATTCCCATAATATTTCCCCAGGCTGCAACCTCTGTTTGTGCTAAAGATTCTTGGA
>Ga0181468_100119_pt1 | contig 13576 bp, 14 predicted proteins | sample InSIn1SAF170_2_FD_119080 | JGI IMG/M metagenome (GOLD analysis project Ga0181468, IMG submission 119080) | Clean room microbial communities from NASA Spacecraft Assembly Facility at Jet Propulsion Laboratory, Pasadena, California, USA -... ... | reverse complement strand
CGCGTATGCAGATTTGCTACAAAGGAGCTCATTTGGATCAAAGGATTGAGGCTTCCACAAACTTGTGTTGGACCTAAGGTAGGCCTAAACATTTGTTTGCCTTTGTTAATATATTGCATATTTAGAGAAAGGTAGTTTTTGATTGGCTTTCTTGTCACTAGATATCGTCAGATACTAGGGAGGTCGATCTTGTCCGCAAGAATGAATCATTCTGTGTTACAAAATGGCGACCATATTGGGGAACTGATTTATTTGATTTTTCCTTTTGTTTGGTACTTTGACCTGAGAAACTGTGTTTTGTTTCTAGTTTTTGACTTGCTGATTGTGGGATTGGGTAGATCTACTTGATTTTTGAATTATTTTTTATTTTTCATAAGTTTTGGGAGAGGATCGCACCCTCTGAGTTAAGCACGGTGTGGACTTTTCCGCACTTTTTCTTTGTGCACAGAGCGGGACTGCACCTGTGTAAATTGGGTGCCTGCATACCCTGTCAGAATTTTGAAATTTTTCAAATTTTCTCTCTTTTATCAGTTTATATTTTGTTTATAGGTTTTTAGCCACTGCCCAGACCTGCCTGTAACTTGTCAGAAGCTTTCCTTGGTTTGATTTCATTTGCATTAGGGTTTTAGGTGAAATTCATAGAGATTTTGTGCTTGGGTTTGATTTTCATTTTGGTCCTCTAGTAGCTCTGAGCTTAGAAGTTGTAGAAACCTCAGATCTCCTTGGTCTTTACCAGTCTTCTTATGAGTTTGACCATTTGCAAAATCTACCTTTGATTGAGGAATCCACCTTGTGTTTTTCTCTTTATGAAATTTCGAAAGGCTTGTGTTCAAAGTGTGAATTTCACTTTTAGGAAAGAAAACAAGAGCTCATTGTTTTTTGACTGATTTGTGATTCTGGACAAATTAGTCCTTAGTTGGATTATAGCTAAGTAAAACATCCTGGAATTACATCTTGTAAGCTTTTACTTCAATAGGTTTTACTTCAATATTTTTCTTAGGTTTTATAGATCTCGAAATTAGTTTTGTTAATAGTTTTGGGTGCTTTATAAAGATATAAAAAATACAAAAATCTCTTTTGAGGAAAAGTTTGTTTTGTAGTATTTGAGTTTTAGATAAGAAAAATAATTTTTTTGTGAAAATAACTAGTGGTCTCGTTTTGAGTGCTTTGAAAAAGACAAAAACTTTTCCTTTGATTTCGTTGTTAAGAAAGATTTATGTTTACAAGTGTTTGCATTCTTAAACTCTCTCATAGCTAGAAGTTCATTGAAAAGAAAGGATTGCTTGTCATCTTAAGTGCATATTTTTTAGTGATTTTGAGTCGAGTCTGTACACCACGAGTTTCATCTCCGCCACCTCTTGTCCTAAAGAAAAGCCAATAAAATTAACGCTTAAAGTAAAATCAACTTAGTAATCTTTTATTTCTTAGGGCTCTTTATCATCAACTAGCTTAGGCTAGTGTCTTGGAATAGGTTTTAGTTAACACTCCAAGACAGTAAAACAAACAAGTATCTTATCTTGTGGTAGTATTAAATCCAATTGTTACATATATGCTCTGGGAAAGCTCCTCTTAAAGGAGAAGCACGAGATCATGTCTGAACCAGTGAGGGGATCAATCCTCCTTCATTGGGAACGATGCCAGATATTCACGTATTAAAAATGGTAAACCTAAAATTAGCCATTGTCGAGGAGCCTGGGGTCACTTGTTGGTAAACCTTGGATTATGTCAAGGAGCCTTCAAGGGGATTGAGCTTTTTACTCTGCCCTTGTGTGTGTATCAGATCATAGACCGTTCCCTCAGGTATATTTTTTGTTGTTGCTAACCATAGTGACCATAATCTATAGGATTCTTCCTAAGGTGATGGTGGAGGGAAGATCCCACTGTACCTGGAACAGACGTCGGCTAGACTCACTTGGATTTTCTGGGGGTTCTATTCACTCGAGACGGTTAAGTGGCGGAAATTGTGCCTATCTATTCATTAAGCAGGTTGTCGAGGTAACTGTTCCAACTGCCATTTCTGTATTGAATTCTGCGACGTTGGATTTCATCACCAACTAGTGTTTTCAGTATGGAAAGTTATTGTTTGTGTGTGGTTTGAATCCTTAGATTCTTTGGGTGTGTGTTTCATAATTGTTTGTTTCTTTAGAGACTATAGGCGGTTTTCATTGAGGTTTTACTTTGTTTGCGTGTGCAGTAATTAAAACTTTTTAATCGTGGTTGAATTACCGAGGCAGTCCCGTAGACTTCAGGGATAGCCTCCTGAGTTTTCACCAAGCCAGTTAGAAGGGCTAAGAGCCCTTGTTACTCCTAGTGAAAGTAGAGTAGAACACCTGAAGAAGGAGAGTCTTATTTGGTGGTACATCTTGATTACCAAGCTTTAGTAGCAGATTATAATCCGCAGTCTATTTCATTTTTTGAAGTTACTGGTAGTTTTTCATATACTTGCGAGTTAGCTGAGGAACCTGAAACATCTGAACCAGAAACTGAACCTCCTGCTAATCCGACATCGGGGTTAGCCTCTCCAACTTCTAGTGGTCCTGGTTCACCTAGGGTAGAAAGAGTTATTACCCAAAATCTTCCTTCTAGACTTATTGCCATCGAGGAACTTGTTACTCCAGAAGAGGAAGGTATTTCTATCCCTAAAAATAAACCAGTTATAGAACTTAGAGAGCGTGAATCTATATTTTACAGTCCACCTAGGAGTGACGCTTGGTATCTTTCATTGACTAATTTTTTGGAAAACCCAGGTCTAAGTTTTTTGCCACCTCGTATTCCTTTTCACCCAACACCTAGAGGTTATTATCCTCCGTTAAATATGTCGAGACAGTCGTCCATGTTTTCTCAATCTCTAGAAACTTTTTTACATGGTGTTCCTTATGTTCCATCTAGGTATCAATCTCTTTCTGGTACTTTTTGGGGAGCATCTCCTCAACCTAGTCAACAAGGGTTATTAATTGGAAATAACAGAACTAAACTGTTGAGTGTAGAAGATATTCTTATGATGTCAGGTACCGTTCCTAATCCTCAACCTCAAGGTGGCCAGTTACCGCCTGGGGGGCAGCTTCAAGGTCCTCAAATATCGCCTGGGGGGGTAACCTCAAGGTCAGTACATGCCTACGGGACAGTACATTCCTCAAGGTCAACCCCAGACTCAGTATGTACCTCAAGGTCAACCCCAATACCAATATGTACCTCAAGGTCAACCCCAGTACCAATATGTACCTCAAGGTCAACCTCAGTATCAGTACGTGCCTCAGGGTTATCATCCCCAAGGTCAGTACCCAACTCAAGGTTTCCAACCACCTTCCGGTTAGTTATTTGTTCAAGGAACTGGAAATGTACCGTTGAATTATCAATCCTACCCTCAACCTGGTTACGGTCCTCAATATGCCCAACCTGTTATGGGTCCTTACCCCGGAATAAACTTAGTGTGGGATCCATCACAATCCCAGAAGATATTGCAACCGAATGTGCAATTCTCTTTTCAAACTAGACAACCTTTAGTTTCTGGTTCAATCCATCAGCCTGTTCAATCTACTATTCAAACTTTTGCATCTTCTATAGTTTCACAGCCTGGGCCTAGTACACCTCGTACTCTACCCCAAACGACTGTTGCAACGTCTGTTCCATCTACCCCACCTACGTCCAGAGTATCTACAGCCCCAGTTTCTACTATTCTTGTGTCAATTTCTCAAGTATATTTACCTCAGTCTGGACCCACAATCCAGATTTCGGTTCAAATACCTGTAGGACAACCTAGTCCAAGTACGATTGTCACAAGTCAACCCCAATTTACTTATCAACCGTACCATGGACAGTACCAATATGGTCCCGCTGTGCAACAACTAGTCTATCAGTATCAACCATACCCTTGGTATACATATCAACAACCTCAACAACCCCAATATGGTCCAGTTAATCATGGTTTTCCGGGAGGATATAATATCCCTAATGCAATTCCCATTCCCAGTTACCCTGGATATCCTTCTCCTGTGGCTGGTCTAATGACCCAGAGTTTTAGGGACCCTAATTGTCAGTTAACGTTTATCGCAACTTTGGATTTGCCTGATTTGTCGCGCCTTACGAACGATCCAATTAACTATCTTCCATTTTGGCTGCCAATGTCGAATAAGTTGCCTAGTGATATTCCCAAGTTCGAAGGTAAACCAGGAGAGGACCCGTCAAATCATGTGATGACCTATCACCTCTGGTGTGCCTCTAATTCCATTTCAGATGATTCAATTCGTTTAAGGCTTTTTCAATGCACTCTAATTGGTCTTGTGGCCAAATGGTATATAGAATTACCGCAAGCCACTTTTTATAATTTTAGTCAGTTAGCTACTTCATTTTTAACTCATTTTCAGTTGCCGGTCAGATATGATAATGGCACGGAGTTATTAACTTCATTAAAATAGTCAACGTCCACTTACATTTCCGATCACATTCATGAATGGAGACGTCGATGGCGTTTAGTGAAAGTTTTTATCCCAGATCAAATCTTAGTTGAATGGTTTGTCAAATCATTACTACCGAAGATTACTGAAGACATAGCTAAAGCCAGAGTAGTTACTAAGGAGTAAGTAATTGCTCAAGCATAGTACCTTGACCTAGTTTACATTCAGTCAGGTACGTTACACGAGAAAATCCCCGATCTTCCCAAACAAAATCAAATAGCTGCAGCTCTGTCAGGGTCTCATGCTGCTGATGGCATGATTGGTACGGTTAATACTAAAAGTAAGAAGAAATCTTCCAAGAATTCTTCTCCTATCATAACCTTACCAGATTCCCTGACAGGAGATTCTTCCGTGGAAGTTTCAACCAATATCCACGTTGTAGAGTCATCTTCAGCTAAATCAAAATCCGGCAGTAAGAAGAATGGGAAGAAGAAAAGTAAAGCCGACAAAAACTCAAAATAGAAACCAGAAAAAATGGAATCTACTAATGAGAAATGCAAACCTTGTTATCCTTGTCTTATTTGTGAAGGAGAACATTTTACAAGAGACTGCCCTCATCGTGCAGAGGTTGCAAAAATTGTCAAAGGTTCCCAAACACCTATTGTTTTGAAGGATCCTTTTCCTAGTCAAGACAATAAGATGATAGGTTCTTCCTCGAATGCCTCTGAAGAACCCATAATGATGATGTCCCATGTTAGGATTGCGACTCAGTCGCAAGATTACGGAAGTAAAAGTCCTATTGGTGGTAAGGAGCCAGAATCTTCTAATTCAAATCCATCAACTTTAGTTCCTGGTTCCGATCCGCTACAGATCGAGAAACCTAACCCACACTTAGAAATCAAACCGCCCGCTAAGGGTATACTTCGAAAGTCTGCTTTCAATCCTCATGCGAGAGCAGCTCAGAACTATAACATTGTTGAAGATTTAACTATTTCACCTTCAGCAATGTTGGCTTTGGAAGTGCTGCAGTCATGTCCAGCACAACATAAATTACTATTGTCAGCTATCGAAGCTGTTGACGTTCAGGACTCGAACCTGATAATTTTCGATCTAGAAAATAGTACACCTTGTTTTCCTCATCAAATGGCTTTCCAGATTTCAGTGTTAGTAAAAAACAGGCCTTGCTATAGGACTGTGCTTGATGAGGGAGCCTCGACATGTATTATGTCGATTCAGTGTTGAAGATCGCTTGGTTCTCCTACACTTAACCAATCCCCGACGATTTTGAAGGCCTTTGATGGCCGTGGGTTTCATCCTTTTGCCATTCTATAGGATTTTCCTATAGGGGTTGAAGGAAAAACCGTTAATCTAGATGTGGAAGTGGTCGATGCCCCTCTGGATTACAACCTTCTCTTGGGTCGTAGTTGGTCTTACGCTAAGATAGCTCCCGTTTCCTCGGTATTCGGGCTTGTGAAGTTCCCTCATAATGGAAAGATCGTAACTATAGATTAGCTGGCTTACTTTCCGACCCAGCCTCTTCTGAAAGTATTCAACATGTCGGTAAAACAACCATCCCTTATAAGGATGTTGGAGTAGGACTCATTAAAGATTCCAGTTTACTGGGCACTTTTTCTTTTCCTACTCCTAATGTATCGTCTTCTATAGCAACCATTCGTATGATTTTATCAGGCGATCTTATTTATGACGATCCTTGGATCATACCCTCTGAATCTGAAATAGATTCATTCGGCAATGCTATGCCTTTGAGTCCATATGAAATTGTGTATCAGGCAGTACAGTCATTTTCCAACTCGTCTTCGACCCAATCCGACTTAATGAACGTAGTCCATGACAAATCATGTTCAACTTCGAACTTAGATCTAAGAATTTTTTCCAAACCTGTTCATACTGATGAGCACATTTGTGAAATCCTATGTGTGGATGACTTACCATGGGAAGATCTTCATCTTAGATATTCGTTTTTACCTGAGATTGATCGTTTTGAAAATGATTTTTCATCAATTTTCTCAATCGAATATGTCAAGGAACCTTAGAGTCCAATGAAAAATCTTGATTCTGAGCTAAATTTGGGAAACATTTCCCGAACTAATCCTATTGACATTTCGGTTAAGCCTAGAATTTTGAAAACGTTCATATAGGTGCCTCTTGTACAAAAGATGAAATCCAAAACATATAAGGCCCTATTTCAAGAATTTCACGACGTGTTTGCCTGGTAATATGAGGAAATTCCAGGAATCGAGCCCGCCATTGTTGTTCATGAGATCAAAACTTACCCGGACGCTAAACCCGTCTGGCAACGTATGCATCAGATTCACCCGCAAAAGGTCGCTGCCATTAAAGCAGAAATTGAAAAATTACTGAAAGCAGGGTTCATTTATCCTATCCCGTTAACGGACTGGGTATCAAACATTGTTCCTGTTAATAAAAAACAAGGAACAATAAAAATATGTATCGATTATAGGGATATTAATCGAGCCTGTCCAAAAGACAATTACCCAACACCCTATATCGATCAAATCATTGACGATTGTGCCGGTAGTGAACTGTTTTCCTTTATGGATGGCTTCTCTGGTTATAATCAAATAAATATTCTACCTGCTAATCAACAAAAAATGGCTTCCATCTGTCCGTGGGGGACATTTGCTTATTGAAAATTACCCTTTGGACTCAAGAACGGTGGGGAAACTTTTCAACGGGCCATGTCTTACGCGTTTCATGACATCAAGCACATTGTGCAACCTTATCTCGATGATTTACCTGCTCATTCATTACATCAAGCTTATCATCTCATCCATTTGCGTGCAATATTTATGAGGTGTAGGCATTATCGGATTAGGTTGAATCCACATAACTGTGTTTCCTGTATAGAAACGGGTCAGTTACTTGGGTTTGTAGTTTCGAAAGCTGGAATTCATGTCGATCCCTCGAAAGTTGAATCTATCATCAAATTGCCTCCTCCTTCGAGCCTTCGCCAACTCCAAAGTTTGCAAGGGAAAGCAAATTTTTTACGACGATTCATTCAGAACTACGCCGAGATCACTAAGGGTTTTACCCAGTTGTTGAAGCAGAATACACCATTCTTTTGGGATGAGATAGCTGACAAATCTTTTGATGCTTTAAAACATGTGTTAACCCATGCGCCGCTGTTGCATCCGCCCAACTAAAACCAGGACTACTTCTTATATCTCGCCGCTTCACATTCCACCATTGGGATGGTCTTGGTTCAGGAAGATGAATCCAATAGTGAACATGTGATATATTACCTTAGTCGGACCTTAAATCCCACTGAGCTAAAATACTCACATGTGGAGAAATTGGCCCTGGCAGCTGTTCAAGTTGTCCAGCGATTTAGTCATTAAATTTTACTACGCAAAACTACATTCATTTCTGATTGCAACCCTATGATCTATATTTTAACTAAACAATTACTAGGGGGCAAGTACTTCAAATGGATTGTCATCCTGCAGGAGTTTGACCTAGAATTTGAAAATTCTAAGTCAAAGAAATCTTTAGTTTTTGCGGAGTTAATGTGTGACTTCCCGCACGCTGATACGGAAATAGTGGCCGAGGAACCCATCGCGGATGAATCATTATTTCTAATCAGCACTTTAGATCCTTGGTATGGAGATGTTATAGTTTATCTCCAAACCCAATCCTTTCGGCCTGAACTTTCAAAATCGGAGCGTCGCAAAATACAATTTCAGTCCCAACAATATAAAATTATTGGAGACACACTTTATCGTTACGGAGTGGACTCTGTTTTCCGACGCTACTTAACTCACGAGGAAGCTGAAAGGGTTCTTAATGACTATCACTCTGGAGCGTGTGGCGGTCATATGTCTGGATTTGCCACGGCCCAAAAGATATTGTGCACTGGCTATTTTTGGCCGTATTTGTTTAAAGATTGTATTAATGCGATCCGAAAATGCCACAACTGCCAAATTTTTTATCAAAAGATGTGCCCTCCTCTTGCTCCTCTCCACCCTATAATTACCGTCGGTCCTTTTGCAAAATGGGGAATCAATTTTATTACATGTAACCCTCACTCAAGCGGGGGGCATGCATACATTATTCTCGCGGTAGATTACTTTCCCAAGTGGGCCGATGCAATGCCTACATTTGAGGCAGATGGAAAAACTGCTGCAATTTTCATTTTCAATCATATAATTGCTAAGTTTGGCGTTCCACAAGAAATCATTACTAATCATGGACATCATTTTCGAAACATTATGATGACGGAACTTATAGATCAACTTGGCTTGCGGCACGATAGCTCAACACCTTATTATCCACAAGCTAACGGTCTGGTTGAAGCCATCAATAAAGTTCTAGTTGTCATGATTCGAAGAATCATTGGGATTCATCGGTCAAATTGGCATAACATGTTATTTTCAGTGCTTTGGGAATATCGAACCACGGTAAAATCGTCAACTGGTTTCACTCCTTTCCAACTAGTTTATGGTTTGGAAGTTGTGCTACCTATTGAATGTGAAATCCCATCATTGCAAATGGCCATCAAATTACTTCCAACCACCTCTGAAGAGGAGATACGTTTCTTATAATTAGCTCAGCTAGATGAGAGTTGACGAGATGTTGCACTAGCAATCGAAGCTCACGCCAAACGTATTAAAGCTCAGTATGATCGAAATGTCATCCCTCGAAATTTTTTGTAGGGAGACCTAGTTTTATTGTATGATCAAGCAAATGATAAATTAGGCGCTGGAAAATTCATGCCTATGTGGCATGGTCCCTATATTGTTAAGCGAAAACTGGAAAAGGGGGCCTACGAACTGGTAGACTTTTATGGGGTCTCTTTAGGTAAACCCAGAAATGGTCTTTACTTGAAGAGGTATTATGCATAAATTTAGATGTGGAGATCATAGTTAGGTTAATTTTCTTTATAGCTAGTGTGTTTTAGATTTAGAAGTGTGCTTAGTTTTTAAAGAGTGTTTTATCATTATTCCTGCTTATCTTGATTTTACTCTTGATAATGCAGATGTCGACGTATCTCCAAGAATATATTGGATTTGCTGATGGTGCTTGTCGTAATACACAGAATATTTCTTCCGCAGCTTGGGTTATCTATTCGCCCTCTGATGAGTTGGTATCTATGCATGGGGTGAGCCTCGGTCAAACAACGAACAACATTTCCGAATATAGTGCAGTGATTGAGTTATTATCCGAATCCATCTCATTTGGGATTCGGAGTTTGATAGTGAGGTTAGATTCTGAACTCATTGTGTTACAGCTTAATAGAGTATATGCCATTAGAAATCTAGTTTTATTAAGATTATTTTTTAGAGTTCGTCTCTTGGAACGTGAATTTGATTACATTGAATATCAACATATTCCAAGATATTTAAACATATTAGCAAATGAAATTGCTTCTCAAATGTTAAATAGACATTTGAAATAAATCAAACAAGTAAATTCAAAAACATTTCATAACATGTTTTGCAAGGTAAGCCGGTAATAATGTCATAATATATCATAGTAGTGTGTTACATATACATCGTCTTCGATCATAGGTTGAAAAACACCTTATGATCGGAAAAAATGATAAGTACAAAAAACAAAAATGTCATATGTGTCTACAAAGCGACCATCCTATCATTGGTGATGATCTCGGTATGAAACCACTGTATGAGCCACCCTACACAGGAACCTCCTAAAAGGTCTTGGGACCCTAACCACATAGTGTTGTAGCCTAATAGGAATGTCATCTATAGTGGTCTCTGGAATGTCCGTTGTTAGGCGCTCTACTTGGCTCTCCAACTCGGCCAAAGTCTTTGTGGCCTCGTCCTGTGGGGTTGGTGCCGCTGCAACTGGTTGTCTTCTCTCATAAGGCTGGAGATTGGCTGGACGCCGTGGACCTACATCTGCATTTGAAATTTTACTATCAATTTTGAGACAAAATAAAAACAAAAAATATATTAAATTATAAAATGTAAAAAATGAGGTTACCTGAATCGTCCCATTGCTCTCCTGGTGGAAGAGCCATGTCCGGGTCACCACGAAAACCAACCCCAACATAAGGAAAATCCTGAATAGCAAATACCTGGTTCTCTAACCAGTGAAAGTACTCAGGGATGAATCGAACAACTTCTGCCCCTTCATCAGGATGACGGGCCATAAATGTGACCCATCGCATCAATTTGGGCTCTCGAGGAAGCCCAACCTCAACAGTAAGTTGCTGTGTGATCAACATCGGAACCCTCTCCAAGCCAAAACTCACAACTAAAGCACCATAAGCAAAGGTCTTCAGTTGTCCATTTTTGGCTCTAGTCAGTTGGCCTTTTATGTTAGCCAACACAGCCTCACACCAGTTGAAGATGGTGCCTCGAAAGCAATCCACTGCCATCCGCATCTGGGATCTAGTGGCCACATGTAGTGTTGCGCTCCTGCAGAGTCTGGTAACTATGAAAGCAATGAACATAAGTTTAGGATGGGATATGGTCTTGATATCTGTCCCTTTGTCTCTAGTCTGAACATTGCACCACTCTTGCCGGAGGCTATCGACAGACTAGCCACCTGGCCTAGTCCCGAATAGAGTCAAATGTTCACCTCTTTTAGGCAAACCAGTTAGATAATAAATGTCTGCCGGCTCCATTTCGAGCTGGTGACCACCTATGTAGAAACACTGATCCTAGACGTTCCATCTGTTTACCAGCCACTGCAAGAAGTCCACCTGTGCCCTCATGCCAGGTATGGCCTAGTATTTGTACAAGCTGCATGCCCTCAATGCATCGATCGAAGGTTGATGATTTATGGCGGCCAAATCTACATCCTTGTGCTCTCTTTTGCACCAATCAAGCATGATGAGCAATCTACATGCAGCAAAAAGGCATATTAGAATTTATAAAATGAAAAATTTTGGTCCATTTTTTAGTTCTTTTGGTTTTGAAAACCATTGCGCAGGGTCCGCATCCTACCTTTAGAAATAGTGTGTGGGTATGCAGTCTATCTTAAGGGCAAGTGCGAACCCCTGACTTTTTTTTAACTGCGAAAAAGTCGGGGTTCGCGGGTCCCTTGTGTTATACCTGTGGACCCCGATGCGCAGGTTTTCAAACCAAAAGTCCTCCCAAAAACAAAATTAAAGACCTAAAAATGAATTTTAAACAGATAGAAATGAAGAGTGGGATGTTGTGGATTACCTGGAGGAGACGGCGTTCGATTTCGACAGTTGGATTTTCCGCAATCTTCATGGGAAGTTTCTGACCAAAAGCCCTTTTTCTCACCTCAACAGTCAAATGGTAAAAATGAATTGGTAAAAACCCTTTTTATAAGTTCTTTGGATAAATGAATTGTTAATTTGTTTATTTTTCACTATGGAAAGGTATTTTTCAAAGCATTTTTATCCATTTCAAACAGGTATGAGTAATGTGTTGGCTTTTGTGCAGGATAACGGACTTTTCAGGGAAAGATTCATCATTTTTTGGCGAAAAAACATCAAAGTCATCTTTAAGCTCTTTTCCGACTCCTAAAACGTGAAAAGATCCCTGAGTTTTTCTTTTTAAACTCGTTAAAACAGAACTAAAAAGATGGTCCTCTTACAGCCCTTTACTGACTGAAAAATACGAAAAGATTGTCGGATTTTTGTCGTTTCAAATTCGATATTGGTAATAAAACGACCTGTCCTTGGTCGCTTTTTACTTTTCATATCAGAGACACTAAATTATGAAAGTACTCCTTGGTCGTAATGATCAAACGGTTCTCTCGAGTATTATTTTATACTTTTTCGGGCTTGAGAGACACAAACTTACAAAAAAGGAAAACCATGGAGTTTTCTTATGTTTTTTCAGACTCCCTAAAATTGAAAAACGCTGAGTTTCTCCTATACTAGACTCGTTAAAATTTAAATAATAAAGGACCTGTTCAATTACAAACAGGAACGAACCACTCCTTAGGGTTTGAATCTAAACTAAGTTGGACTCATCCGAAGGATGAGCTTATAATCAAGCATATGTTATCCTCCTCAAGCTTGTAAAAAATAAAGAGGTACTTGCTAGAAATGGTGGGGGAAAAGAGAGGCAAATGAGCCTGTTTGTCATGCTTTGTCTCAAAAAAACCTTATAACCACTCTTGAACACGACACTTTTTCATTCACCTGGGTTGGGAAATCCTTTTCCTAACAATTGATCAAACCATATTGATAGTATTCAGCCGGTTTCTGGGTATCAACTTTAGGTCAATTGTAACCAAACCATCTGTTGTGTCGTTATGTGTTCAAGAGAGTCTTGCAAATAAGCCATTCATCTACAAAATATTTGTCATCCATCTTGACTATCCCTGAGTTAGTCTTTGCAGCTACATTTCTTCAACTTGATATATGATTTCGTGTTGTGAGCTTGCTTACAACAGATCGCTTTCTATCGACTTCGACTCATTATCTAGAAATATGATCTAGAAATCATCAGTACCTTGGGATCTGCATGCCTTAGTGTCAAGTTTCTCGCCCTCGACGACAGGTTGTATCATTGACCTTCGATCGAAGGATTCCGTGACATGTTCGACATCAGCACATCTATTCACATCTCATGGATTGTACTGAGTACTTTGAGAACCATTGACATTAATGGTGGTTTCTCTCACTTTTGGCTTCTTGCCTCCTCTTCTTCAAAAGTTTCATGTATGTGGCCATTTTCTTCCAACATCTAGAAACAATATGGTTAACCAAACCACAAAAGGAACATGTAATTTTTTTCCAATGATTATGTGGAAATTTACCATGCTTAACATAATCAAAAGAAATGTGATTGAAATCATATTTATACCTTTGCCTTTCACCTTTGTTATCTTCATGAGAAGGTGAATCGAATGAAGAAGTGGCTCCCTTCAGAAAACCATCAATCTCTTCAATGATTTTAGAGCTTTCACAACTCCCTTGTTCAAGTGCATGCTTATGAACACCTTCTTCTTGCAAATTATGTTTCAAACAATTGCATTCCCCATGAAAAAAATCTTTACAAACTTGAGGTAGAGAACCTAAAATGAAACTCCTTCTAGGAACTGTTTCAATTGCCTTCATGGCTGTTGTTGTAGCTTATATTGTGTTTTAAGCTTATTTATCAGTTTTATCACAATGCGCGGTCTAAAATCACTACAGGGGTTCAACCTCAATGAAGCTCCCTTATTTTATTTACATTTGCAAAGTCTAAAAG
>Ga0181468_100114_pt1 | contig 13851 bp, 8 predicted proteins | sample InSIn1SAF170_2_FD_119080 | JGI IMG/M metagenome (GOLD analysis project Ga0181468, IMG submission 119080) | Clean room microbial communities from NASA Spacecraft Assembly Facility at Jet Propulsion Laboratory, Pasadena, California, USA -... ... | reverse complement strand
AATTCCACTGGAGGTCCAAACGCAAAAAATAAGTATCCTAGGAATAACTAATATCCGGGCAAACATAATATTTGAATCTTTCCTCTTTGGCCTCCTCTTCCTAAGGGTTAATCAAGTACAAGCCACCTGAAAAGCTTTTGAAACCTCTCAAATTTGAAGGGAGTGAGAAGTCCACCGTGGCGACATCTGTAAGAATATCGGCAATCAAGCTGAGGTCAGACAATTAAGTCATTTTGGATTCTCGGGGATCTCAGACTTAAATTGAAGTTTCACCATTCTTCGACCTCACGAGGACACGCCGTCTACAGACATAATTTCCATTCATCATCATTTAAAATTAAAAACTTCTTGTATTCAGTGCATTGAAAATAAACCTGACTTTAGTGAACATTGGGGAAAAGATTTCATTTACATTTTATTTCGAAATTTGCTTTATCATTATTTGACATTGCATTACAACATCAACTCATAAAATAATGTGTAAGCAAATAAATGAGGCTGATCTTTGCAGCACGCTAAAGGAAACATTCAAATTTTCACAACTGTTGCTTTAAATGAAGTGTGACAAGTTTTGAAATATTGGAAATATCTATCATCCTCTTTACTTCGACATTTGAAACGTGAATCATCAATAACGAAACATTTGGAACACCAATAACGTTAAGGCCTAACGTTTGCCTACGATATGAGCTGGCTTCAAATGTAGATTTAACATCGTTCTAAATATAAATACATTTTTATTGTTATGACTGTATTTTGGTATTCTCCTTCAGCAGGCTTATTGTTTTCGTGAGTTGCAAAAATAATGTACTAACAGATTATAATATGCAAAACAATAGAACACTTTAATGTAACGGACATGCTGAAGACCATACTCATTGAAGACTTCCAGCGCTGCTACCAACAGTTTGAACAACTCCTCCATCAGTGTGTAGTTGCCCAAGGGAACTACTTTGAAGGGGATAACATTGATGTTTGAAAAAATGAAAACTTTAGTAAATAAAAAATCAGTCTCATTACTTTTCTGTTACACCTCGTATTCATCTCAAGCACATGCATCTAAAGTAGTTTGTAATTTCAGGGGTTCCTACGAAGCCTTGCCGAATTGGGATGGCTTGTCCAACAGGGGATCAAAATGCTCCGTAGAAAAGTGAACCACTTTGAACATCTATATTAGTTATGCCCGGATATTAGTTATTCCTAGGATACTTATTTTTTGCGTTTGGACCTCCAGTGGAATTGACATAAAAACTATTTTCTTTAGACCTATCAATTATTTTTTTATATTACTTTTTATCTATTATATTCATATGTATATTTGAAGTGGCATCGTTTTCTAGGTAGACCTACTTTTCATTACAGAAATCCCTGGTGGTCTCCTTATCTTAATCCAATAAGTTCTCTGTCTAACAACGATTTCTGTTTCACAAACAAAATGTGCAGTCCCAGCATGTAATACACAGAAACATACTAATATTTTGTCTACTTAACGATGTTCCGTTTAACGACTATTTCTGTTTATAATGACTATATATTTCGGCCCCATTAAAATAAATTTAACGTATTTTGCTTGTTTTGTATTATTACAAGAATTGTGTCTCAGTATAAATTAAGTGTTAAAAAAGTGTTAAGAAAAACCCAGAGGACAACAGGCATATTCACAATTGGCGCTTATTATAAAGTTAAGTTTTTGTAACTATATCATTTATCGTAAAAGTTTTGTAATGCATAATGTGCCGATAAGTATTCCATCCAAATACTAGATTCGAATTGACGAATTCATTTTTAATATTTAATTTTAATAAATAAATAAATAAATTATTAATAATTAATTTTATACATAAAATTTAAGTTGGCAGCATTGTTGTTTTTATGTAATATTCTCTTAAACATAAGACTTCCTTTTTTCTTTCTCCCTCACAGCATTTTTTACAAAACAAGCATAAATCTATAGTTCCAATACCTTTCGAAGCTTCTGCAAAAATATTTAATGCAGAACATTTCAATCAAGTATTTTCTTGTAGATTCAGCACTTAAAAAATACCATCCTTTGATACCTTTTCAACGAAAGGAGAATATTTTTTAAAAGACACTTTCTATCATAAAATTTGAATACAATACCGATTTTTAAAAATTTTAATGTCTACTTGTCAACTTGTAAGTTAGTTTTGACTTCTTTTCAAATTAATACGATCAACGTTTCTTCCACTTTCCCATTTTCCCATAACATTTGTTTCCAATTAAATATCGATATCCGATCATATTGAAATTTGAACCACAGATGGTTTTATTGTCAAAAATAAGATTGTCTTATTTGTAATGCGTGTAAAAAATAATTAAAAGTTTAGCCGAAAATTACTACTTTTCTTGTACAGTAATATTTTAAAATGCTTTGTGATTCAAAATTTTCAACAATGGTTTTTAATCTTTACTTTTCACTTATAATGATTTCTATCTGAACACTGCTTTTTGTGCAAAAGGCTTGGCGTTTTTGTAGAAGACAGCAACTGCAAATGATTGAGATGTTGATTGAAGAGGGTGTTGGATATATATCGAGTAATTTTCTAGAGGCAGCCAGTTTATTTTACGTATTGTTTAATTTTAATTTGAGTTTTACGATTTTGATAAGACCATTGATACGGGATGAGGTGTTTCAGAACTTAGAACCCTTGGGCAATCGGTCGCCGCAAGTATTTTCACTTAACAATTACTGCCATTCCTTGAGTGAATGGAAGTTAATGGCCATTGTTACTTTTATCCTAAAGGTAAGTTTGTGTAAGCCCCACCAAGTTACTCACTGGTATGTCTTTGTAAACGATCTCTTGCAAAAAGCAAAATGTAGCAAACCATTGTTGCAAAAGCGCAGAAGTACTCAGTAAAAATTTTTTTGCAAAAAAATTCATGAACAAGAGAAATAGTATTATATAGAGTTGTCCCGCCGTGGCTCAGTCGGCAGAAGCTCGGCTCCCAACAGAACACTGAAAGCAAAGCAGCACAGACCACGGTCAGTGCTTGGGAGGGTGACCCTCTCGCTGGCTGAGTAGCGCTGAACCGTCTACGCCAATGGAAGCTGGTGCACTTAAGATCTGTTCGTGGCTTCAATGTCTTCCATGTTGTAACAATACCTCTGGAAATGCCAAGCCAGAAAAAGGTCTCTCATCTGGAAGTTGGTTCAAAATTAAGAGATCCAGTGCCAAGACGGACTTCCACCCACTGGGGCTCACTCAAATGGAAGCCGCTCCCTTACCCTCTTCACCTGGTTCAGGGCTTGGTCCAATGACATTGGACAAGTGGGGATTAGAAACAACAACAATCTATAGAGTAAACAACCTATGTAAGAGAATCGCTTCTTCCAACCCATCGATTATCACAAAGAATTAAACTTCGCTTTTACAACATTCAGTCAAACATAATTCCGCTTTGCTGAAACATCAAAAGGATATGACATTTCCAATTACTCCAGTATAATTGGGTATAGCTCGGACTAAACTGAATTGAACGTATAGCTTGAACTGAAAATAGACAAACGATTATACATTGTTGAAGAAAGCAAACAACAAAGATCTAACATCAGTTTTCCAGGTGAATTCTAAATAGAAGTTAATTATAAAACTGATCAAATTTATACATTACTTACTCTTCGGTATTCCTACTTTATTTATTCAGTTACCGTGGATTCTTCAATTAAACGTTTATATCTAAGACCTAAAAACATATCTTCCCAGAATTTGAGCTTTTGTAAATAAAATCTGCAAGACCACAGAATAAATAATTAAATGAATTTCACCCAAAGTTGTATAATTGTAAACATTATTAAAAACAAAAGTTAAATATATACTATTTGGCTTTCATTTCTTCAGTTATGAATTTTTCAATTATATATTTGCGACTGTGATTAGAGTACTTAGTCTCCCGGAATTTATTACGAATTTTTAAAAATAAGCTACAAAATCATAGACTATCAGAAAAAATAATTCAATTAACTCAACTAAATGTTATATACATGTTAAACTTATAGTAAGTTTATTAAATTTATACTTGTGCATAGTAAAATTTATGTCAGTTAAAATAAAAGACAATTTCTTTGCAATTCGACTTTTATTTCTCCAGCTAACATGAATTTTTCAATTAAACACCTAACCGCTTAGAAGTTTTCCGAATTTTTACAAATAAGATAAAAGAACATGGAGCATCATAAAAGCATCATGGAGCAACCACGAAAAGCTAAAAATAATGAACATTCATTAGATTTATATATATTATCAGTTAAAAAAAAAGACAATTATGTTTTACCATTTGAGTTTTATTCCTTCAGCTTTCATGAATTTTCCAATTAAGCATTTGCAGCTATGACCTAAATTAAATACATGGTCTCCGAGAATTTATGTCCAGCTTTTGTAAATAGGATATCATATTTATATTCAATTCATTGCAATAAAAGTTATATAATTGTAAAACGTGTTAAATTTATGTTAGTTAAAAAAATGACTCAATTATGTTATAACGTTTTGTTTTCATTTCTTTACCAGCTATTATCAGTTCTTCAATTAAACGTTTGCGGATATGACGTTTAATTGAAGAACTCATAATAGCTGGTAAAAAATAAAAACTATGAGCTTTCTAGAACTTTTTTTTAGCTTTGGTAAAACAAATGCAAGAGAGGTCATGGACATCATTGTAAACACATATAACAGTTAAATTACGTAATAAATTTACTATAAAAGTTAAGTAACATACCACATGTAGCAATGCATTTTTTCATATACATGAGCACAATAAATGAAATGACTTGCAGCATATAACATATAAAGATTACAATGTCAAACACAAAATTTCTGCATATTTTTCAAATCCTCCAAGATAAGAGTTTGTATTGATTTCTAATGTCTTCGGACTACATATTGTCTAGTACTACACAATCTAAATTAGTAATGCATACATATAGAGTTATTTTGATCCAAAATGAAATGTCTAGAATAATTCATGGAAGCACAATTTTAACTTATTTTTAAATTTTTATTGGAAACACTACACCATGACGCACATTCTTATTAGTATTCGAATTGCAATTCTGTTTTTTTGCATTTAGTTACTAAACATCCTAGAATCCAAAAAAATGCTTAGAGTTTATGTGATTAAAAATATATCTGTGCAATGTATAGAATCTAGTAATTTGATATACAGTCAAACCTCTTTAGTTCGTCACTCTCGGGGCCACGTAAAAATGACTTACTAAGCGGAGTGTCTTCTTAAACGAAGTTTATATTCAAAGTAACATGAAATTCCAAATGTTTATGTAATAAGTATGTCTATAATTAAATTACATTATGTATTACATAAACTAGAAAATAACGATTTAAATTCATAAAATGGATGACAAATTAAGAAAAGTAGTAAGTAAATGTGTTAAAGTAATATATATATAATTGTACAATTCAATACATACCCATTTCTTAATAGTTTGCAAAAAAAAATCAATTTGTTTGAAGTTATCTGAAAACAATTTTTTCTCCAAGGAATATAGCATATTATATTATATATCTGTAGTGTCAGAAATTCAGTTTTTGTGTCCGAAGAATAGTCCTTTAGAAATTTAGAAAATTTGTTGATATGGCAAACAATCTGCTAGGAAAAATGCTGTTATCTGAAATTATTTTAAAACCTAAACTTTGTCATGCCCAGCAAAACCTAATTGTTTTTGAAGAAATCCTTGACAAGGAAATGGAACAATCACATATCGCACTTTTTAATGAAACGTTTTAAGCGGAGTAGTTGAAAATATTGTGATGCAATAAGCTGAATGCATAATGTAAAAAAGCGTATAAAAAGATCCAGATTTCTAAAACATGACTTAATATGCAGAGAGACGTCTTATCCAGGCGACTTAATAACGGGGTTTGACTGTACAATACATATGTGCTATATATATAATGTGCATATAAACATACATGCATATTTATGCATGTACACATGTAGAAAAATAGATACAAGTATAAGCGTAAATGTATAAAGGCTTAAGCACTTTCATTATACTACATTCTCTTGAACATGGTGAAAGCCAAAAATACTTTGATTCGCTTACGCAATTATTCTAATTGCGATCTATATATAAATCATGCACATCTGTATCATATATATCTGTGTATATATGACAGGTACATAAAGGCAAAGTTGGCGATACGTTTATAACGTTTGTGTATATAAATCATGTCGAATCAAATTCTGCTTTTCAAATTATATATATGTGTAAAAATATTGTTATTCAAGAATCTATGCAAAACACACAATGACGCATGCATTCAACAAGTTGTGCAACGCGGTATTTTAGGGTTTGTAATCATATTAATAGCTAATATAAATACAAAAGCAATAACACATTTTACAATGAGTGAATTGCAATTAAAAAATGAAGATATAAGTTTATATTAGTACGTCGTACTGTTTTATGCAGAAGCTGAATTTGTATATTTTATTAATGAAAAATTTCATAGAGGATAATATATAAATTACTGGTGGAAACCAAAAAGATGGCGATGGCCATTCTTGAATACTACGGCAAAATCCAGAAACAAATTATCTTGCAAATTTTTTGTACAAGATTTCGAAAATTAGCACCAGAACAGCAGTACAATTGCCGAAGACTAAGAGAAAAAATGATCCAGCCAAGTCGTAAATCGAAAGTGATTTTATATGATCAGTATCCGATTTATCCGTGTAACCAGCATAGAGTTGCCGAAAATAATAGTCGTCTTGAGATTTCTGGTACAAGCCTGAAGCCCAGATAATGTGAATAAGGAAGTCCAATTCCTTCTTGAACGGAAAGTTCTTGCGAATACCTATAGATCCATGGAATATTCGGAAACTGTCAGTAGACAGCATTGCACGAATGCCAAGCTGACTCAGTATAGACGTTTTCTCTCCAATGTAAGCAGCATTCCCGTGATAATCCCTTAAAGTCTGCCCACTGGATACGTCGAGAACTTCAATACGTTTACCGATTTCTTTTATGTATGGTACTTCACTGTTAACTAAGTACTTAAGATATACCGTACCTTTAGGCACAAAACATTTATAAGATCCATCTACTACAGCCTTAGACAATTCGCGAACGGTTCTGACTGCCTTTCCCTTATTTGGCAACACCAAGCTGGACAATAGCAACGAACTGTACGTCAGCGATATTAAATAGGCTCCCAAAATCCATGTTGTAATTATAACAGTATCTCTCATTCTACGTGGCCGGACACCAAAATCTTGACCCAGAATGGATCCAAAAACCTTAATGGCAAGATCAGAAATAGCAAGTGCTACTGACAGCAGTAATCTGAACGTGAAAGGCATACCGAATACAAAAGCAAGCACTAACATCCAAACGTTAAAAGTAAATGGTTTTAAAAATGCTTTTTCTTTTGACAAAGGCTTAGGCACTGTCGTGCCAAAAATCGTTGAGATGACAACGTAAGGATAACTCATATCTATGGCTTTTAACTTTTCCAGGGTAAGACCTAAAGGGCATATAAATAGATCAAATTCACCACGATTCAACATGCCAAGGACTCCAGTCCAGTTTCCATCAGGTGTTTGAGATCCTATTTGTACAACATCCAGTTTCGAAAGTTGATAAGGCTGTTTTAGTCCACGAATCACCATGTTGAACATTTCTGCTTGCTGTCCACCAGTGACGATGACATTGCCGTCAGACGTCGTGTTTAATTCAAACATTCCACCCAGAGGTGCTACTAACACTTTCAGCAAGGACATTATTGAAGGATCTGGAAAAATGTACCACTCTAACTCTCGTTTACTTCTCTCGATCAGAGTATCATCAAATTACTTTGTACCTTTCTAATGTTGACGCAAATTACATATTAGCCATGCAAGAAGTGCAGAGGACAATTCTGAAGTCAAGGAAATCTCATTTGCCTAGAGTATTTAATGAGAAAACTTCCCGCTTTCCTTATTTCAAATCGCGTGACTATTTTCAGTCTTGAGCTAAGAAAAGAACAAGTTGTTCGTTTTATAAATGTTTCTTAATGGAAAGTATTCCAACTGAAGTTTACACGTTTTTGTGCTTCATAGCTAAAAAACGTGTTGACATTCGAAATAAAGTATTGAAGCTTTTAAGAACTTTTGTGTGTATATATATATATATCTTTTGCAGAAGACCAGAGAGCAACACAGAAAGTTTTATTTGAATGAACACAAAAAATTGTTTTCAAACTCATTCTTCTACATTTAAACCTAATTTATTTCAGTAGAAAAATACTTAAGGTTAATGTGTTTTTCCTCTCAACTGCTGTTATTTCATTTACTTTTAAGATAATCGATAGTGAGCTCTTACTAAGTTTTCAGTTTTCATAGTTTCTGTTTTTCAGTTACTTTGTTTCTCTTTATCGCATGTGAGTAAGTTTGATTTTTTATTTCTTTTACTGAATGTTATTTTAAAACGCTATGTTTACGTTTACTCTGTATGCAGTGTCTTGTAAGTTGATAAATGGCCAAGTGTTTGAAGGAAGGACAATATTTGTATAATTGTTATACTTTTGCAATGCATAATATCTGTGTATGTATTTTTATATTGTAATTATGTTACAACTGTGTTATATATACATATATATGTAAAATAATAGAAGCCTCTACATTTTATTTCCTTTATTAGAGGAGCTACTAACAGGAAAATTAGGAAAGTAGGACTAGGGAAAGGTTTCCCCCCCCTTTTATAACTTATTAAAGCCACGTGTGGGATTTCTTTTATATGCTTCTCCGAAATAGCATAACATGCCTTGGCTCAGTGAGGCCACATGTCTCAAGTGGTCTATAAATCTGTTCGCTTTACATCGAGAGATATGCGGCATAATTGTCCTTTATATTGATGGGGTGGCGTCATGGTTCAACAAAAAATAGATATGTTGTATGTCTTTAAAGTCATAATTCTCATAAAAAGTGATATGCGCTGACAGTATAAGAGTCATTATTTTTCCATATTTTACGAGTTATTTCTAAGTTAAATTACATAGATGGAATCATAACGTAAATACTATCCTGCAATTAAAGGGGCCAACACAAATCACGTGGAACACGTGAGCCGAAAATTCTACCAAACAAATTATAGTGAAACTGAGATCACTATGAGCAGGACGTTAATATCCTTCTTATGTTTTGTCCATCTTGATGTAAAGCGGCTTTTCGCATGAGCTCTTTCCTGCATTCTCATTTTCCGTTAAATTTAAAATTTAAACTATGTTTAAACTATGTTCGTGTCTTATAAGCTGATATGACTGTAACTGAAGCCTCAAATATAATAAACCACTTTGGCCTCAATGACTGCATTTTTCTGTTATAAAATATGTGACATATATATGTTCATTATATTCTTCCAATTGAGTTGAATCTGGTCACCTGATATTTTATGAAACATCAAACCATTTTCTCTCCATGAAATTACGAAAAAAAGAAAAACTTTCAATTATTTTGGAAGATATGTACAATAAAGCATCGATTATACGTCGTTTGAGTGGGGTTCCTCCACTGTAGATTGGCACTAAGGATTTCATTTCTGTTTATAACATATCCTAACAGTAATTTTCTTTTATTTTTTTTTTATAAATATCAATGATTAAATGGCTATTCAGCAAGAATAACTTATGCCAGTTTTCTTCTCAATTTGTGATTAGAAACAGAACCGTTATGTTCATGTAGGTTTTTAGTTCTTAATAAATTATGATTAACTGCTAAATTGAGAAAACGCCATGATAAATAATCATTTCGGAAATTGTAACAGATCCAAAATGCTTTTTCCCATCACCACCAAAGGAAAAAGCATGTTTACAAGTGTGAATATCGTTGGATCACACCAGATTTAATCAATATTTACAACATTGCGTGCTGTTTGACACGGTCAACATTCAAGTTTTCACCGATGTATAATTGACTTCTGCTGTTCGCTTTTCTACGTAAACATGTCCATATAATGTATTTGCCATAAAAATACTTAGTCAAAAGAGCGAATTACTTTGTTTTCGCGAGGAAAGAAATGCTAATTGCAGACTGAAAATATTTTGATATTTTACTGTGTTTCTAGATCTAATATACAGTCCTCTAATTATACCAGTTTGAGAAAACAAAATTAAACGAAAACATTGTATGAAAACACAATTATTGATATGTATACCTAAATAAAATAAAGACCATTTCATGAAAAAGAACACTTATATTTTCTCTAGTTTCCAAGATCATAAAACTAAATAAAAAACATTGCAGCCGACTTTTTTGAATTTAATAAAAATCTAAAAAACTGAAACTTTTAAAAAAACAGGCGAATCTATTTTATAGTCGTCTTCCTTAAGACTGGCACCTGACTTCTCCCCTCTGCTGTTCCGTAAACATGGCAGCCGCTATAGCAACAGTTCACCCCAAAATTTTCCCACGCGGTTAGGCGATTGCGTGCTTTTAAACGGAGGATTCCGATTTAAGGTTACTAGAAAAAGTGTGCACAGCATCGTAAAACAAAGGTTCACTCCTCTTTTTACATTTGCTGTGAAATAGCAATAATGTGTGAGTTAGGAACAACTGATTTTAAACTTCTACGATGTTGCGATAAAATAACCAAAATTGCATCGTTCTAACTTTATACAGTGCATTCAAATTTATAATGGCTTCATGATATTTTTGCTTGATATCTGTAATTAAAAATTGTATGCGCTGTACAAAATGGCTGTGAAATTCAGTGCAGAATTCGTAATTAACGTTTTTCAATGAATATACTGCAAGAGTTTCTCTAGTAGAAGCCAAACATTTCTGGTAGAAGATAAATTAAATTTATTACACAGCAATGTACAGGACTTTAATAAGTGATTATTATGTTATGTCGTTTGATACTATAATTTCCCAAAACAGATCAAAATTCTTGAACGTTTTGCCGTACGATACTTTTGTCAAAATCATCCAGTTCTATCAGGTTTTTCCGCTATAGTTTTTTTAGGTGACTGAAATGCTGGCAAACCTTCTGGCTCTGTAACTGCATTTCTTTCTGCCTCAGCAATAAATCCGGCTCACGGTCCGCCAAGCATCGACAGTCGCCATTTGTATTTGGCCAAACAATTCTTTTGCCGTTGCATTCGGTCTAGAATTACGCATATTTTTAAAATATCCGTATACATTATACTCTACCTTCTTTGGTTGTTTCCTAATATTAGGCAACATATGATGGCAAAAATAAAGAAAAGGAAATAAAAGAATTTAGCAAGAAACGACAAGCGCATTGAAATCAGCAAGAAAGATAACCAAATTAGTATTCACGTGGCCTTAACTGGGGTAAAAATATAGTTTGACGGCGTTGTCTCTGCCAACATTGTTATAGTTACGATAAATCGTGCCGGATGGAAAAGCGCCAGTCTTTAGGAAAACGACTATATAGATATTGCGCAGATGTTGAAAGTTCTTTTGCGATATGCTTACACCAATGGAGGCAAGTGATAAAAAGAAATGAAATGTAGTGTGCGATAAAATTTTGATGTTTTGGTCCCAACAACGCCAGAAACAGTTAATTCAATAAAAGTAATTTACATAAACAAATCTTTGGTAAGTCGAAAGTTTTTTTTAAAATGACACAGTGAAATTTGAAGAAGGATGTTTTCCGGCAGAAAATGTTTCTTGGCCAGTTAAAATTGAAAATACCAGAGATAAAAATGTTAACACTAGCCAGGTAGTCTTACAAGTAATTAGGCAAATTTTATGTGTAGAGACAGCGTCAGCAATTAACTTTTCGAGAAAACTTTGGCATTTCATATCGCACACAAATTACTGCTTCAACATGTGTGCTCCTAAAAAGTTGATCATCACCTTACGAACAAAAGAGTCCATGATTTAGGAGAGTATGGAAGGAAAGTGTTGAGGAGACTACAGCCCCTCCCGAAATGAAGTACACATCTAATTTTTAAAACCGTGCTTTTTCTTTAACTTGGACAAATGAAAATATGTCGAATTGTATGTGCAACTGATAAGGCCTTAGTAACAATGGAGGCCGTTACGTAGCAACTGGGCTGTCTCATACTGAAGAGAATTCAAGATGTTAAGGAAAATTTTAGTTAATATAATAAATGTTCGGATTTGTGTGTGTGTGTGTGACAACAAGAAATATGCCAACTATGAATTCCATTAATTATTTGAGTTCCAATGTGGCTCAGTCGGCAGAAGCTCGGTTCATTACAAACACCAAAAATAAAGCAGCACAGACGACGGTCAGTTCTTTGGAGGGTGAACCTCTCGCTGGCTGATTGGCGCAGGACCGCATATACTAAATGGAGCCGGTGTGCATAAAATCTTTCGTGTCTCCATTGTCATCATGTTTGAATAAGTACCTCTGGAGGTGCGAGGTCAGGTGAAAGTCTCTCATCTGGAATTCGGTTCAAAGGTAAGAGATCCAAAACCAGAGCCAAAACGGACTTCCACCCACTGGGGCTCAGTCAAATGGAAGGTGCTCCCTTATCCCCTTCACCTGTTTAAGGGCTTGCCTTAATGATTCAATCGGACAAGTGGGAATAAAAAACAACAGAAAAACAAAAGTTCAATCCCCTCCGAAATGAAATTTTGGACAACTGCACTGTCAAGAGTAAAAACAGATGGTTGAAAAATGTTCCGAATAATCTAAAGACAGCTAGAGATTAAACTTGGTTGCATCTTTTTGAAACCTTTATAACGTCCTCAACAAAAGTGTTGTTTGGAAGCACACTAACTGTCCACCTCCTCAGAACATACGCCAAATCAAATCACCTGAAAATGTAGTTATATTTTTCCTTGATCTAATGCGTGATGTATGAATCACAAAGTAGTGCTGCATATTTCTTTTCAACTTTGAAAAGTTTAAGTCAACCATATCGAAAAAATGTTATGGACAGTTAGAAAATTCGTCGCTACACCACGATAACGCCTACCTGCTTGTGTTCAGACGTATCGTGGTAAACGCAATATTGAAATCATGCCTCAAACCTCTTTCAGTCCAGACTTTGTACCATGCGATTTCTGGCTGTTTCCGAAGTTGAAAGGAAAAATACTGCGAAAGAAAAATTATTTTCAGCTCTAGATCGTTTTTAAGTAAAAGATTCTTTACTGTACTGTGTAATTATTGAACTGGAAATTACATTTCATTAACTATGTAAGAGCCATTAGCAAAAGGTTAGTTTTCTAAACTGGTACTACATTAAAAAATGTCAGACTCAAAATAAACAGATACGTGTTTTACAGCATGTCATGTTTAGGAGTCACATATAAAACAAGTAATATTTTAAAAAAAGTTATACTCAATTCCAACTTAGGTCAACCAGCAAAGAATAAAACGCAGAACGCACCTGAAAACACAGGTGCAAGAAATGTTTTCATACAGATTACCGTATTCGCATACATAAAACTACGCTCTACTAATGGAGGACAAATTATTTGAAAAATAAATATTTTGATTTTTGTCCCCGATATTTTGTTGCCAGATTCGTCATTCACTATATAAGGGAAAAAAACTAATTACAACACAAATTTATCGTCTGCCTCAGCTTGAGCGCAAGAGAGAAATATTTAAGTAAAAACTATCATAAGCGCCAACAATTATCGCGCAAACTTTTACATCCTGCTAAATACCTTACATAAGAGAAACGTTTTTCTACAATATAAAACTAAAATTAGTGAATTAAATTTAATAAATGAATCAATATTTGGAAAAAATGTATTATCATCAAGTGTCATCCACTACAAGATTAAAAAAAATATATTTGAACTTGAATGGATGAATAGAAAATATTTTATGACCGAATGAAAATTTGAACAACATATATATAGAGTATGAACTAATAGCAGGAATTA
>Ga0181468_100099_pt2 | contig 13870 bp, 11 predicted proteins | sample InSIn1SAF170_2_FD_119080 | JGI IMG/M metagenome (GOLD analysis project Ga0181468, IMG submission 119080) | Clean room microbial communities from NASA Spacecraft Assembly Facility at Jet Propulsion Laboratory, Pasadena, California, USA -... ... | reverse complement strand
ACCAATTCCAGCCTTCACGCTTAAAGTGAAACAGGCAGAATCGGCAGGAATATTCAAGCGAGGTGCCAAGATTGCTACCATGATGGCCATGCCGGCGGCAAAGGGTTTGTTTCAGCGGGCGGCAACCATGAGCGGACAACAGGTAACAGCAAGTGGTCCTTTGAACGCAACGTTGCGGGCCCAGGCCATTCTTGATGCGTTGAAATTGTCACCGGGAAACATAGATGCCATTCGTACCATGCCTTTTCAAAAGATTGTAGAAGTACTTGATACGAAAGATCCGGTGCTGCCATTCAGCAGTGTATACTTCGGGCCTGTATTAGATGAGCGCTCCCTAATGCGGCATCCTTTTTATCCTGATGCTCCGGCACAATCGGAACACATTCCGATGATCATTGGGAATACGCATGATGAAATGTGATTGAACTTCTCAAAGCTTCCACGGGCTTTCTTAGGTGGCGATCCAACCAATTTTACCTTAACCTGGGAACAACTTCCGGAAAAGCTCATCCCGAATATGCGTGTTGATATCCAACCGGAATTCGTAATAGCAGAATATCGTAAACTGTATCCTCAATTATCTCCAAGTGATTTATTCTTTAAAATCACCACAGCATCGCGTTCCTGGCGGGGAGCCATCATTGAGGCTGAAGAACGTGCAAAATCCGGATTCCCGGCGTATGCCTATCAGCTTGACTGGGCCAGCCCCAAAGAAGGCGGAAAATTCGGGGCGCCTCATGCTTCCGATATTCAATTGGTGTTTGATAATATTCAGAAACCGGGTGCCACTGCTATCGGGCCGCAAGCTCAGAAAATGGCTGATATCATGAGCGAAACCTTTATCGCTTTTGCCCGTACCGGAAATCCAAATAACAAACTGATTCCTCTTTGGAAACCTTATACTTTACCCAGGCGTGAAACAATGGTCTTTGATGTGCCGCCACATAATGAAGATGATCCAAGAGGTGCTGAACGGAGGATATTTGCTGCGGTGCCTTATGTTCAGGCTGGTACTTAATTGTAGTAAGTAAGTTGCCTATTGAAAACGCTGTTTCAATTTTCCTGATATAAAATTAGTTAGCACAGGGAATCTTGCTCATTTAATTACTGCACATAGTTCAATCAACAGGCTTGCTACAATCTATTCTATACGTCAACCCGGCAATAGATCTGATAAAAGGAAATGGGTGTTGTGTTGATGTGTAAAAGATTAAAGTATGAATAAGCTGATTCTTCTCTTTAGTATTCTATTTTGTTCCGGGGCTATTGATGCGCAGAAACCCGTTCCTGTCAAGCCCAGGATACTTGTTAGCACAGATATTGGCGGCACTGACCCTGATGACAATCAATCAATGGCTCATTTGCTGATGTATAGCGATAAGTTCACGATTGAAGGACTTGTTTCTTCACCTTCTTATGGCAAGGGAAGCAAAGAAGAGATTTTACGTATGATTAGTTTATACGAAAAAGATTTGCCCAAATTGCAAAAGCATCAAAAAGGACTTGCCACTCCTGACTATTTACGGACAGTAACAAAACAGGGAAGGCAGGGAGCGGCGCCCTTTGCCGGTTTTACAACGGCAACCGAAGGTTCTGACTGGATAGTAAAATGTGCCCGGAAGAAAAGCGATCAGCCACTATGGGTGTTGGTGTGGGGCGGCCTGGATGATTTGGCCCAGGCGCTACACGATGCACCGGACATTCAGAGTAAAATAAAAATTTACTGGATTGGCGGACCTAATAAAAAATGGAGCGCCAACAGTTATGCTTACATCGTTGAGCACTTTCCTGATCTGTGGTTCATTGAAAACAATTCTTCTTACTACGGATTCTTTTCTAACAACGGCATGCCCGATAGTGTGAAAACCACCAATTACTACAACCAGCATATACGTCGTGCCTGGCATATGGGGGAGGATTTCATTAACTACTATGGAGGTAATGTAAAAATGGGTGATACGCCTTCCCTATTGTATATGATGGATGGCGACCCGAATGATCCTGCAAAAGAAAGCTGGGGTGGAAGCTTTGAGAAGTTCAATCACAGTCCGCGCATCATTTTTAACCGCAGCACAAACCTGGCTGATACCGTTACGGTCTGTTCCATCGTGGAATTTCATATCACAGGTCCTCGCTTGAATATTCCTGCCGATTCTGCCTGTTTCACTTTAAGCGTGAAGGCTGGAATTGGTGAGCAAAAATGGGCAGGTTACTACCTGGGAGAGGGCGACTATGTGGTGAGATATGCACCCAAGCAATCGGAAACCCTGTCCTATACCATGACCTCCTCAATTGCTGGTTTTCCTGAGCAATCCGGTGCGTTGGTAGTAGATAACCTTTGGCCGGGTAAGGGCAGGAAAACAGATTATCCCCTGGGTACTTACTGGTACACCGACCGTAGCGACCCACAGTTGTATGATGGCAAAATACAAGGAGGTATCACTGTAAAAAAATGGCGGAATGAAGTCCTGCAGGATTGGGCAAAGCGGTGGGCATGGTTAAAAGAGGAGTAATCATCTGAAAGGACGACAGGAACAAGATTGCTGCTGACGGATATACCATGCAGGGAAACTATATCAACAACATTAGATAAGATAAAATAAATGAAAAGATTTTTTATTGCTCTTGTAAGCTTTGTTTTCATGACCAGCACGTTTGCACAACATCATAACAAACCGCGTGTAATTGTAACCACAGATGGAGAGATTGATGACCAAAGTTCCATGGTGAGGTTTTTATTATATGCCTCGGATTACGACGTTGCCGGCATTGTTCAGGTCAATGGAGTTCAGAAAGATGGCCACAGCAAAGAGCAATGGATCGAAAAGCAGATTGAAAAATATGCAGCCTGTTTGACCAACTTAAGAAAGCACAATCCAGATTATCCTAATGCCAGTTATTTATTAAATGTGGTGAAAGTGGGCAATGAAAACAGGGAAGATATGCATAAGGCTCCGCCACTTTTATCCAATAGCGAAGGAGCCGAACTCATTATCAAAACCCTGCTCGATAATGATCCCCGACCTGTGCACATTCTTGCCTGGGGTGGCGCCAACACACAGGCCAATGCTTTATGGCAAATAAAGCAGAAATACTCTCCTGAAGACTGGCAAAAGGCAGTGGCAAAAGCTCATCTTTATTGTATTTGGTACCAGGATGGAGGAGGAAATTGGATCGAGGAAAATCTTCCTGAGATAAAAATTTATGAAGCCGGGTCGCCGGAAAGAGATGGTGGCTGGCGCTATGTGTGGGATTACATGAGTGTGGATCATTACTATAAAAACAGGCTTAGTAAAAACCCTCCGGAGTTACAAAAAATAATGGATAAATCATGGCTTGCCCGGAATATCAAAACAGGACATGGCCCACTTTGCGCAGCTTATCCTCAGGATTATACCAGCGAAGGCGATACGCCTTCCTTCATGCCACTGATCAATAATGGTCTTGAACAAGATACTGATTATACCTTGGGAGGTTGGGGTGGACGACCTGTTTACAATTTTGGCAATCACATGCAGGATGGAAGCGATGACCATAACGGTAAGCCCGACTCACACTATACATTTCAGCGTTGGCTTACCGCTGCCCAAAATGATTTTGCTGCAAGGGCGGATTGGTGTGTAAAATCGTACAAAGATGCTAACCACCCGCCGATGGTAAAGCTTCGAAATGATTTAAATATCCAGGCTAAACCAGGAAGCAAAATCCAGCTCAGTGCGAAAGGGACATTTGATCCGGATGGTGACAAACTGCACTATAAGTGGTGGCAATATAAAGAGGCAGATACTTTCGACGGAAACATTGAAATCCGTAATGCTGGTAAGCGCGATGCTTCATTTACGGTACCGGAAGGGATTAAAAAAGAAGCAACCATTCATGTTATCTGCGAAGTGACCGATAATGGCACTCCGCAACTGACCCGGTATCAGCGGATCGTTATTACCGTAAAACCATAAAACAATTTTGGGAATATTCATCTATCAAAGAAACGAAGACCTGAGGAATACCGTGCCAGCGTGTATTGCAACAATCGTAAAACAACTTGATAACCTAAATTAGACCTCTTGCATTAGTTAAAAATCAGATAACTGGTAATTACAAATGCCAGCAATGAGTTGAACTCTGAGTGCAAAGCGCTTTCTTCTGTTTCTGTAACGTTCACTCAGTATCCTGAATACCTTTAATCTTCTGATGGTATGTTCTACCGGCATCCTGTCCGAAGAAAGGGTGTGATTATGCTGTTGTTGCTCCTTTGTCAGTGGCTTATTTTTGGTGTGTTTGTAAGGTATGCTACTGTTGGGGTGATACTTGTTTAGTCCCTGATAACCAGAATCTGCTTGCATACACACATCCCCATGAACATGCACTCCGCTTTCTTTAAACATCCGGAAATCATGCTTTCTTCCCTTATCTATGTGTACACTGAGGATGGTGCCATCTGTGGCTACGACCAGTTGGGTCTTGTGGGTATGTCGCTTCTTTTTGCCGGAGTAATACTGCCGCTGTTTTTTTTAGGTCTTTCCACCGGACTTTCTGCTACATCTACCAATACCACAGACCATTTCACGCTCTCTTTGGTCAGTGCTTTCTTACCCGGTAGACGGAAAGCCCCACTCTGAATAAGGATGTCTTCCAGGTCAGTGACAATACGCCAGCACTGGGCTTCACTGATGCCATAATCGGCAGCAATATGCAGCAGGGTACGATACTCCCGATGGTACATCAGCATCATCAGTAGCTGATCTTCAATGCTTAGCTTAGGGACTTTACCCCGCTTAGGATGCTTTCTCCTTTGCTGCTTTACGGTCTTTACAATAAAGCACATTTTCTCAAACACACCCCGCTTTACTCCCGTCAGACGCCGAAACTGACTCTTGGACCTGAGAGCTGATAGATCTTTCCATAACATGCTCATCCTCTACCAACTCTCATGCCTTGCACATTACTATTCCCCTTTTTATCATTATTTTCTCTAATGCAAGAGGTCTATTTACGTGAGTTGGGGGCGGTTATAGTTGTAAGAAACGCCCCAGGCCCTTCAAGGGGAGGAAGGTATGTTCAAAGAAATGGGGATATTTACAAACGAGTAGGTGGGGAGTAGATGAGAAGTTACTATTGAGTATATATAGAGCATATACGGAGGAGATTCAGTATAAGTTCAGTATAAGTTAGGTATAACAGCATTTGTTCCATTAGTGAGAATAAGTCAAACTCAGCCAGTGAACATCCCAAGTACAAAGCCGGTAGGTTTGAAATGATGGACATGCTGTAAGAGAACGGCGTCTATTACGAGAAACACAAGATACCCGACACGCTGCATTCGTTTTGATTGATGGAACTATGGTTTGAGCCTACAGTAAAATACATGGTGGGTTTCCTGGATAAGGTATTGAAGCAAGCGCATTAATGATAAGATATTACATTGGTATCAATGGAGCTACTCCTGCTGAATTCATTTCATCTTTGATATAAAGACATGGGAAAAATTATCAGGCTATTCATTTATGTTTTGGGATTATCACAAGTTGCTTTTGTGCACATTGCCGGTGCACAGCCGATTAACCGGAAAGAAGTCGTAGAGCGTCACCGTGTCCAGGTTCGGACAATGGACACACTTGGTTCACTAACGGTTGGTAACGGCCGGTTTGCCTATACAGTGGATGCTACAGGTCTACAATCCTTTCCTGAGTACTATTCGAATGGCATTCCTTTAGGAACACAGTCGGAGTGGGGTTGGAATCGTTTCCCGAATGAGAACCATTACCGGCATAACGAAACGCTCAAGGCCTTCGATTTTAATCATACGGGAAGATCGGCATTGTATTCGGTTCAGTCGAAGGGGTCGAAACGGAGTGAAGGAGCGGTTGAATATTACCGTTCCAATCCTTACCGGTTGCAGTTGGGCAATGTCGGCATGGTCATCACAAAGAACAATGGCAAAGCAGCAAGTACTACCGATATACAAAACATTCAGCAGGAGTTGGATCCCTGGTCAGGCATTATCACCAGTACCTTTACCGTTGATGGAATTAACGTTCACGTAACTACTGTTTGCCATGCTGACCTCGACCGCATAGCTTTTAAAATTGTTTCTCCCTTACTCAGGGAGAAAAGGCTAAAGATATTTTTTCGGTTCCCCTATCCAACAGGTCAGTTTGCGGATAAGGGAGTTAATTACTCAGATCCGGACAAGCACCGGTCATTCATTGCCAGCCAATCGCAAAGCGGGGCACAACTGGTTCACCAACTGGATAGCATCACCTATTATGTAACCACTGATTGGACCGGCAAAGCCGAAATGAAGGAATCCGGCAAACATGAGTATCTCCTAACACCTGAGGGTGGCGATAGTTTTAGTGCAACCGTTGATTTTTCCCTCTCTAATAAACAGGTGGTAAAAGACGATTTTGCTGCATGTATGAAGAGCAGCATAGCCGCATGGGCTTCTTTCTGGCAGTCCGGAGCTGCCATTGATTTTGCAGGCAGTACCGACCCCAGGGCAGCAGAACTGGAAAGAAGAATTATTCTATCCCAATACCTGCTGAGAGCACAGGAAGCAGGCAACTATCCACCACAGGAAACAGGGTTGACCTATAACAGTTGGTATGGCCGTCCGCACATGGAAATGCTTTGGTGGCATACAGCGCACTACGCACTATGGGGGAGAGCACCGATCATGGAAAAAGCAATGCAATGGTACTTCAAAGCCTACAAGGGAGCTCGTGAAATTGCAAAAAGACAGGGCTATAAAGGCGTACGGTGGCAGAAAATGACGGATAACTGGGGCAATGAGTCACCGTCAAATGTTGGATCGTTTCTGATCTGGCAGCAACCCAATGTTATTTACGAAGCGGAACTATTATACCGGGACCATCCTTCAAAAGCGGTGTTGCAGAAGTATAAAGAACTTGTTTTTTCGACAGCCGATTTTATGGCATCTTTTGCCACATTTGATAAGACCAATAACCGGTATAATCTCGGCAAAGGCATTATTCCTGCCCAGGAATGTTTTAAGCCGGAGGAAACATTTAATTCTCCCTACGAGCTGGCTTATTGGAAATGGGGGTTGGAAGTGGCCCAAAAATGGCGAAAGAAGCTTGGCCTGGCTCCTGAATCTTCCTGGCAGAAAGTGATCGACCGCATAGCACCGCTCCCCGTAGAAGGTGCGTTTTACAGTTCTGCTGAAAGTGTGGACGATTCCTTTTCTCCGCAAAGCAAATTTACCATCGACCATCCGGCGGTATTGATGCCATTAAGTAATCTGCCGGCCAATGGTGTGGTGGATACCAGCAGGATGCATCGCACCTTTGATAAGGTGGAGCAGGTTTGGCATTGGGAACATACCTGGGGATGGGATTTCCCGATGGTAGCCATGACGGCTACACGTCTGAACCTTCCGGAAAAGGCAATTGATGCCTTGTTTAAGCCGATAGAAACAAATACCTATTTGGTAAATGGGCACAATTATCAAAACGGGCGGTTAACCCTTTATCTGCCCGGCAATGGGAGTCTGCTGGCTGCTGTTGCACTTATGTGCGCTGGAGACGACAATAATAAAATTCCCAATCCTGGCTTTCCTAAAAATGGTAAATGGAAAGTTCGCTGGGAAGGATTGAAGCATCTTCCTTAAACATAAATCAGTTAAGGTAAACTTTGGAGAGGATGTAATGCTTCTTTCAATTAGATAGTATAATATCCATTTTTCTCAAGGTCAAAACCCTTCCTGCTCAAAGCTCAAAGCCTTAACTTGTCCTATAAAATGCAAGCGAACGAATATTCACAAGAGACAAGTTTCAAGGGGAAAGATACGGCGGAGATAGGAAGGAGATACCAAGGAGATCAGGTGTAACTTAGGTATATGATAGCTATAACTTAAGTATAAGTTAGGTATATCTCTGAAGGTGTTTCAGTTATCAATCATATAAATTATGGGACAAGTTAAGGCTCACGGCTCATAACTCGTAACTTTTATAAGGCCAGCCGGACCCCTTGGATTACCTAATTGAATCCGCTCTAATCGTTCACTAATGCAACTGATATGGCTGCTGGGGCGTTGGTACCGGATCGGGAACTTTAGTTGGTTCGAGTGCTTTAGCATTTTCCAGCCCTGTTCCGGCTACATTATTAGTATTAATCAAACTACCTGTATAACCAGCTACATTTATGTTCCTGATTTTTGCATTTTTGATGTTAGCAAGAAAAACTCCTTTTTTACAAGTGCCGCTTACATCTGTTAACGTAAAATCTTTCAAAGGTTTGCTGGGATGAATGGCTGTTCCTTCAACCAGGACCGGAACATCTGTTACGCGAATATTAGAGAAGCTAAAGTTTTTAATAGTAGGAATGCCTTCATCTCCAGGTACCGGATCCTGATCTTGTAATCCACTATTCAGAATATTGAAACGGAGGAAGCCACCTTCCATGCCAGCTACATCAAGATGATCACAAACAATGTCTTCGATAAAGGCACCACGGCCTGGACGGCTCTTAATATAAATAGCAAAGGTCTTAGCTTTTGTAAACCTGCAATTTTCTATTCTTACATTTCGGATACCGCCGGATGTTTCACTACCGATGCCAATACAGGCAAATATACTGTCTGCAAAAGTGCAGTTCGTAATGTGAACATCTTCCGTAGATTGCAAAAGAGTGTACCCTTCCATTCCCCGTCCGGATTTTAAGGAGATACAATCGTCACCTGTTTCAATATCACAACCATCTATACGCACATGTTTGCAGGAATCTATATCAATACCATCTCCATTGCCTCCTGTGCTGCGGATAGTGAGGTTTTTAATAAAGATGTTTTCGCATAAGGTGGGATGTATAGACCACATTAAATAGTAGCTGGTATGAAAATCTTCCAGGCGGATATTATTGCAACCCACCGGTTCAATAAGTGCCGGGTGGCGTAAAGGATTGGTTGCATTTGGCCTGCCGCCTAAAGCCGTATTTCCAACGATTTTACCAGGTCCAACAATACCAATATTATCAGCATCGAAGGCATAAATAAGGCTGACATGGCTCATTATCCATTTACCCTCCCAGCGTAATTGGCTGATAGGATAATCTTCAAAATCGGGGCTCCCAACAATAGCGGCCTCTTTATCAAGTCGTAGAATGGTATTCGATTTTAAGGCAATAGCGCCGGTAAAATACTCGCCTGGAGGAATAAGAACTTCTCCGCCTCCAAGAACAAAGCAGCGATCGATGGCTTGTTGCAAAGCAATGGTATCTTTTGTTTTACCATCTCCGGTGGCGCCAAAATCACGGACATTTAGGACAAGTTTCGATTTACTTCTATCAGTAATGCTATTGTCAATGCCGTTCCTTTGTTCGCTTTGTATGGAGGTTTTAGTGCTGCCGCATCCTGCAAGCGAGGAAGCTAAAGGAGCCAGCAAAATACTTTGGCCGGCCATCTTTAAAAAGCGGCGGCGGTTGTTACTGCTTTCCATTGAAATGTTTAATCTGTTTAATACGCAAATACTTTTTATAAAAATCTCTTTAGGTACTCAATAAATAATGGCCAATCAGATGGAACCGTGCCATGACCACCCGAATGCATATAATAACCAAGGATATTAAATAAATAAGTTTGATCTCCTGCTGCCGGCATTGGGCCGGTTGGTCCTTTTTTACCAAATAGTTCATAAACCGGTTCGGCAGCAACGGCAGCCAGAAATTCCCCTTTGGGGTCAGACCAATAATCTGTATCTCCCGTCTGCAACAACAGTGGCCTTGGGGCCATCAATGCAACTAACATATGAGCATCAACCGGCGATGCATTAAAGTCAGATGCATAGCTATGCCAGTTTGGGGCAAACTGATAATAATACCGGGAAGTATCTGTCATATGTTTAATGTTCTCACCATAGTCACGCCTGCTTATTGCAGCTCCTCCTTCACCGGAACAACTGGCTATTACCAGTTTAAATCTTTCATCATGAGCACCAGCCCATAAGACCGTTTTACCAAGACGCGATGTTCCCTGCAACGCCACACGTTTTGCATCTATTTGTTTGTCCGTTTCAAAATAATCCATTGCACGGCTAAGTCCCCATGCCCATGCAGAGATAGCACCCCATTCATCTGGTGCTGGTTCCTTCATTCCCGGCTTTAGATAAACACCTCGTATTCCATATTTGAAACCAGTTTTAAAGTCAGGTTCTATATCACCGTAATAAACCGTAGCGATGCCAATACCTGCCGAAATAAAACTTTCTACATCTATTTTACCAAAGCCTCTTGATTGAGAGGCAGGAACTTTATTTCCTTCCTTTGTCCATACATAACCTTGCTTAACGCCGGGATCATCAACCATGTTGGAATTGGCTGAAAAACTAACCATGAGCAGTAATGGAACTGGCTTTTGTGCTTTAGCAGGGAGGTATATGAGCAAGTCCATTTTATGGTCGGAAGAGTCTTTGGTAAAATAAACAGTCACTTGTTTACGTATAGCCTTTCCGTTAAAAATGGAAGTGCCTGTATCAAAAACATTAAAAGATAAACTGGCTGGCCGGGGAGGCATTTTACCAAACTGATGCTCTTCAAATAATTTAACGATTTCAGACCTCCGTTTTTCTGTCCAGGTTTTTGCATCTGTCACCTCCTTACCGTTCTGCATTTTTAAAGCATCCGGTAGGGTATAGGCTCCTACATGTGCTTCATCATAATTAACAGGAAATCCGGCAACTACTGTATTCAGATTTTCCTTTTGGCCATATATAGAACTCGATACAATTAGTACTGAAATAAGAAAGATCAGGTTTTTCATGTCAAGAAGTATTTAAACAATTATTGTTCTTAAAACCCTGTCAACTAAATAAGTTTACAACGGCTTCCCTTCCTATTCACCGGAACAGAATCTGGATGGGGAATTTGGATTTTTAAGTAAGCCTGTTGGTAAGGAAGCCGGACCTTAAGCATGGCTTTTCATGGACTATCCATGGCTTTAGTATGGCTTTGGTATGGATGAACTCTGGCTTTAGTAGTCCAATACCTACAGTCAGCTACTCTCTACCTAATACCCTTCAATGCCCTCCTGTAACAGTAGTCAGCTAATCTGGAAACTCATATTATCTTGTATCTGAAACTTATTGAATTGACAGAATACTTAACACATATAGCATAAAACGTTTTTAGGCTGGGGCTTAAATGTATAATGAATACATTTTCTCGCAGTTTCCGCAGCATACGCATAAGTCTTACACATAGATGCAACAGAATAAGAAGCATCAATAGTAAACAATACCTTGCCGTAAATAACGATCATACATTTAAAACCCCAACCAGGTATTAAGAGGGATAAATTTGTAGGTAGTGATGTCCGTTTGAAAAGCAATATGGTATCCAAACAATAAACAACTACAGATAAAATTTATCTCAAATCCTTAATGGCTATAGGATCCACATCAGAATAAACAAGATTTTCTCCTCCCATAGCCCATATAAAACCATAGTTGGCAGTTCCGCAACCGGCATGTATCGACCAGGGTGGCGAAATAAGTGCATTGTTGTTTTTTACAACTATATGTCGCGTTTCCTGTGGCTCACCCATCATATGAAATACAACCTGATCATCCGGTACATCAAAATAAAAGTAAGCTTCCATTCTGCGGTCGTGCACATGAGCCGGCATGGTGTTCCATACGCTTCCTTGCGCCAAAATGGTGAGACCCATTACTAATTGAGAACTCCTGGCGCCTTCAAGGTGAATATATTTATAAATGGTACGTTCGTTAGCTGTAGCCGAACTTCCAAGAGTAGATGGAGAAGCCTCTTCCTTTTTAATCAGCTTATTTGGAAACTCCTTATGAGCCGGAACTGAATAGAGATAAAATTGGGCCGGTGTGTCTGGAGAACTGCTTTTAAAAGTAACTTTCCTGGATCCTCTTCCGGCAAAAACGGCATCCAGTTTACTTACAGGATAGGTAGTATCATCAATTGTTACTTCGCCCTGGCCTCCCACATTAATAATACCCATTTCCCGTCTTTCCAGAAAAAAGTCAGACTTTAAATTATCATACACCGGCAACTCCAATTCACTATTTACTGGCATTACACTTCCTACAATAGCACGGTCATAATGAGAGTAAGTAAAACTGAATTGGTCAGGCTGCATCAGATCATCAATAAGAAAGTTGGCTCGAAGTTCATCCGTATTTAATTCACTAACTTCTTTAGGACTTTGAGCATAGCGTTGTTTCATCATCATAGGTTATGGTGTTTGTTTGTATTAAAATGAGAAATTTGAACTTCCGTCTAGTGCTGCAAGGTTAATGAATCCAGAGCTGCAGGATGAAAACGAATCTCTTTAATCAGCCCTTTGAACCAGTTAACTTTATTCAGGCGAACGCCTATTGAAATACTACCACTGGTCATAGGTGGAAAATCTACAATCCCCTCCAGCTCTTTTTTGCCATTGACATAACTCGACATTTTTTTATCGTCATAAACCAAAGCAACCCAATACCATTGACCCGCCGGGTGTTGTTTGGTGGAATCAATCAGCGTAATATGGCTGTTTTCTTTATCGGTGTTGCCATTTTTCAGAAAAGTGTCAAGGTACCACATGCCCTTTGGCGTTACCCGAACTTCAAGTGTACCCCGGTTAGATTCGTTGTCCTGAAAATGAATGAATCTTGGAGCTGCAGGACCATCACCGGCAGGTTTAAAAAGCACTTCGATAGTAAAGCGGCTCCATCCTTCAACCGGAATTTTGGGAATGATAAGTCCATCATTTACTCCATTAAATGAAAGAGCAGCGCCGGAACTATCGCTGACAGTTACAGGATTGCCAAGAACAACAGGAGGGTAATCACCTACTTTGTTTGGATTATGTAATTTCCATATTATGGTCTGTACTGGGTCAGTTACTTTTTTAGCAGCTAAAAGCGTAAGAGCTGAAATAGCAAAAACTGTAATAGTAACAGTACTTCCCAGATGCATTTTTATATGCGAAACAATATTTTTAACAGGCGTCATCTTCCAATTTGTATTAAATCTTATTCATTTTATTACAACCCCTGGTAAATAAAATTATCAAAGCGGACCTGGCCCTTTCCAAAAGCAAAAAAACCGGACCTTAAACTAAGAAACTCTCCAAAAGTATTATGGTTATATCCTGACACTTCAATGCTTTTATCAGCTTTCTTCCAGTTTGTTCCGTCAGAACTGAAGTACATGGAAACTTCATTTTCTTTATTGACCAATTTTAAAAACCCGTGAGACCCCATCATATTCCTGCCCATGTTATATGTCCTGTCCCGCCTGATGACATACAGGTTGTTTTTATTAATAGCTATACCGCAACTGGCATTTTGGTTATAGTATAAGGTTAATCCGGCAGTAGCATCATCCGGAACTTCCACTTCTACCTGCAGCGAATAAGAATGATTCCCCGGAATACACAATAGGGGAGCGCAATCAGACAGTGACGTACCTTTTGCTGACAAGAATAAACTTCCATCCTTTAACTGAATACGCTCCGGTTCGTAGTCCTTAAAGAACTGCCATTGTAAACCCAGTTTGTTGCTACTAAAATCATCTGACAACTTTATTCCGTGATTGACTTTTTCGCCTGTAGGTTTTCGTATAGGTTTGTCAGTTTCAATACTATCAGGAACATGGAACCACTGGTCATCTGTCCATTCAATTGGCTCAAGTAGTGTTTGACGTCCCAGTGTACGATACCTATTTTCATAGCCATGAAACAGTATCCAGGAGTTTCCTTTTGTATCCTCTACCAAAGTACCATGACCCTTTGACCCCCCCGAAGGCCCATGGAGTGATCCTGTTGATTTAAAAATCCCGGGTATTGATCCCGGTCACATTGTTGGAGAGGATGGCAAACGATATCTCCATTTATCAG